>JAEEGL015242089.1_pt1 | contig 21745 bp, 21 predicted proteins | sample 9134231 | NCBI WGS metagenome assembly JAEEGL01 (sample SAMN16246548, study PRJNA631951) | gut metagenome | biome: gut microbiome; feature: rumen; material: fiber-attached | host: Bos | place: Iran: Karaj | collected 2018-10
AAAAGTCTTTAACAACTGGACCATTATAAGCTTTATATATTTTAGGATTAGTTAAGTTATCTATATCATAACCAATAGTTAAAGTTAAATCACTTGTTACAAAACCTTTTTCAGTTAAATCACATGCTAATGAATCCATCATTTCTCTAACTATTAGTCTTGCTTTTGCATAAGTATATGGACAATGTAATACTTGTCCTGAAGATAAACTATTAGTAGTTGGAGTATAAGACTTAACATCTTTAATAGTACATGGTTCATAACCCCAAGCGTGATCTATTATTAGTTCTGCATTTACACCAAATAATTTATATAAAAAGTCTTCATTATTTAAAGACATTCTAGCTACATCACCTAAAGTATGCATTCCATTCAATTCTAATTTTCTTGCAATTCCTCCACCTATTCTCCATATATCAGTCATAGGTTTATGATTCCATAAATACTTTCTAAAAGTATATTCATCTAGTTCTGCAATTCTTACTCCATATTCATCTGCTTCAGTATGTTTAGCAACAACATCCATTGCTACTTTAGCTAAAAACATATTAGTTCCTATACCTGCAGTTGCAGTTATACCTGTAGTTTTTAATACATCTTGAATAATCATTGTAGTTAATTCTTTTGGAGTCTTTTTATATAATTTTAAATAATTAGTTATATCACAAAATACTTCATCTATTGAATAAACATAGATATCTTCTTTAGATAAATATTTTAAATACACCTTATATATATTAGTACTATAAGTCATATACTTTCTCATTTGTGGAGGTGCAGTTATATAACTAAGTTTTAAATTATTATCATTCTTTAATTCACTATCTAAGAATGACTCACCTAAAAACTTTTTATTATCAGTTTTAGATAATCTATTTGAATTAATTTGTTTTACTTTTTCTACTACTTCAAAAAGTCTTGCTCTTCCTGGAATACCATATTGTTTTAAACTTGGAGAAACAGCTAAACATATTGTTTTTTCTGTTCTAGATGCATCAGCTACTACTAAGTTAGTATTAAGTGGATCAAGACCTCTTTCTCTACATTCAACTGAGGCATAAAAGCTTTTTAAATCTATACACATATATATTTTTTTCATCTTATACCTCCTATAAATATAATATCAAACATTTGTTCTTTTCTCAATTAAAATGTAAATTATATATATTAATATTTTAATAAATAATAATTGTGATAAAATTAAATTAAGGTAGTGAGTTTATGATTATATTTACACAATGTGTATTAGTATTTATTGGCTTCTTTTTACTGTGTAAAGGAGCTGACCTTTTAATAGATGGTGCTTCTTCATTGGCACTCAGTTTTAAATTACCCAAATTACTTATAGGTTTAACTATTGTTGCTTTTGGTACTTCTTTACCAGAACTAGCTGTAGCTTTTAAATCTATCTATTCAGGAGTTCCTGATATTGCATTTGGTAATACTATTGGTAGTGGAATAATGAATATTTTACTTATCTTAGGTTTAGCTTCAATTATAAGACCTATAAAAGTAAAAGAACAAACAATATATGCAGAACTTCCAATTCTATTACTTATTACTTTAACTTTTACTACTCTATTATGTGATGTATTCTTAGGTAATGGTAAAATAAATGTATTTTCAAGATCAGATGCAATCGTAGTTATACTTGTATTCTTTGTATTTATAAATTATTTATTAAGACAATCTGTTAGAAAAAAAGAAAAAGTTAGAGGTAAACCTGAATACAGAATATTCACATCATTCTTACTTATGGCAATTGGATTAATATCATTAATAGTTGGTAGTGATTTAGTAGTAGATTCAGTTGAATATATTGCAAGAGATTTTGGTATTAGTGATAGAATTATTTCATTAACAGTTGTTACTTTTGGTACTTCTTTACCTGAAATAATAACTGCAATCATTGGTTCAAGAAGAAATGAACAAGAATTAATCTTAGGTAATATACTTGGTAGTAATATATTTAATATATGTATAGTACTTGGTATTCCTATCCTATTATTTGGTAATGTATCAAATGTAACAATTAATCTATTAGATATAGTAATGGATATATTAACAGCATTCTTGCTATTTATATTCTGTTACTTTGATAGAGTTATATCAAAAATAAATGGTTTAATATTCTTATTCTTATTCTTGGTATATTACACATTAATTTTAATAATTTAACCACATTTATCTTATGTGGTTTTTTCTTGCATTTTAAAAATAAATATTTATAATACTCTTTAAGGAGAGGAAGATAAGAATGACTGATGACTTTAAAAAAAGAATTGATGTAGCTGTTGATAAAATAATTAATGATGAAATCAAAAAAATACAAGAAGCTGAAAAAATATGTGAACAATTCTATCAATTAATCGAAGCAATACTTATGCATTTTTCATTAGTAGATAATGAATTCGTTAATTATTACAATGATGAAAGAATAAAGAAGATAGCTGGAGATTATAAAATATTACGTGCAGGTATAGCTGAAGATTGTTCTACTGTAGCTGAAATTAAAATTGAATATGATGAATTACCTGAATTTCATAAAGGTAATTTCCTACAAAGTAAATCTTTCTTAAACCCATATGTTGGAGATACTTTAATTAAGAATGAAATATTTGTTGGCACTGATAAAAATAATGAAAACTGTATTATAATTAATTTTGATCTAAAATATGTATATGAAAAATATAATGATTTCAAAAAAAATAATCAAAAAGCACTAAATTTAAAAAGCACTAAATAGTGCTTTTTAATTTGTCTAAAAGTTTTACACAAGCATTATAAGTTTCCTCATATGCTCTTTCAAATTCTCTTGTATACCAAGGATCATCTATTTCATCATTATTTAATAAACTAACCTTAGATGATTCTCCAAACATTCTATTTATATTTCTTAAATTATTATAATCAAATACGAATATATAATCATACTCTTCAAATTCATTTTTAGTTATTTGTTTAGCATAATGTCTTTCATAAGGAATATTATGATTATTAAGTGCTTTCTTTATTGGTGGATATATATCATTTCCTATTTCTTCAGTTGAGGTTGCTCTTGATTCAACTTGAAATTCATTAGTTAAACTTTTAAATATATATTTAGCCATTGGAGATCTACATATATTACCATGACATACAAACATTATTTTTTTCATTTTATCACCAATTAAATTATATCATAGAGTATTTATATAATTGACTTTTATATATAAAAAGAATATTATAAATTTCAATTCAAGGAGGATGTTATGAAAAACTTAAAAGTTAATAAAAAAGTATTAGCTACTCTACTTTTATCTAGTTCATTAATACTAACTAGTTGTAGCGTAACTAAATGTAAAATCAATGAAAGTCATGCTCACTATTATACTTGTGAATATGAAGATGATGTATCATTATCAAAGTATATTCCATCTGAACGTAAAAAAATAAATGGTTTTAAGAAAACTAGTGATTATATTATTATTACTGAAGATGATAAAAAAATATATAACGCTATTGAAAAAGAAGAAAATAAAAATGAAGATAAACCTGGTTCTCTTCTAGAAATAAGTAAAAATCCAGAATATATTGAATATATAAAAGAAAACTATAAAAATAAACTATTCTATAAATGTTCAATGAAAGTATACCATGCAGATGATACATATAAGGCAAATCCAGTAAATAGTTATATGCCTACTTGGGATGATTTTGTTTTTTATACAGAAGATCCTAATAATGAGAATGCTACTGGAGAAAAATCATTAACATATTACACATTCTATGGATACAATATTGTTAAAGATGAAAATAATAACTATACTTTAGTAAGAAGTGAAGATTACGATACTATTGAAGATGTTATTAACAATTGTACATTAATTGGTACTGAAACTTATAATAAATATGTAACTGAAGATGAAAAACAAATTCAAGAATTTGAAGAAAATAAAACTAAAGTAAAAAGTAGATAAAAAAATACGAGATAGTCTCTCGTATTTTATTTTTGTATTATAATCATTGATTCTTTCCATACTGGATTACTAGGTACTCCTAGTAAATCAGTAATTGTACTAGCAAGATTTGCTAAACCAAAGTCTCCTACTCTAAATTTAATATTTTGAATATCCTTACCATAAATTATAAATGGTACTGGATTAGTTGTATGACTTGTTTTAACATTACCTTTTTCATCTATCATTTCTTCAGCATTACCATGATCTGCAAGAACTATTAAAATTGAATTTGTTTCATCTACTGCTTGCATTATTCTTCCAATATTTTCATCTACTGCTTCCATTGATTTAACTGTAGCTTCATAGTTTCCAGTATGACCTACCATATCACCATTTGGGAAGTTACATCTTAAGAATTTATATTTACCTGATTTAATTGCTTCGATAAACTTATCAGTTATTTCATATGATTTCATAGCTGGAGCTTGATCAAATGGAATAATATCTGAATCTACCTTTTCATAAGTTTCTAGTTCTTCACTAAACTTATCTATTTTATTACCATTCCAGAAGTATGTTACATGACCAAACTTTTGAGTTTCAGAAATTGCATATTCATTAATTCCGTTTTTAACTAATTCTTCAGTTAAAGTATTAGTTATATTTGGAGGAAGTGCTAGGAAGTTTTCAGGTATTTTAAGTTCTGAATCATATTGAAGCATTCCTGCATAATAAACTTTAGGTACTCTTACTCTATCAAATGCACTAAAGTTATCTTCAGTAAATGCTTTAGATATTTCAATAGCTCTATCTCCTCTAAAGTTAAAGAATATTACTGAATCTCCATCTTCGATTGTTCCATTTGAATTATCAATAACAAATGGATTTAAGTATTGATCAATAATATCTGGATTTTCTTTTCTATCAGTTTCAATAGCTTCATGTGCTGAAGTAAACTTTCTTCCTTCACCTAATACATGAGTATGCCATCCTCTTTCTACCATACTCCAATCAGCTTCATATCTATCCATAGTAATGTTCATTCTTCCACCACCACTAGCAATACGAGCTTTATATGTATCATCATTTAATTCATTTATTTTATTTTCTAACGTATCTACATATTCTAAAGCAGATGTTTTAGGAACGTCTCTACCATCTAAAAGAATATGTACACACACTTCTTTAGAACCACCTTTTTTAGCTTCTTCAAGCATTCTTAATAAATGATTAATATGAGAGTGAACTCCACCATCAGATAAAAGTCCTATAAAATGTAATTTATTATTCTTTGAATATTCAATTGCATCTTTCCAAGTTTTACCTTCAAAAAGTGTTCCATTTTCAATCGCATCATTAACTAGTTTTGCGCCTTGTGAATATATTTGTCCACATCCCATTGCATTATGACCTACTTCACTATTACCCATATCTTCATCACTAGGTAACCCTACATAAGTACCATGTGCATGAATTGCAATTGAGTTAGACATTATTCTATCTAAATTAGGAGTATTAGCATTCTTAAATGCATTTCCTTCTTTCCTTTCAGTTAAACCTACGCCATCCATGATAGCTAGTACTATTTGTCTATTCATTATCATCACCATATAAATTATATCACAAATCAAGTAATCCCTGATTTTTATGACTATTTATTTACACAAAAAAAATATAGGCAAAGCCTATATTAGATGATATTTTTCATCATGATCATAAGTGTCTATTCCTTCAAACTTTTTAACATTATTAACTACAAAATAAGTAATTGGAGTAAATGCTATTTCAAGTCCTACTTTAAAGAAGAATGCATGAATCATTACATCTATTAAAGCACTATTAGATATTGTTCCATACATAGCAATTGGGAAGAATATAATACAGTCTAGAGCTTCTCCTACTAAAGTAGATGCTATTGTTCTTACAAATAGGAATTTACCTTTAGTAATAACTTTTATTTTAGAAAGTACAATTGCATTACTTAAACTACCTGCAAGGAATGATAAGAAACATCCTACTAATACTCTTGGAGTATTACCTAAGATATGTACTAAATCACTTTGATATTGAAACTCACTAGATGCAGGAAGTAATATTGTAATTGTAAAAAATATAACTACAATTAAATTACACATAAAACTCATCCAAGTAACAAATCTTGCTTTTTTATATCCATATACTTCAGTAAATACATCATCTAAGATATATGTTACTGGATATATCATATTAGATGCAGCAAATATAAGTCCAAATACTTGAACTGTTTTTACTACAATTATATTAGATACTATTAAGCATGTAATATTAATTAATATTAACATTACGTATAATGATGAAAATGTTGTTTTTCTATCTATGTTCTTTTCTTTTTTCACGTTATCCCTACTTTACTTTTTAATTGTAACAAATAATATGCATTTTAATTAATAAAAAAGAGATTAAATAATCTTAGTTTACATTATTTAATCTCATATTTTGAATTATTAATTACTTCTTTAAAATTATTAATATTATTTTCAATATCTTCTTTTAAAGTTAAACATTGTGCTTTTTTATAAGCTTCATCTTTACCATTTGATTCACAAGTATAATTATATTCATTATAGTCATATGTTGTATTAAATGTTTCATCTAGAATTTTATAAGTATAAGTTACTTTATTACTTTCCCAATTATATTCAAAATAACTTGTTTGAAGTGAAGTAAATTTAGTATCTATCTTTAATAATTTATTATCTATATCATAAGTAGTAATTACTTTAACATTATCTTTTTCAGTAGAATCTTTAACACATACATTTTTTAAACATTCATATGAATTATCTTCCAAATAATCAACTAACTTATTATTAGAACTACATCCAGTAATAAGAATAATAGATAATAAACAAATTAATATTTTAATATTCTTCATAATTAACTACACTCCAATTCTTAATATTTATTGGTGACAACATAGTATTACAATAAGAACACTTTCCTCTACCAAAGAAATCTACAGGTGCACCACAATTAGGACAATTAATCTTTAACATTTCTACATTTTCAGGTATCTTATCTTCATCATAGATATAAACATATTCTAGTTTATATCTAGTTTCTTTTCTTACATCTTTATACTTCTTTTCTTTTTCATCATTAGAATCATAATAATAACTTAAAGAAGTAACTACTGTAATCTTAGCTACCCCACCTTTATTAGTGTATTCACTAATTGCACATTTATTAAATCTAACATTTGTATAATGGACTTCTTTATCTAATTCATTTAAATTCTTAATTTGATCTTCAACTTTAGGTCTAATAAACTTTAAGTTCTTATCTTTAATTAAAGAAGCATCCTTACTTTCTAAAGAATCAAGAATAGCATTTATATAATTTTTAGTTTGAGAAAATATTTGTTCTTGATTAAATGAAGGAAAATCATTAGCTATTAAAGGAACTAATAATTTAGTCATATCACTTAAGTTCTTAGGACTTGAATAAATCTCTTTTTCTGAAGTAGATTGTTTTTTTATTTCTTCGATTAGTTCTTTGATTGTATTAAAACCAATTGCTTTAACAAACTTCATAGCTACTGCATATAATACAAGTAAAAGAACAATTAATATAATAAGTAAAATTAATATAATATATGACATGTATTACTCCATTTCTAAATGTAATTCAATTGGACAATGGTCACTACCCATTACATTATCTAAGATATTAGATTCTTTAACTTTATTAATATAATCTTTTGAAATAAGAAAATAATCTAATCTCCAACCAGCATTAGTTTCTCTTGCATGTCCCATATAAGACCACCAAGTATATTTATTTGTTTCATCAGGATTAAAATATCTCCATGTATCTATTAAACCTGAATTTAATAGTTCAGTAAACTTATCTCTTTCTTCATAAGTAAAACCAGCTTTACCAATGTTTGCTTTAGCATTCTTAATATCATTTTCTGTGTGAGCAACATTAAAGTCTCCACATATAACTACTGGTTTTTTCTTTTCTAACTTTTTAACATAAGATTTAAAATCGTCTTCCCAAATCATTCTTTCATCAAGTCTTGATAAATCTCTTTTAGCATTAGGTACATACATATTTATAAGATAATAATCTTTAAATTCTAAAGTAATAAGTCTACCTTCATGATCATGCATATCTATACCCATACCATAAGTTACATTAATAGGTTTAACTCTTGTAAATACAAGTGTACCTGAATAACCTTTTTTCTCTGCAGGATTTAAATACATTTCATATCCTTCAGGTAAGTATTCAAATTGATCTTTAAGTACTTTTGATTCTTGTAAACAATAAACATCAGCATTTGATTCTTTAAAGAATTCATCAAATCCTTTAGTTAAAACTGCTCTAAAACCTGCGACATTCCAAGATATAATTTTCATGTTTATCACTCCTAGTCTTTATATTCAGAATCAAATCCAAAATAGTTTTCCATTGTTATCCAATCACCATTGTTATATAACTTTTCAGCAAGTTCAGAACCTACATATCTAAAATGCCATGATTCATATTTATAACCTGTTTCATTAGTTTTACCATTAACATATCTTAAAATAAAACCAAATCTCCATGCATTATCGCTTAACCATTTAGCTTCAGGTGTAGAATTAAAATCACTAGTTATACATGGTTTATTCTTAGCACATACGTCAAATGCTAAGCCTGTTTGATGTTCACTAAACCCCGGTCTTGCTGAATAAGTATCAGCTGCAGCTTTACCATCTCTTGCAACATAATTATTATAAAGTTTCTTTTGAGTTTCATAAGATCTAAATTGTGATTGTCCCCACATGTTATAACCTTTTTCACTCTTTGCAGCTTCATACATTTTAGCTGCTGCTTTTTCTACTGTAGCATCTAATTTACCTGGATTAAAACTTTCTGGTAAACCATAAGTTTTATTAGCTATCATATAACCATCAATATAAGTTATTCCATCCTTTTCTTGAATAGAATATCCTTTAGAAGTAGTTCCTTTATCACTAGCTCCACTTAAATCATAATTTAACTTTTTATAAGTACCACTTGATGCTTTTGTTGTAGTCTTTTCCATTGTAGTTACCTCACTTGTTTTTTCTGTAATAACCTCACTACTTGTTGTAGTTTTATTTACATCTTTTGGTTTTTTATCTGATTCATTTAAAACTAAAATAATATTAACAAAAGCTAGTATAACTATAAATAAAATACTTACTTTAAAATATTTTCCAATTTTATGTTTTTTCTTTTTAGTTTTGCCAAGCATAGCAAAAAAAGTAAGAGTATAAAGAATCCATAATACTAATCCACATATATTAACTATTTTCATGAATAGCTCCTTTCTGATTCACCAGTTTTATAATTAATTGTTATTCCATCTTGAATATTATAAACAAATACATTGAAGCATAAAGAAGTACATTTATCTTCAACTGAAGAAGCTTCCATAATAACTCCTTTTGCTACTAAATTATCTTCATCATATATTGGAGTAACTCTATATAAAACATGATTATTTGTTTCTTTAATATAATTTGCGGTCATATCTTCAAAATATAACATTGTTGTAGCATTCATATATCTTGTACAAGTAATTAAATTTTTACTATTATCATTTTCACCTGTTAATTGATATCCAATTAAATGACATCTATTATATAAATATTTACCTGGAACATTATCATATTTAACTGAATGCCAACCACTAGGTTTTACATTAGATATTGAACCTCTCTTATCAGTAGGCATAATATCAATTCCAATATTTGCATAAACAACTCCACATCTACCTAATTCATCTAAATCACTATAATATTCAGATGAAGTTGTTATATATTCATCTTCTGAGAATTTTGGTTTATTAGAATTTAATTCTATATAACCTTCACCATTATAATCAGGAATACTACATTTATAACAATCTTCAGTTGTAGTTGTAGTTGTACTAGTAGTTGTAGTTTCAGGTTCTTTATATCCATATGATGATTCATTTTGAATATAAAAAAATACTACGAAAACTAATAAAATACATAAAAACAAAATTATAATATTTAACCTATTTTTTTTCATAAACCCTCATATATATTATAAAACAAAAAAAGAGAATTATCTCTTTTTTAATAGCATTTTTACAACTTCTTTGTTCTTATTTTTTACTTCTTCAGAAGTTACAACTGGTAGTTCTTTTGGTCTACAATAATTATATTTTCTAGTTATTATTTCATTAATATCATGTTTAGATACATTAGTTCCTAAATCCTTATTACATTCAGTAATATATCTATTTGCTCTAATATATCCTCTTACTGGATTAGTAGTTTCGGAATACATTATTCTTAAAGCTGTAAGTTTAATTAATTCTTCTCTTATATAAAGATCACAATCATGTTGAAATATAGATGACTTAACTTCACTTAAATCATAACTAGTTCCATTGCTTTCTAATTCTTTAATATAGTCTTCAATTTTAACTCCATTGTATTTATACATTTTGTCATAAGTAAATGGTTCAATTATTTTACCATCTTTATTATCTACATGAATTAATTTATCAATACCATATCTTTGTTTTGAATTAAGAAACACAGACATTGCCCAACATGGACAAAGATTACCTTCTGAATCAAGTTTCTTCCATAATCCCCATCCTCTAGATTTATAGTAACCTTTTAATAGATATGCAACACCATCATCAATTCTTGCAAGTAATTGTTCAGTATTCATACTCTTAGCTATACTTTTAACTCCACTTTCTTTACTATAATATCCTTCTTCTATATCAAACTCTAATTCAGGATATTTAAATTCATACCATAGTCTTGTTCGTTCAATTGAGTTTTGCATTTTTTCTAAGTCAGGATGATTATAACCTTTACTTTCTAACATTTTTAATAAGTTTTTAAACTCTTTATTTTTCTTTAAAACATATTTCTTTTCATCTTCTTGATAAAAGTTCTTTTCTTCATAGTCTTTCATTTCTTACCACCCATATACTTACTATAACATATAATTTAAATAATAAATAAAAAAGTGAACAAATATTGTTCACTATTTATTATCAAATGATATTGCAGGTTGTTCTTTAACTTCAGTACTTGTTTTTTGTACTTGTGTTGTGCCAACAACAGGTTCATCTTTTTGTTTTTCTAAAGATGGTTTTGGAACACTAGGTTGTTCTACGATTGGTTCTTGAAGTGATGGTTTAGTTTCACTTGTTGGAACTGGTATAGCAGGAGTATCATCTATTGTTTGTGTTTTAACATTAACAACTGGTGCTAAACTTTCAATCGGAGGTTTTTCCGTTACATCCGGAATACCATCATCAGTCTTTTCAATTACGGATTCTTGTACAACAGTATTTCTAATTTCTTTATAGTTTCCAACTACTTCATTAAGCTTATTAATAATTTGTTCTTTGCTAAATGGTTTTATTAAGAAACCTGTAAACCCAGCATTTAAACAAGTAGATTCAACATCTTCTTCGACAGCTGTGAAAGCAATTACTGGTGTATTAAAGCCTTTAATTCTTTTAAGTTCATCAAGTGTTTTAAATCCATCCATATTAGGCATTTTTAAATCTAGAAAAATAATATCATATCTACTCTTTTTAGCTAGTTCTATACACTCTCTACCTGATGTACAAGTATTAAGATTTATAAGTTGATCTTTTAAATGTGAAGAAGCAATTTTCAAATTTATTTGTGAATCATCACAAATTAAAACTTGTTTCATTGAAGATACAACTGCTTCCATATCACCAGATTCAATTTGTTCAATACGATATTCCATTTCAACTTGTTTTGGATTAATCATCATACTTATTGTTTGAGGTATTTCTACTTCAAATATAGAACCTTCTCCATAAGTACTTTTTACTCTGATTGATCCATTAAGTAATTGAACTAATCTTTTAGTAATTGCTAGTCCTAAACCTGAGCCTTCAATTGTAGAATTAATCTCAGTATCAAGTCTTTCAAATTTATTAAATAATTTATCATAATCACTAGTTTTAATACCTTTACCAGTATCTTTAACTTGAATAATTAAATTACAAACAAATCCATCATTCTTTGCAAATAAATTAATTTCTACGCTACCTTTATCAGTATACTTAATTGCATTACTTAATAAGTTATTAATAATTTGTTTAATATGAATTTTATCTCCAAGTAATTCATAAGGTACATCACTAGAAATATTAGAACTAAGTTTAATATCTTTAGTACCTATTCTTACTTTATTCATCTTCATAAGTTCATTAACTATCTCAGATGGGAAATAATTCATATTTTGAATTTCCATTTTATTAGATTCAATCTTGTTGATATCTAGTATGTTACCAACAATTTCTAGAAGTGTTTGAGAAGCATAATTAATATCATTTAAGTTTTCTCTGATTGAATCTTCGATATCAGTTCTTCCATCTATTTCCTCACTAATAACTTCTGATAAACCTATAATTGCATTTAAAGGTGTTCTTATTTCATGAGACATACTTGATAAAAAGTCTGATTTAGCACGTGTTGCTTTTTCAGTTTCCTTTTTAGCTGCAGATAATTCAGTTATAATTTTTAAATCTTGATTCTCAATTGTATTAGTCATTATAAGAAGTGTAATTGATAGTATTTGAGAAACAACTATATACTCAGGACTAATAATACTTCTTCTTAATAAAATTATTACTACAAATAAGACTTCAAATACAATTAATGGAGTTAATTTTCTTATATTATTCTTTTTATTTAAGAAAATATTAATATCTAAATATATTAAATAGAAGAATACAATAACTGAGATAAGTAATATTCTTGGTCCTGATTCATAAGGAAGTATAATACCTTGAGTAAGTTTTGAAGGTATTAAAGTTATAGTAATAGCTACTATTAAAATATATACAACAACACTAATAGTTTTTATAATAATATTCTTTTGATTATCCGCTTTTTGAGCTTTTGGAGATACTAGTCCTAAACAATAAATACTAAATACAGTAGCCCAAATAACTAAGAATGTTTCATAAGTATTATGAATTATGGAACCCACAATAGAAATAGGATTTTGAGATATAAAAATTAAATTTAAGTATTCGAATATTAAACATACAAGAGTTAAAACTAATATTACAGATAAATAAATATTTTCTTTATCCATAACTTTTTTCTTAGAAAAGTATAATGCTGAAATAACAAATATATAAATGAAATTAATTAATAAAACTGCAGTAATTATTCCCATTGCATACCCTTCTTTACTCTTATATATTCTACTTATTTTATTATACTTAATAATATAAAAATACTCAATAGAACACAAAAAGAATAAAAGGATGATTTGCATCATCCTTTATAATAAATTATTTATAAAACTATTTAATAATATATGGATCACTAGTAGTACCAGTTCCAGTAGCATCTACTCCTGCTTTTAATGAAATAACTGGTTTAATATAAGCACTATAATATGTTTCATATGTATAATCACTAATACCAAATACTTGAGAATGAACATCCCTATAGCATCCACTAAATATACTACATGCTATTCCATAATATGCTGGAGACATAGACCAAGTAGTTCTATCATCATGTAAATAGAATTTAGAATTATAACCAGATTCAGCGTGACCACCAGATTCAACGTCACCATAATCTTCCCATCCTGTTGATCCACCAGCAAGAACTATCTCATCATAAGTAACCAATCCAACAGGATATTTCAAAGCACCATTTCCAATTGAATTAGATACTGTAAATGCATCATTTCTTTCACAATCTAATGAAACTATTCCAGTTCTATGACCTCTGTCATATGCAGCAAAAGTTAAATTTGAAATACGATTATAATCTTTAAAGATATTAGACTTTTCGTTAAACGAATTATCTGAATTGTAACGTCTATCATTACAATAAGGTGTATCTTCAATATATGATTGATAAGATACTAAATTATTTTCATACCAATTATCAACTTTAGTTTTAGCGGATGAATCAATTGAATTAATATCAAATGAATTATATAAAGCATCACTGATTTTTTCTCCTCCAGAAAGAGTTATATAATAGAATGAACCTAAACTTTGCATATAAACATAATATACATTATTACACTCTCCAGTTTCATTAAAACAAGTATATTGTTTTCCTGATATATCTGCTAAAGATTCTGCTGTAGTAGAGTTATATTGTACTTTTTCACCAGCTAATGTATATTTACCATTTGAATAAGTAACTGTATCACCAAATAAAGCATCAACAATACTTGCGGCTTTAGAACCATAAGTATATCTCTTACCATACATATAACTTGCATCACCTAAACCGCCATTTGAATTAGGATTATATTCAACGTAACCTAAATTACTTGTTCCACAACTACCAGAAGAATATGGTCCATTATAAATCATTTTTATTCCACCAGTTGATGTAGTTCTAATAATTTTCCAACAACTTCCAGCAAATACAACGTTATTAGCAGTTCCCTCTTTAGAAGCATATTCATTCATATCACCTCTAAAATAATAAATAGGATACTTATCACCTTTAGTTGAAGACAATTCATAAATACCAGTTCCATTATATGTGTCTTCATATTGATTAGGGCCTACCCATGTAGTTCCATGGCCATCATTATATTTATGATCGATACCTGAACAATAAGATACATATTTTGAAGAAACATTATCCATATAAGATTTTTCTGCAATTAATTTATATAAACCAGTTGCACTTCTAGGAACTGTATTATAGGTTGTTTGTCCATCACAATTTTTTCCTTCATTACTTCCAGGTTCATTATCACCTATATCTACTGAACCACCAGCATATTTAAATGAACTACATCCAATGCCTTTGTCTTTTAAAGTTTCAGTAAAATAGTTTAAATCTAAATCATCTGTCTTATCTGGTAAATTACTTAATTTAGCTAAAGCATCAGTATGAAAATCACTATATTCGATTGCATCTAAGAAAAAGTTATCATCATATAATAAAACCCAATATTGATAATTTGAATCATCAGTAGGTGCGACTAAAACAAATCCTTTAAAATCACCTGTATTATCTAAACCTAAATCTGATTCTATATTATAGATATAACAAATAGTACTAGATTGTCCTAATGTAGCAGCTTCTAAATATTTCTTTTGAGAAAGACCTACTACTTTATCAACATATTGAACGAATGCTCTTTTTCTAGCACTAGATAATACATCTAATACTGATGGTATTGTAATAACCATAATAATCGCAAGTATAACTATAACTGCAAGTAATTCTACTAATGTAAAACCCTTATTCTTTTTCATATCTTCTCACCTATTTTAATACTAACATGAAAAAAGAATAACTTAAAGTCATTCTTCATAAACTCCTGATGTAGGTAATGCTCCACCGCCTCGACCATCAAACCAGAATAGATACCAACCATTTTGAACATAAACATAAAGTGCTCCACATTGAATTTTATTAGTATGTAGATCTAAGCGAGACTCAAAATATGATTTATCATCTGCTGCAGCTGAACAACAAATAGTTGATTTAGCATTAGCACAAGTTGTAGAATCTCGAGACGCTACTTTTCCAGTACAATAATTTTTTTCTTTAGTTGCATTATTTAATGGAGTTGTACCTCCATTAGAAGTATCAACATCACCATCACCATCATAACAAGCAACTAAATTACCTTCTTCATATACACCAATCCAATTGTTGGCTCCTTCTTTTTCTCCAGTAAATAATTTTTTTACTTCCGGAGTACTACTTTGTGGTGTAGATAAAGTTTCAGTTTTTGTTTCATAACCTACTGTTGTAGTTTTAACTGTATAAGTTCCACAATCTGCTACACTTAAAATATTATTAGCTGATAATTCATCACCTGATGAATAATTTTGTAACTCAGCCTTATCTATATTGTTTTGTTCTACTCCATAAATCATATATTCATCATCGAATAAAGTTACATAAACTTTTTGTTTATCATCAACGCTTTTGACTACAACATATCCATCATAATTTCCAGTATTAGTTAAACCTAAATCTTTTTTAATATTATATAAAGTACAACTACCAGGATTCATTGTTAATTGATCTGATAAATATACTTTTTGAGATTCACCACTTACTTTCATTGCATATTCTTTAAATGATTTTCTTTTTGCATTTTGCATTGTTTCTAGCACTGCAGGAATTGCTATTATCATAATAATTGCAAGTATAACTATAACTGCAAGTAATTCAACTAATGTAAATCCCTTATTTTTTTTCATATTTGCACTCTCCTTATACTAATTTAAACATAAAAAAAACAATAAGCATATTATATGTCTTATTGTTTACATTATTTTTTTCTAATAACTTTTTTATATACTTTTATGCTACTATTATTAGTAACATCATATGTATCATATGGTTCATAAATATCATCATTATTTATTAATTTCTTTTCTGTAGATGGAAGTAATAAATCATTTTTAATCACTTTATCAATTTCAAATATTTCTTTATCTTCTTCCATTAATGAGATATCAAATAGTATATTCTTAATATCTTCAATTCTGGTTTTTAATTTAGTTTCTTCTTCGGTTGGGAAAAGAGAACCATAATAAACACCATAAGTATGATGATATTCTTCTTCTAATTCTTCAAGTTCAGTATCTAATTCTTTCTTATCATTAGAAACAGATGTTCTATCATAATATGTTATTTTAGAATTATTATCACTTAAACACATATCTATAAAAGGCCAATCATGATTATAACTAACTTCGGCACTAAAATTATCTGATTTTAAAACTCTTAATTTGGAATTATCAGGTAAACTTTTATTTATAGCATTTATTGCTTTAATAGATAAATTATATTTAATAATTTCTTTTTCAAGACTATTCATATCAAGTTGGTTTAATCTTTTAATATCACCAAATGGAGATAATTCTAAATTAAGTAATGATTCAAGATAATTTCTTTTATAGATTGGATAAGAATAGTCTCTTACTCTTTCTAATAAATCTTTTCTCATTTTAACTTTTTCTCCTTTATATCTTCTTGAATACAATCTAATCTTGAATCTTTAATATAATACTTACCATTAGTAAATTCATTACAACGAACATACATAGGTCTATTTAATCCACCATATTCTTCATTTTTATATTTAATATATTCCATTAAGAAATTTCTTAGTGCTCTATAACTACTTAAACTTCTACCAATATGAGCAAGTTCTTTTTCTTTTTGTTTAATACTATAAGTATCATATTCATCTTTAACTTTAACCATATGTCTAATAATATCATCTGGTATTAAAGATCTAACACTTAATAGTTCAAAAGCATAATTAGATTTATTAATATAACCTCTCATTAAATCATCTAACATTTCATTAGTGAACTCATAGAAATCAGGAGTTTGAGCTAGTTCTAATTTTACTTTTTTATCACTTACTTTATCATTAACTCTTTTAATACGTTCATCAATATAATCATCAAATGTATATAAATACTTTTCTGTTTTAGAAGTAGTTTCATTAATAAATGGTCTATACATATATCCTTTAGAGTTATCATTTGGAGTTTCTAATATAAATATATTTCCTCTTAATAATTTACCATTATAAACTTTTAAATTCTTTTTTAATTCTTCTTCCCTTAAATGAGAAGTAATCTTATCAATTTTAGATACATCATCAAATTCAAAATTTGAATTTTCATCTGCAAATAAAACTTGTCCATCTTTTCTATTAATATTAACTAAATAATCTTTTGACATAATCTCACCTAACTTTTAACTTATTATAGCATTATTAAAAATAAAAAAAAGGACTAATTTTGTCCTTTTAATAAATTAAATTTATTCTTAATATTTTTTGTATTTAACTTAGGTATTTCAATTTCTAATTCTTGTTTATAACCAGTTGCTCTTTTAAGATTTCTTATTTCAGAAACAAGGATGAAATAAGTTAATCCACTTGTACTTGCTGCGAATACACAAACAGAAAATGAAATAACAGAAAGTAAGAATAATAAGTAACTACCTGAGAAGAAAGCAAACACGATTGAAAGACCACTAAATAAAATCATAGATATATTAAATAATAACATTTTTGCTCTAGATTCATTAGTTTTTTCATAATCATCAATCTTTTCAGCAATAGTAATTTTATTCTTAATAATAGCTTCATCTAATTTTTTAATATTAGATTTAGTATTTGGTACATATCTATATAAACCAATGTTAGAAATTACTTTAATTTTATCTCCTTCGATTTGGTATTCAATAGCATACTTACCATAATGATGGTAAAAATAATTTTTTACCTTTTCTTCTAATGATTTAAACATGATTTTTCCCCCTTTTTCGACAAGTATTAATGGGTTAACAACTTGTTGAACATTTATTCTTTTTAATTTTTTCTTTTTATTCTTTTTAAATTTTTGTGTCTTACTCTTCTTTTTCCCCATTTTACCTGCTTATCCCCCTGAATTGCTGCATATAATACCACTTTTTCGGCAAAAAATCAAATAATTCAAACAAACAAAAAAAGTATAATTTATATACTTTTTTTGTTATTATTTATTATCTATTTGTTTAATTTCATCAACATATTTAAAGTTTAAGTTATTTGAATTTGAAATAGCACTTTTTTTAGTTTCTTTTTCATAAGTGTCTCTTGCAGCACGAGCAACCGATCCGCCTCTTTTAGCAACTTTTATATTTTCTTGTAATCCTGAAGGTCTTTCTTCTTTTGCTATATCTCTTGCTGCAATTTCTCCAATATTAGTTAAAGCAATTTCGATATCAGTCATGTTATCTCTTAAGTTTTCTTTTCTAATACCTTTAAAATCTTTATAGTCTTGTGCACTCATATCTGCCCATGCTTCATAAATAGAATTAGTTAAAATTCCATACTCTTTACCTTCCTGAATTCCATTTTCTTTCCAAACATTAGTTAATTTCTTACGATCAATAATAGCTTTGATTCTTTCTTCAATCCAATCAAGTGAATAACCTTTTTTTAAATAGAAATCAATCATTTGGTCAATTCCTTTAGAAGGATCGAATATTTCATCAACTTTTTGTCTACCTAATTTAGCAAGCCAAACTTTAAAAGGTTCAGCTTTTGGTGATGGAATAGACTCGATAAGTCTAAATACTCCTTCAGTATCTAAAGTATCTGTTAAATACATTTTCCCATCTTTTGATGATTTTAATTTCAGTTGTACGATATTTCCGTACAACTTACTTCCTTCGTTATTTAAATCGATTTTCAAATCACTCCAATAACGTCTAGGATTTGGACTATCAGTTAAAGCACTTATAACATCAACTACACTATAATAGTAATCTTCTTTATCTTTATCCCAAATACTTCTAACTTCTTTTCCTTCAAATAGATTTGATATTGTTTCTAGTTTTTTATCATTCATAATCACTCCCCCTTTTTAATGATATCTAATTTATATCCTATAACAGATAATATTTTTATAAAATTACCTAAAGACATAGAATGCATATTCTTTTCCATTCTTGCTACTGTAGATTGTGCAATCCCTATTCTCTTGGCTAATTCTCTTTGACTTATATTTGATTCATATCTTAGTTTTATATACTTACAGATTAATTCAAACTCTTCATCTTTGATTTTTTCTTCAACTATATTATTCATATCTACCACCCTAAACAAATGATAGCAAATATGCATATATAAATCAAGAAAAACTTATCAAACAAAAAGAGTATAATTTCTTATACTCTCTACTTAACTTTAGCTAATTTCTTTTCTGATTCAGAATAGAAGTTTAAATACTCTAATGCATCATTATTACTAAATCCAACTTTAATTACATTATTATAGAATTTAATAAATTCATCTAACTCTTCTTGAGTATTAGCTACTGCACAAATAACAAACATAGGGATTTGATCAAATGATCCAAATTCATATGTATCTTCTCCGATAAAAACATAATACTTTTCTTTTTGATTAACAACATTAAATGTTCCTTCAGGTACATTAAAGTGTTTAAGTGTCAATGTTAATGCATGTGCAGTAATAGCATCTTCTTTTCTGATATCTTTTACATTGATATTTATCATAAGTCCTCCGTGTATAATTATAATAATACTATTAATGATTGTAAGCAAGATTTTTTTAAACAAGAAAAAAGAATAGTATTTAAATACTATTCAAAAAGTGATAAATTTACTTTTTCTTTTTCTTTGTTTATATCACATACATAAACATCAATGATATCACCAACATTTACAACATCAGTTGGATTCTTAACAAAGCTTTTACTCATTTTAGATATATGTAATAATCCATCATCATGAAGACCAATGTCTACGAAGGCACCAAAGGATGCAACATTTCTTACAGTTCCTTTTAACTTCATTCCAAGTTTTAAGTCTTCAAATTTTAATACATCACTTCTAAGAATTGGTCCTTCTACTTCACTTCTTGGATCAAGTCCAGGATTTAGAAGTTCTTTAACAATATCTTCTAAAGTATATTCATCAGTATTAAGTTCTTTAACTAAAGATTTCTTATCACATGATTTTAAAGTTTCTTTAAATTCATTTGTATTAATATCTTTTAAATCTAATTTTAATTTCTTTAAAAGTTCTTCAGTAATCTTATAACTTTCTGGGTGAATTCCAGTTTTATCTAATGGATTATTTCCATCTAAGATTCTTAAGAAACCAATACATTGTTCATATACTTTATCACTAATACCTTTGATTGATTTAATTTCATCACGAGATTCAATTCTTTTTGATTCTTTATAATTATAAATTTTATCAATTGTAGTCTTAGTTAAACCAGATACATATTTAAGGATTGATTTAGATGCAGTATTAACATTAACACCTACTTCATTAACTACCTTAGATGTAGTAAAGTCTAGTGCTTCACCTAAATTCTTTTGATTAACATCATATTGATATTCACCAACACCAATTGATTTTGGATCTATCTTTACTAATTCTGAAAGTGGATCTTGAAGTCTTCTACCAATTGATACAGCTGATCTTTTTTCAACTGCTAAATCAGGAAATTCTTCGATAGCTAATTTAGAAGCAGAATAAATAGATGCACCTGCTTCACTTGTAATAACATATTTACAATTTAAATTATATTCTTTGATCATTTCAGCACAGAACTTTTCTGATTCTCTTGAAGCTGTTCCATTACCAATCGAAATAATATCTACTTTATATTTGTTAATTAAATCTTTAACTATTTCTTTATCTTTTTTAATTCTTTCTTCACTATTACCATTTAAGAATGGTTTAATTACAGTTGAATCTAAATATGTTCCATTCTTATCTACAACTGCTAATTTACATCCATTAACATAACCAGGGTCAAAACCTAATACTGTCATTCCTTTGATTGGTCTAGTTAAAAGTAAATGTTCTAGATTTACTTGGAACGTATCAATTGCTTTAGTTTCTGCATCTTCAGTTAATTCACTTCTTATTTCTCTTTCAATTGATGGAAGAATAAGTCTCTTTAATGAATCTTTAATAGCATTCTTTACTAATTCACAAACAAAAGAATCTTTATTTCTAATTAATTTAGATTCTAAGTATTCTTGAATACTATCAACATTCATATCAATAGATACAGTTAATACTTTTTGATCTTCTCCTCTATTCATTGCTAAAACTCTATAATGTTTAGCAAATTTAATAGGTTCTGAATAATCATAATACATTTCAAATAATTTCTTTTCATCTTCAGCATTCTTTTTTACTTTAGAACTAATTGTACCAGTATGAAAAACATTATTTCTAATCCATTTT
>JAEEGL010472247.1_pt1 | contig 21744 bp, 15 predicted proteins | sample 9134231 | NCBI WGS metagenome assembly JAEEGL01 (sample SAMN16246548, study PRJNA631951) | gut metagenome | biome: gut microbiome; feature: rumen; material: fiber-attached | host: Bos | place: Iran: Karaj | collected 2018-10
AGTTTCGTAGCGCTAGCGGCCTTCTGAAGGCCTTCTAGGGCATTTTTTTGGTGGGGGTTAAGCTGAATATGAGACTCGACAGGACCAGCCTCAGAACGAGAATTAATCATCCCGAACATTTGTTCGGTTTTTCTCCGTTTCTTCTCAACCCCATTAGGGAGTATCAACGATATTGCTGCGCCACTTGGCGCTAAATAATACTCATGGATGAAATTTATTACTTTCAGCAAGTGTTGTGGTAGTGGCGTTGAATACAAAGTTTTCAAAATCTGTTTTGTCGCAAAATTTGGTTGCGCAACTTTTTTTATCACAACGCCCGGTACTGCGCGTTTTCCGAGCGGCACCATTACGATTTGTCCATCAGAAAGGGAACCATCATAATGATAGGTTAGTCCCTCTACTTTTCCCTCCGGCACTACCTCGTAAAACATATTACTATTATAACATGGGCGGGTAACGGTCATGGAGAGAGATCTCAAAATTGCTTACTAGTTTTTTGCGAGGCAGCAGTCGGCAGGATCCGCCCAAAGTAATATAGTCGTTGTAATTTTTACAAAAGATGTGCTATAATGGGTAAAGTTAAAGCGAGGTAAAATGTTAGATTTATTTGTATCATCTAGAGTCCGCCGTAAAATCATCGTAGTCTTTGCCAAGTACCCAGATTTCAAGACTCATGTTCGTGGCTTAGCAAAACTCATCAAAGAGGATCCTGGCAACATCCAGAGAGAACTCAATCGTATGGCAGCCGGCAATTTTCTCATCGTTACCAAAAAAGGCAACACCAAGATTTACCAGACCAACAAACAGTACCCGATTTTGAAGGAGCTTCAAAGCATCGTGATAAAGAGCCAGCGTGGTGCCAAACCTTCCAAAACCATAAATTAACAGAGGGGATAAATGAATAAGATTTTTACCCAGCTAGTCGAAAAACGACATTTATCTACAGACTTTCTAAATCCAAATTACAACAACCTCACCGATCCATATCTATTAAATGACATGAAAATAGCCATAGAACGTATCAAGAATGCGGCTAAAACTGGCGAAAAAGTCCTTATCTATGGCGATTACGATGTAGACGGCGTGACTGCAAGCACTCTTATGGAAAACACCCTTACGCTTGCAGGTATCAGAAACCCCGAAATTATGCTCCCGGACCGTTTTATGGATGGCTATGGCATGAGCCCGCGCCTTATTAAAAAGGCCAAACAAGATAAAATTACTCTCGTCATCACTGTAGACTGTGGCTCAAAGAACCACGCCATTATAGATGAGCTTAATAAGACAGGGATTGATACTATCGTTACAGACCATCATGAATGCGACGATGATTTGCCAAAGGCTCTAGCTGTTATTAATCCTAAACGCAAGGACTATGCGGGGCCAAACAAATTAAAAGACCTTGCCGGTGTTGGGGTCGCTTTCAAACTCGCCGAAGCTCTCACCAAAGAAAATCTAATTAAAAATGGCCAAGAAAAATGGCTCCTTGATTTAGTCCTCCTTGGTACCATCTGCGACAATATGGTTTTGACCGGTGAGAATCGTATCCTTGGTTACTATGGCATTAAAGTTCTCGAAAAAACTCGTCGCAAAGGCTTAAGGGAGCTCATGAAAAATGCTGGCATCAAAACCATTACCTCTGAATCAGTTGGCTTTCAAATCGGACCACGCCTTAATGCTGCAGGTCGCCTTGAAACGGCCGAACTATCCCTAAACCTTCTCCGCACGGATTCTGCCACCGAAGCTGCCAAACTAGCTGCCATGCTCGAAGAGCTCAATAAAAAACGTCGCTCCGAACAACGCGCCGCCATTGAAGAGATAAAAAATAGAGGGATTAAAGACAAGCCAGTTATTATTGAAACCGGAAAGTGGCATGAGGGCATTCTCGGCATCGTCGCCGGGCGCCTAGTCGAAGAGTATCATAAGCCTGCCTTCGTCCTCGCCGAAACGGAAAACGATATTTTCAAAGGCTCTGGACGTAGTTTTGGCAATTTTAACCTTGCTAAAGCTCTAAACTACGCTAACGATATAATCATATCAGGTGGCGGCCATGCCGGTGCTGCCGGTGTTAAACTTGAACAAAAAAATTTATATGCCTTCCGCGAAAAAATCATTGCCTACTACGAGAGCTTGAATCTCTCGGATGAAGAACAATTTTTTAGAACCCATGCCGACCTAGAGCTCAATAATCTGAAAGACTTTACTTTAGATTTAATAACTGATTTAAAAATCTTAGAACCCTACGGTGCAGGGAATGAAGAGCCAATCTTTTGTCTAAGAGGCGCCACTATTCTTGAAACCAAACGCATGGGCGACAAAGGTCAACACCTCCGTCTAGATCTCAGGGATAGAACTGGCAAAATTATCAAGTGCGTTGCTTTTTTTGCGCCAGAAAAATGGTTTAGCCTATACGATGATGAACAATATGACTTTTATATCAAACCGGTCGAAAACGAATGGAACGGCATTCGTTCCGTCGAAGCTCGCCTGATTGACATTATTATTTCAACTTGATACCATTATTGTTAAGAACACAATCATTAAGAAAGGAACAATATGATTAATGCGAATGCTGCTCCAGATCTAAATAGCGCGAATACACCGCCAGAGTCGGATGCAGACGATCCTATGAAGGTGTTAACCAGCATGCCGTCATCTTTTGAAGAGTTTAGGAGAAGTCAAGAAGTCGAGCTTCCAAAATTGACATATAAAGGAAAAAACTTTGCAGTGGGGCTTCAGCCAAATGAGCAGATAGAGGTTCCTGAACCTGAGCCAGAGCCAGATCCTGAACCAGATCATGAGCCAGAGCCAGATCCTGAACCAGATCCTGAACCTGATCCTGAACCCACCCCAGATTCAGACCTAGGCCCAAATCCACAGGAATCAATCTCAAATGTAGACGCGTATTTCAAATCAATTGAAAAAGTCACACCAGAAGCAAAAGACCGAATACTGGACGCAGTTATACGGCGAGATGAGGCATCACGTCGTAGATTGGATGCTGTTCCCGAAGGCCTTCCTTTAGAAGAACAAGATGAAATATTAGATAAGGAAATAGCTATAGAAAAGGCCGATAGAGAATTAATGGAAGATTTAGCATCCGACGATGGCACGGTCGGATCAATGGAAAGAAAACTGGGCAAGAGTCTCCAAGCCGTAGCCGATGCCACAGAAATAAAGCCTGAAAAAGCTCCAGAGCCAGGCAGTGATGAATTTGAAGAAACGCTAAAAAACCTAAATCTATAATTACTATAAAAAAACGAGCATACGAAGGAGGAAGAATGCTCGTTTTTTATCTTGTCAAACAACAAGACACTTGTTATAATGAATCCGAGAAACGCTCTAGGAACGTTCTCTCGGGTTTTGGGGTCTAACTAGCTTTGCTAGTTAGATTTTTTTCGTACGGTTTTTTTCTGGGAGTGATAATACACAAAAGATTAATTTGTATAGTCATTTTTATCATCCTTTCTGGCAACCTAACTATCCTAGAAAAGTTCTTTAATGGTCACCTCACACTCCACGAACATCGCTATTCCTGGAAAAGGCCCATTAAACTCCGAAAATCCCAACGCCGCCATTATATACATAGGATAAAAACTCAGTCAACCCCCTACCCGCAAATCCTATGAAAAATCAAAACATAATAGCTATCACCTCTTTTAAAAACGATAAACCGTCTAGGCTTACAATAAGCATAACCTAATCAAACAAATACTCTCACCATTGCTAAAACACCTCTGATATGTTATAATACAATCATGAAGAAAGTTATTATCAAATGCAGACTAAATAACCGCGACAATTTCGAAGATAAACTCAGCGAAATTGACATGGATTTTGGTGCAGTTTATTGGCAACATGATCGTGTCTATACCCCGCGCGGCTATCAGCCAAGATCAAACTTTCCGCGTCTTGTCATGCGCACAGAATTAAAGGCCATCGACGAAAAACCTATGTATTACCTTATTCTTCGTCGCCACATTGAAGATTCTGGTATTGATATTATTGAAAAAACACCGGTTACAGACTATGCGACTACAGTTAACATTATTTTACAACTTGGTTTTCGCCAAGCCGGCGAAGTTTCGCGTCGTCGCCAAGACCTCATTATGGGCGAGGGGACCATCATGCACTTAGATGAACTGGATGGCAGAGAAGAAGCCTATGCCAAAATCGAGACTGAGCTCCACGATGGCGATTCTGTTACTGAAGTCAAAAACGAACTAAAGAAAACCTTCGAAACCCTCGACGAAACCACCATTGTCGAATCCGCCTACTTCGAGTTATAAGCAGGACCCCCTATTTTTAGCCTCTCGGCGGTTCGCCGTCCGGTTCGCCGAGTAATTTTTTACTCTTAATCTCATATCGTCGCCCATTCACGGGTGATACATAATAATCCTCATTCAAGAGATTAACAAACATAGTGAGATCCTTGTCATCCATGATGATAATTGACCCATCGTCATCAGTCATCAATTCGAGTTGCATCTCGTCTGCATATTCAAGCAGTTTGTCCTGTGGCATTTCCTCAGCGATATCCATCGCTTGCACTTTTTTGAGCAAAGGCTTCTTGTCGGCCAACAAAGCATCTAGCGTCAAGCCCTCCGAAAACGACAGTTTGTATTTCTCAACTAGCTCTTTCGCCTTTGCCTCTGCAATCACCTGTGACTTGTAATCATATTGGAATAGGTTCTCGAACTTAGCCTGATTAAAGACGATTATCGTCCCATCCACAATCGCTACCTGGTTGTCATCTGGCATTTTTAGCGCAATTTCCGCTGAGAATGGCTCAAATGATTCGCCATTAATCTCCCAAGACGAAGCACCCTTTAGCGCCGACGATGCTGGGAGTAATTTTGCAATATAAAAAGTCTTCATCCCAGTTTCGCCTGGATAGGTAAACTTTGCCAAAATCCCCTTCACCTTTTTAAAGTCATATTCATTTTCCGTGAAATAATCAATATCCTGATACTCCTTTTCGATTAAATGAATTAAAGTCTCCGCTCGCCCAACCTTAGAAAGGGAAGTACGATAAATCACCTTCTCCTCGCCGTCGGATCTCTCATATTCGCGACACTCTAGCCCTTTGTCCGCCTCCTTAATAATAAAAGAGACCGCTTCCTGCATAAACATCGCCTTTACGGCACCGGTCAGCTTATCAGAATATTTAATCTTAAAAGGAGTGTAATTTTTATTAAACAAAAACAATTCCGCCGAAACATTGTTTTTCACCTCGTCAATTTCGTTCGCCCACAGAAAAACATCAAACGGTTCGACAGATGTATTTTCAGTATTTTCCATAATTTACCTCGCTTATTTCTTCTTATTATATCAGAAAATAATAAAAAGACCATATCCTCTAATTATACAATAAGCGTAATAAAAAGTCAAGCTTACCCCATATGCCACCCCTATTATGTTCGGTTATTAAAACATGAAAACCAAAGAAATCAAGAGCGGAGTGTTCGGTAAAATAACAGGGTATTTGTCCACATTTGTGGAAAACTCACCAGCTTGATCTATTACAAAAAAGTCCAAAAAAGCTCTTGCTTTTTTTAAAAAAATATACTAAACTTAAATCAGTGGAAATAATCACAAAAACCACAAATAAAAAAGCACATTAACATAGTTTGAGGCCGACCAACTAGGAGTTTTGGCGCGCATTAAATCTTAGCGAGATGCGACACCAAAATCGTGAGTACCTTCTTCTAAAGAACACACCTCCCAATAAAACTCTATGGTCAAATGACCAAACACAATAAGTCTCTCAACGGCTACGATTATGTGATTTGCCTAGCGTAGATCAAAGAATCGTGGTAGATTAATTGTGACCAAACAAAAATCGAACAAAAACAAAAACGCCGAAGTTTCTAGTTGAACGGTCTCAAACAGTGTATAATAAAGGATATGGAGAAACTACATATCCCAGTATTACTATCCGAGGTTCTCGCGAGCCTCGCCCCGAAGCCGAAAGAGACATATCTCGATCTCACGGCCGGTTATGGCGGGCACGCAAGCAAAATTTTGGATGTGACACAGCAGTTTAAAGATTCGGTTCTTGTTGATCGCGATAGTTTTGCAATTAATCACTTAAAAGCAAAATTTCCGCAAACAGAACTCATCAATTTGGATTTTTATAGTGCAGTGCTGCAGCTTTTAGAGAGTGGAAGAACTTTCGATATGATACTAGCGGATTTTGGTGTTTCTTCTCCGCAACTAGACCAGGCTGAGCGCGGTTTTTCGTTCAAAAACGACGGGCCACTGGATATGCGGATGGATCAAAGGCAGCAATTAACGGCGAACTATATCGTGAACAAATACAGCGAACGGGACCTTGTCGAGATTTTCACGCGCTTTGGCGAAGAGCCAACGGGGCGTGCTAAAATGCTCGCAAGGGAAATAGTCACTCATCGTCCCATCGCAACCACAAAGGAGCTTGCTGACCTCATTGCAAAGAAGTCAAAATACAGTCATACCCATCCAGCAACCCAAGTATTTCAAGCCATACGTATTGCAGTAAACGGTGAACTGGAAGAAATCGAGAAAACTCTTCCGCTCCTCCCGAAACTACTCAATAAAAACGGTCGCCTAGCCATCATCACCTTCCATAGTCTTGAAGATCGCCTTGTTAAAGACTTTCTAAAAGAAGCCTCAAGCTACGGCGAAGAGTCAGAGCTTACTATAGTTACTAAAAAACCTATCGTTGCGGGCCAACAGGAGTTAGTTATCAACCCGCGTGCCAGAAGCGCTAAGCTGCGAGTGGCAGTGCGGAATTGATAAAAACAAAAATAATAAACAAAAAAAAGGAGGCAATATGCCAAAGCAAATCGTAATCGCGAACAAATCTCGCAAACAAGTTGTGAAAGTTCACTTTCGCTAAAGAAGGTTAAGGTGGGGTCCCCACAGTGACCCCACCACCAAGAAAACTTTATTACTGCGCTATGGACCATCGGATTGCGAGGGTCCACCAACAAATAGAGTTTTCGCAAGGAGTGTGCGAAGTGTATGACCTTCCCGGGCAACTTTTTGAGAGTTACTTATAGCTCTGCTTTCAAAAAGACCCGGACTAAGGAAAAAGCCAATTGCGAAAACCAAAAAACAAAAATAAAAAATTAAAAGCGAGGATTTATTTCAAAATGTTAAGTCAAACCTATGTGACACGTCGAAGCACCGGAGTTAGTTTCACGCGCGGCCGTAACACCATCAGACATACCAAGAAAAGTCTAGGCTCAATTTCACAAATTATTATTGTTGGTCTTATTACTTTAGTTTTTGGCCTTATTTATGTTGCCGAAGGTACTCGCGCCACCGGCTTTGATTATGAAATATCTGCTGTTGAATCCGAAATTACTGAAATGACCGCACGTCGCGATGATTTGGCCGTCGAAAAAGCCCGCCTCACGTCCGTCGCCGCCGCCAAGAACAGTGCCGTTGCGGCCGCCATGGAAGACGCCGCAGTAACAGGCTACGCCACCGAATAAAAAGTGCGATATAATATATAATATATGTTAGGACAGAGTTTTTCCCGTATCAAGATTTTGAGAATTATTACCTTTGCCGCGTTGGCGATTATCACCGCGCGGCTTTTTATTATCCAAATCCTCGAACACGACGAATGGGTTGCCAAAGCCAACGAGCAGCATACTCTGCTCGAAACTATTACTGCGCGCAGGGGTGAAATATATATGATGGATGGCGACGAGCCTGCCCCAGTAGTTTTAAATCAAACCACTTATCAAATAGTTATCGACCCAGCCATTACCGATAAAAATGCCCTCAAAGAAACCTTAGAAACATATGCCAAAGAATACATTACAGCTGACTTAGATGAAGTATACAATATCGAAGGTTTGAGATATTTCGTTGTTGCCAAAAACATTCCATATAAAATCGCCACCACGATTGCCGAAGCCGAGCTCGACGGTGTTTGGTTTAAAAAAGGGAACCAACGTGTTTATACCGAAGGCGAAATGGGCTCAACTTTGCTCGGCTTTGTCAACGCGGATGGTGTCGGCCAATATGGAGTAGAAGGCTCGCTCAATAAAATCCTTTCCGGCAAAGATGGCTTGCTCAAAACCATTTCCGACGTCAATAATGTAGCGCTCTCTATCGGCAACGACAACATAAAAATCCCAGCCGAAGATGGTAAAGATGTAGTACTCAGTGTAGATCGTGGCCTCGAAAAGGGAATTGAAGAAATCACTGCTGGTCACATCGCCAACACTCCGGCCACCAACGCCGCTGTCCTCGTCATGAATCCAAATACCGGCGAAGTTGTCGCCATGACATCACTTCCAAATTACAATCCGGCAGATTATGGCAAGGTCAAAGACGCTTCGGCCTACATTAATCAAGTTACCGAAATACCCTATGAACCAGCTTCTATCTGCAAAAACTTTGCCTTTTCCGCCGCGATTAATGAGGGTAAAATGACCAGCGAAACCACCTATTTTAATAAAGGCTACGAAATTGTTGATGGCTGGAAAATCATGAATGCCGAGCAACGTTCCAGCATCTATGGCACCATCACTATGAAAACTGCACTTTATTGGTCACTCAACACTGGCTCTATGCACGCTCTCATGCTTCTTGGGGATAGTGATAGTTATATTACCCAAGCTGGAAGAGAACGGCTTTACGATTATTATCACAACAAATTTCGTCTTGGGCGTGTTACTGGCATAGAGCTAATTGAGGCAGAAGGCTATATTGAAGACCCCAACGAAGGCTATGGTCGCGATTCTACCTATGCAAATATGACATTCGGTCAAAACCTCGGCATCACCATGATTCAGACCGCCACCGCCTTTTCATCAGTAATCAATGGCGGCTATTGGCGCACTCCCACCATCGTTAAAGGCACGCTTGAAAATGGCAAAATCACTCCACTAGATACAGAAAAAATCGAAGACCATATTATTACCGAAGAAACCTCTGCCATGATGCGCGATATGCTCATTAATAATCGTAATTATAAAGTCCGTGGTGGCATTGATAAACCAGGCTATGCCGTGGGCGGCAAATCGGGAACTGCACAGGTTATTGTTAATGGCGCCTACGACAACACGATGAGCAATCTCGTGGGCTCATACATCGGGTTTGTCGGTCCAGCTGGTGAACTACCGCAATACGTCATTATGACCAAAATGTGGGGCGAAGGCGCGGCGCTTTCTGGTGGGGAAGCTCAAGACCTCTTTGATACTCTATCAAACTACGTTATTAGTTACTTAAAAGTGCGTCCTGTGCTATAATATTCTTATGACAATCAATGATGAAATATTCTATGGTCTTTTGCTAGCGCTAGCAGGATTCCTCTTCTCGATGGTTTTGACACCGATTTATACCCACTTTGCATACAAATATCATTTCTGGAAAAAACAAAAGAAAAAAACCGTCGATGGTAAAGATTTGCCAATCATGACCAAGCTCCACGCGCACAAGTTTAAACATACTTTTCCCACTATGGCGGGTCTTATTGGCATTGTTGCCGTGACGCTGGTCACCTGGATTTTTAACCTAGACCGTGGGCAGACTTGGTTACCATTAGTCGGTTTCCTCGGAGGCTCATTTGTCGGTGTGATTGATGATTCGATCAACATCTTTGGTAGTGGTCGCGGTGCAGCTGGACTTCGTGGTCCAGTTAAATTTTTCCTAATATCTTTAGTGGGCGTAGTACTAGGATGGTTTTTCGCAGTAAAACTCGGCTGGACGACTATTTTGATACCATTTGTTGGCAATTTTGAAATCGGTATTGCCGGTATGATTCTAGTATTTGCCTTTGCCGTAGTTGCTACGAGCAATGCGGTAAATATCACTGATGGTCTTGACGGCCTATCTGGTGGTCTTGCCATGATGGCTTATGGCGCTTTCGGCGTAATTGCTCTTTTCCAGGGCAATATGCTTCTTTTCGGCTTTTGTATGACCGTAGTTGGTTGGCTTCTTTCTTACATCTGGTTTAACGTACCGCCAGCGCGTTTTATGATGGGCGATACTGGCTCATTTGCACTCGGCTCCGGTCTTGGTATTGTCGCCATGATGACTAATTCATTCCTACTTTTGCCAATCATTGGTCTCCCATTTGTAATCGAAACCGGCTCCAGCCTTATCCAGCTCTTCAGTAAAAAGTTTTTCCACCGCAAAATTTTCATTTCTGCTCCACTCCACCACCATCTCGAAGCCAAAGGCTGGGGTGAGGCCAAAATCGTCATGCGTTTCTGGATTATCGCTGGCGTTTGCGCTATTCTCGGTATATTTATCGCCGCCGTTGGAGGTGCGATTTGAGAAAACACAAATCAGACCTAGTGATTCTTTTTACAACTCTAGGTCTCATGGCACTAGGGCTAATTGTGATTTATGCTATCGGCCCGATGCGTGCCAATGTGCTAAATTCTACCTACGGCACGAATTACGATCCAAACTATTTTTTCTTTGGCCAGCTTCGCTCGGTTGCTATCTCTCTAGTCGCTTTTTTTATCGCATTTAAAGCCATCCCATATAAATACATAAAAAAGTTTTCTAAACCACTAATCATCTTAGCCATTGGTTTATCTATCGCGCTTTGGGTTTTAGCTAAATCCGGCTCGTCACTTGCCAAATGTGAACTCGGCGAATGTCGCTGGTTTAATCTAGGTTTTATGAGCTTCCAGCCCGCTGAATTTCTGAAGCTAGCTCTCACCATTTATCTCGCTGACTTTCTTGCCCGCAAAAAAGAAGCGGGCGAAATTGGTAAGTTGAGAGAGTTTTGGGCACCACTCATTATTGTAGCTGGCTTGTCACTCGGGCTCGTCGTTGTCGCGCAGGGCGACCTTGGTACTGGTGTTGCGCTCATGGCGATTATTTTCGGTGCCCTTTTGGTTGCCGGTGTCCCTACTAGGCAGTATCTTACAATGCTAGCCATTGTTATAATAGTCGCAGTTCTTGCGGTTGCGACTTCTGCTCATCGCATGGAACGCATCCACGCCTGGCTTGACACCATCCAGGGTGCTGCCGTGACAGACTCTACGTATCATATTGAAAACGCCATTTTGGCCATTGGCACCGGTGGCCTAGCCGGAGTTGGTATTGGTAATTCCGTCCAAGCCACTGGTTATTTACCAGAATCAATCAATGACTCAGTGTTTGCAATTATGGGTGAAACATTCGGTTTTGTTGGCCTATTTCTTATAATATTGGTCTTTAGCGCACTGCTATTTCGGATGTTAAAAGTCGCAGATCATACCGAACCAGAAGACCAACGCTTTTTGGTGGTAGGTATATTCTCTTGGACATTAGCTCAATTCGCCGTCAACATTATGGCTATGACTGGCCTCATACCAGTTACTGGTATTACTTTGCCACTGCTATCTTATGGTGGCACCAGTATGGTGTTTTTAGCTTATGCTTTAGGCCTCGTTTTGCAAATTTCATGTTATACTAGTAGAGAGGGAATTAAACATGAAAATACTAGTAGTGGGGGGCGGCTCGGGAGGGCACATTACTCCAGCCGTCGCCGTCGTCCGTGAAATTTTGAATCTTCGCCCACGCACCAAAGTGGAATTTTGGACTGATTTTAAGTACTACAAAAACGTTACCAAACTTACCACCGAGCTTGGCGTTTCTACGGAAATAAACGTCCGCCGGATTCCTTCCGGCAAATTCCATCGCTATTCTGGTTGGAAACTACGCGACTATTTTGTACATTTTGATATCACTCTTAAAGAAATATTTTTCGGCAACATCTTTGGCTTTTTTAAATTCCTAGCTGGCATTATTGTAAGCTTTATCCGTCTGGTTGCCCCCAAAACCCGTCCAAATGTCATTTTTCTTAAAGGCGGCTACGTTTGTTTGCCAGTTGGACTAGTCGCCAGACTTTTTAAAATACCCTACATCATTCACGAATCAGACACGGTTGCCGGTCTCGCAAACCGACTACTTATGAAACACGCAAAATACGTTGCCTTCGGCATGCCTTTGGAAGACGAAGTAAAAAAGGCTCACCCAAATTATGTTTGGACCGGTATTCCAGTTGGGCCAGAGTTCAAAGCAGTTCCAGCGTCGCACGTCGCGTCTCTCAAGAAAGCCTTTTCCTTTAGCCCAAGTAAACCACTCGTTGTGATTACTGGTGGCTCTCAGGGCTCAGAAAACCTCAACGAAGTAACTCGTTTAGTATTGCCAGAACTACTAAAATTCACATCGGTTGGGCTAGTTGCTGGTCGCAAGCACTACGAAAACATGATAGATCTCAAAGATTATGAAAACTGGGATCACGCCAATCTAGAATCAGATTTTAGAATGTGGGAGTTTAATACTACCATGAACGAGCTAATGGGTGCTGCTGACGTTATCGTGTCACGCGCTGGCGCTACAACGATTGCCGAGCTTGCCGGTCTTAAAAAAGCCGTGATTCTGGTGCCTTTTGAGGTTTTACCTGGCAGCCATCAACTTCGCAATGCAGAGCGTCTAGATAAAGCTGGCGCTGCAATTATGGTCAAGGATTCCGAAATGATGAAAAATCCCAGCGTGCTATTAAACGAAGTTAAACGGCTTATCCGCTCACCAAAAATTCGCACCGACATGGCAAAACGTCTTCACGAAGAAGCTCGACCTGACGCTGCTGCTCGTCTCGCCAAATTGATTTTGGGAGAGGAATAAGATGAAGAAAAAAGCCCAAAAAAACGAACAAGTTACCCCAGAGTCCAACGAAAAGACTCCACCCGAGCTAGTACGCCGACGCGAGCATCGCCGCTCCACCCTTAAAACCGGCCGCACCCTAAGCGCTAAAAGAGAACAGCTCGAGACGTCCACCGACCGCATATTGGCGCACCAAAAATTCAAAAAACGCCAAAAACTACGGATCCTTTTTACTATCCTAATATTCGTCCTTGCGATAGCTGCCCTAGTTGGTCTTGGTATTCTTCTGTCAAAAACCACAGACGACAACACTGAACCGCCGTCTGATACTACCATAACTTATAAACCTACCATCGAAATCATTGACGAAGATTCTCCTACAGGTAATATTACCAATCGTATGAAAGAATATGTCGGACAAGCCGAAGTAGACTTTCGCGAACTTGGCTTGATACCGATAAAGGCAGTCATTCCCACTGGTTCTATCCGCGAAGTTGATTTCTACCTCGACGGCCACTCAGGTTGTATCAAAATGATAATAGATCGCGACACTGCCGTCTCAGTTGAGGACGCAAGCCGTATGATTAAGTACCTAGAGAAACAGGGGATAACGGAGTATCAATATATAGATGTGCGCATCTCTGGCAAAGCCTATTGGAAATAGGGAAGTGTTCGGTTTTTGTTCGATTCTGTTTGTTGCTCTTCCCGTTCGGTTTTTGTTCGGATTTGTAAAACTGTCAGCATCATAGCGCGTGAGATTTTTCCGAAAAACAGGGAAAAACACAAAAAAGGGAAATAAAACGGGGAAATGTCAAATCGGCAAATTTGAGCCAAATTTAGACAAAATAATTAAAAAATCCAGGGATAATTTGCGGATCAGCTTCAGAATAGTCTATTTAACGGCATAATGAGATTTAGACCAGATTTGTGAGTGCTATTTTTACTAACGGCAACGGGAGCAAATACGGCACCCCTTTAGGGGCGCGATTCGTATTTGCGACCGACTTGACGTTGTAAAAAATAGCGGCGAACAAGTCCCGCCGTTAAATAGACTGTTCTGAAGCTAGAGCCACTAATTCCCCTTAGTAATTTTTAAATTTTTAGGAAACGACATGGCTTAAACATTACGCGCCTATATAGTTGTTATGCAAAGCCACACCACCTTTAATGACGCAAAATATGTATTGTGCGACATTAAGACTATATGAAAAAGACGATAAAACATGCGTCCAAAAAACATCCGAATTTTTGCAGCCACGAATATATAGTTAATTTTATATAGTTTTGATTCAGCCGACTTAGTGTTTAATGCTTAAGAACCCATCCATCGAATTGTCTTGTCCGACAAAGCCCTTAGGATCTCTTATTGGCTGCGTCAAATCGATAGGCTTATCAGTTGTAGCAATTGATTCGGCGGGCTTATCTTGTTGCTCGATAGCAGGTTTTATAATTGGGGCTGGCTTATCCTTAGAAACGGGGGAAGACTGGAGGGAAGCATCGGTGGCTTTATTATCTTTTTTATTCTTCTTATTCTCTTTTTCCACAGCCTTCAATACTTTTTTGGCCCTTTTCTCTTCGCGCCTCTTATCGCGCTTATTCTTGCGACTTTCCTTCGCTGGTTTGCTGGTAGTATTGTTCCCTTCGGTTGCCTTTGCAGTGTCCTTGCTTCCCTCTTCTTTGGTCTGATCAGAAACAAGCTTTGCTAGATCTTTTAATCCCATTCTTTCCTTGCCTTCGGCGGCATTTGGTGACATTTTAGTTTTCATAAAATCACCCTGTGGTGTAGAGCTATATCTTAAGTTCGGGTTTTGTTCGGTAGAATCGCCATTTACATTAGTGGTACTAATAGGGGAAGTATTATGTTTGGAAATTGGCGCAAAAACCGGCGTTTTAGCTCCACCACCTGCAGTACCGGCCTCACGACCAGAATCTGATAGTTCCTTCTTATATTTTTCTGACTGCTCAATCGTCTCACGGATTTCTGCTTCGATATCGGCGCGTGGACGGGCATATTTAGCTCTAGAAGACTCCACAATGGCTTCAAAGTTATCAGCTGGTGAATCTGGGATAGACAGAGTTGTTGCCGAAAATGCCGGCACCTTTTCGCCATTGATAATCATAGAAATTATAAAATGTCTATTATTAAGCTGCAACAAATCGGAAGCTTCAAATATTGGCTCGAACTGCTTAACTAATACCGGTGCATCATCCGCTGACACACGGAACGAGATAGTCGTACCGACGTTACCAAACACCGCGTCACGCACCGAATCGGACATTTGTGCTACATACTGGTTTGCTACAGTCAAATTAAGACCATATTTACGCGCTTCAGAAAGTATTACTGCAAATGAGTCAGTGGCGAAGTTTTGGAACTCATCCACGTACAAATAAAATGGTCGTCTATCCTCCACGCGCTCAATATCGGACCTAGACATTGCTGCTAATTGTACCTTAGTAACGAGAAAAGCACCCAAAATCCCAGCATTATCCTCACCAATCAAACCTTTAGACAGATTCACCACTAAAATCTTCCCCTCATCCATTATTCTACGGATATCAAAGGATGATCTGGGCTGGCCAATAATATTACGGATAATAGGGTTTGCTGTAAATGCACCCACTTTATTAAGTACTGGCGCGATAGATTCGTTAACTTGTTTTTCATTCCACTGTCCAAACTCATGCTTCCAGAACTGGAGAACTGTCACATCGTGGCAATAATCCAATGTTTCTTTGCGGAAGTCCTTATCAGTTAGCATGCGAGAAATATCAAGTAAAGTCGTAGATGGACGATCAAGCAATGCCAGCAGGGTATAGCGCAAGATGTGTTCAAGTCTTGGACCCCACGAGTCACCGAACATCCTCTTAAGTACACCAATAACCTCGGAACAGATATTTGGCTTACGACTTGGGTCGGACACCTCAAGTGGGTTAAATGCTACCGGAAAGGCCGTATCTGCTGGGTTAAAGTATACTACATCTTTAATCCTCGATTCTGGCACGAATTTCAGGTTATCAATCGCAAAATCACCATGTGGGTCAATAATACAATAACCCTGGTTGTAAAACACGTCGGATAATGCAAGGAGCTCCAAAAGACCGCTTTTCCCTGCCCCAGTTTGACCAATAATATATACATGGCGCGACCTATCTCGCCTTGTTAAACCAAATTGATGGTTGATGCCACGGAAATTAGTTAACCCGAATGCTGAAATATTCGCATCGGTATTTGAATCTCCAGTTAAAACTGGTAATTTGGCTGGCGGTTCAGCTGTCTTTGATGATGCCCAGACAATATTTGGTGTTTCCACTGAAGTGTGCGGCAAGTGATAAACCGAAGCAAGCTCTGAAATATTGAGGATAAAGCCATGATCCGCAAATTGCCTTAATTTATAATCATCCATTCCCTTTTTATCAAAACTACCGCCCCCCACCTGCTTAAAACCATTTAAGTTTGTCGAATTAAACTGTTTAAAAGTACCAACTAGAGCTTGCATGTTGAGTTTGGCATCCACATCGGAATTGCCAAGGTATGCCAAACGAATTTTTACCTCGTAACCAAGCTTCGTAGCTTTTTCTTCAGCTTTAGAAATCTGCGTCTTTGCACGTTCAGATAATTCTACCTTTTCTTCTGAAGTGGTTCCCCCGGCTGGCGGCCTAAATAAAGCCCCGAGTATTTCAATCATATATGTCCAGTCAATCACGCCGCTGAAAATCGACTTGCGTCCAGATTTAATCTGTTGAACCCATTTGTCCGTCGTGTTTTTATGCCAATCATCAGCAATTGGCCGCGTGAGAATTTGAATCCACATTTCCTCAGAGTGATCTGGGTCGAGCTTTGCTAGCGTGCCAGTAATACCTGCTAAGGGATCCACTTCAAAAGTATCAAAAGTCTTTATTGGCAAAGCACTATCTTCAACCAAACCAAGCTCGGTTGAGTATTGAACTGGATATTTGTCGCGACTATCGACATAATCCTCATTCATTTTGTAAATCTGCACTGTCGGATATTGTGAGTAAATCTGTCCTTCAACGAAACTTTGCAAAACCTTTGGAGTCCAGACGTAAAACCTAATTTGCCCCGCCGTAGACACAATTTCAAACGACAAATGTTCTTGCACACCACCAGAATTCCTGAGCTCTTCTTTGTCTCTCAAAATGCCGTGTAGTGAAGCAAACATTTGCTCGGCTGCAAGCTCCTTTTTATCATTCGTGCGCGGAATTTCGAGCATCAAAAGCACCGAATCAACATTTAAAATTTTAAGTTGATTCAACTTTCTATAATTCCTATACGTGAAAAACGCTAAAAGCCCCACCGCTGGTATCCAGAAGATAGGCATCAATATAAAATGTATGACTGCTTCCATACATTTATTATAACATAAACTAGGCTATAGTATAAGAGTTTCGGTCTACTTTTTTAAACAATTTTTTATTTTGCAAATTGAGTAAAATTGTGGTTTCTTTGACCTTGCGCACTCGCAGTACCTGCTTTACAATTTCCTCACGCGTCATCGGTTGTTCAGATTTTTCCAGAATCCCAGTAATAATCTCTGATATAGTTCCCTTTTTGTATCCCCACGATGAAAGCGCATAAATCCCACGCCCAATCAAAACGAAACGTGAATCCTTGATTAACTCGTTATGAATTGCCTGCACGGTGACATTTTTACGTTTAAAGTTAGATTCGCGGATCTCTTTTGCAATCTCTGAAAAATGCATCGGCTCTTTGCGCGCTTCTAGAATCACAAAAATCTTATCACGAATGTTGCGTGGGTTGACGGATGGCCACTTAGAAAGACCCCACACACCATTCAAATTAGCTAGTAGTTTCGAAATTGACGCAATTGCCTTAATGTGGTCAGGATGTTCATAGTTTAATAAATTGTCAAGCTGGTCCAAAGTCAATGGCTCTTTGTTTTTACGGATGATACTTACAATCTCGTCCACACGACTACGAATTGAGAGCGCATCGCCATATTCAGCGATGCCGATTGCCGCATTATAAGAATCGCTTTCTTCAATTACGGTCAGACCTTTTGAAAATGTTGCAATAAAATTAATACCAGCCCTCTCGAGCGCAGTGGCGGTGCGACCATAGATTTTATCAGCTAGTGCATCAAGTCTTGCTACGCGTCCCATCTCAGTTAAATTGCGAATCAAAACTTTTTCAGCCGGTGCGAGCTCTGAGATTTGGTTTTCTTCCGCGGAAACTTGAAGATGAATCAAAATCGCTTTTTCGAGCTGGCGTACCCGCTCACGGGTAATTGATAACATTTCGCCAATTTGTTCAAGGGTCTCACGACTACCGGTTAACCCGAATCGTCTTGAAATGATTTCCTTTTCACGATCCTGCTCGATGACTTTTAGACTTCCATCGATTGCTTTCTCAAGAATTTCCGCATTTTGGTTCATTAGATTTTACCTTTTCTCGCACCTGTTAAATAATAATATTTTACTTATAATAACATAGTTATATGCTATTGTCAACTACGAAATTATACACTTTGCAATATTATTGTATCACATTTTTTACAATTGTGAAAAAAAATTATAAAAAACATAACCAAAATCACGAAAAAGCTACTTCTTTTTCTTCCCTCTCGTGCCACGACGGGTCTTAGAAGCCGTCTTTTTTGGCTTGTTTTCGAGCATTTCCCGCGCTTGCTTTTCGGTGATTTTCTTGGGGTCCATGTCTTTTGGTATTTTGACATTATTGCGTCGCCCTGGACCCTTAACATATGGCCCATACGCACCATTAATAATCTGTATTTCTCCCCAGTCTGCAATCATTGAATCGACTTTTTTCTGATAAAGCGGCAAGGCTTCCTCTAGCGTTACAGTATAAGGATCAAAATCTTTCATCGGTATATTGTATTTTCCGCCCTTAAGATATGGTCCAAAAGGTCCATTTGCGGCAATTAGTTCATTCCCATCTGGAGCCTTACCAAGTGAACGCGGCAAAGACGGCAAATCTAGCTGTTTCAAAGCCAACTCAAGCGTTACGGTATTCACGGATTTGCGCTTTGGTAGAGGCGCAAAGCGTGGTTTTTCTCCACAAGTTTTTTCATTATCACCTAGTTGAATAAACCCACCGTTTTTGCCAACCTTAGCATAAATTGGTTTGCCATTCTCTGGATGATGACCAAGTAAGCGTGCGTTATTATAGCGCTCCACTCCCTGAGCAGTTAGTACGGTATCGCGAAACGGACCATAAAAATCCCGGAGCATCTTTACGCGCTCTAACTTTGCGTCTGCCACAAGATCTAGATCTTTCTCGATATTTGCCGTAAACTTATAGTCCACAATACTCTTAAAATTATCTGTGAGAAATCCAGCCACCAGTTCACCAATCGGTGTTGGCACGAGTTTACCTTTGTTTGCGCCAAACTTCTCCTTAGCAATAGTACGTTTTACTGCAGCAGAAGGCTTCACCGAAAGCACTACTGTGTCGCGCTCTTCCCCTTCGGATTCACCTTTTATTACATATCCACGTGCCTGAATCGCAGTCATAATTGTCGCATAAGTAGATGGCCGCCCGATCCCGAGCTCCTCCAATTTTTTAACCAATGAACCTTCGGTATAGCGAGCGGGTGGTTTTGCAAAGGTCTGTTTTGCGACCAGTTCGAGATAATTAAGTGGGTCACCCTTCTTGACTTTTGGCAGTTCCAAATCCTTGCTCTTGCCGTACACGCGCAAAAACCCATCAAATATCACCACTTCACCCTTTGCAGTGAAATCATTGCTGATATGTATGGTGGTCTTAGCGACCTTGGCATTGGCCATCTGGGTAGCCAAAGTCCGGCTCCAAATTAACTGATAAAGCTTTTTTTCGTAATCATTCTTCCCTGCATTTGTCCTATATATATCGGTTGGACGAATCGCTTCGTGCGCCTCTTGCGCCGAAGCATCCTTGGTCTTAAAATGTCGCGTCTTTGAATAATTCGGACCAAATTGCTCTTTAATATATGCCGCCATTGCTGCCACGGCCTGTGACGATAGATTTAGGGAGTCGGTTCTGTGGTAAGTAATAAGACCAGCCTGATAAAGCCCTTGTGCCGCACTCATCGTAGTGCGCGACGAAAACCCGAGCTTTGCATTGGCTTCAATCTGGAGCGCCGCGGTCGTAAATGGCACCGGGTTTGCCTTAGTTCCCTCCGCCTCCTCGACATCTGCCACTTTAAAATCTGTTTGAGACAACTTTTCGAGCAATTTTTGTGCAGATTCTTCATCTTCTGGCGCCTTACCATCGTAGTTTGCAACAAATGATGAAGTGGAGTTCGGGGTAAACTCACCGGTAAGCTTAAATGAAGATTTCCCTGCAAATTTCTCGATATCCTTCTCGCGCTCCACGATTAAGCGTAGTGCCGGCGACTGCACGCGCCCCGCCGAGACAGCCCCTGGCACTTTGCGCCGCACCATATCGGACAAATCATATCCTACCAACATATCCAGCGTCTGCCTGGCTTGTTGGCTGTAAACCATGTCCATATCCACCGTCCGCGGGCTAGCAATTGCCGCCTCGAGCGCTGGTTTTGTAATCTCATGAAAAGTAATTCTCGCCGTATTAGCCGGAAGCCCAAGCACTTCCACTAGATGCCACGAAATCGATTCTCCTTCGCGGTCCTCATCGGTCGCGAGCCAGATTTTATCAGCCGCCTTGGCTTCTTTTTTGAGCTCCGAAATAATCTTTTTGTGGTCCGGGTCTATCTCGTATGTCACATCAAAAGTCGTCTTGTCGACCTTGGTGTCTTTCCGGATATGCCCCACGCTTGCTAGCACTTTAAAATCACTACCGAGGTATTTCTCGATCGTATGTGCTTTCGCTGGGCTCTCCACGATAACTAAATTCTTTGCCATATATATAATAATAACATAGCAGTCAAGCACAAGTATTAAAGTTAAGAATTAACTTTGCCGCTACGCTCTCCTATAATCATCTTTTTCGTTTTCCCACAAATTTGGCTCGTACACGGCGCCAGTAAACCAAATCGTCCCATTATTCTTGTCGCGAATCAGAAATAAGAAAGGTTTATTTATGTCTATAACAACATTTTCACTTTCTTCCGCTACGCCCGCGGTCATATAAAGGGCTGTCACTGCTGCCGCTTTGATGCCTTCCTCTGAAAAATCTATAGTAGTATTATGTACGGCGTCAGAAACGTTGAGCGATTCACTCGCCATCTTAGAAAAGTCTGCAGAAGTATTAAATGCATCCGTAACGCCGAGACTGATCAAATCATCTTTAAGCTTCAACTCATAATCAAATTTAAACTTTGGGATAAAAATTTCCACACCTAATTCCGGAGTACTTGTACTGATGGATTTTTCAATAATTCCCTCAATCGTGTCAGCTTCAATACTATCTATATAGTTTTCAAGCTTATCATTTGGCATAATGGCAATGAATTCGAGTTCTGTGTTATCCACTGCTTGCAAAGGCATTATTAATGCGGTTGTTTCGTCATCTAAATAATACTTTACGTCTTCTTCATTAGAGAGGTTATTCATGCTGGTTGCAATAATTTCCGTCCCATCTTCCTTATAAAAAGGACGGCCGCCAGTATCATACCTGCTAAATTGATATTGCCAATCCAATTGAATCGCCAATGCGTTTGCTAGTACCATCACGATGTCAGGTGTTAAATCCGCGCCAATTCTATTGATTAGGTTGAAAGTCTTTTCACTCACCCAGTTATCTAAAACATCAGTGCTTTCAAAACTGTCGTAAATAATCTCAGAATTATATTGGCTAGTTACGGCATCAGTATAAGACTCCAAAACCGTATCGGCAAAACTATTTTTTATAAACACGGCGTTTGCTAAGGACATTTTATCTGCTACATTTTCATATTTTGGCAATTCGGCATCGCCCAGGACACTTTCAATTTGTGTTTTGGTGTTTCCGGCAGCCCCAGCATTTAGCAATGACAAACCATAGCGAATTGAAAGCGGGCTATAGGCGATATTCTGCCCAGTGGCTTCTAGCTTCAAAAAAGCAAAATCAAGGCCATTCTGGGCAGTCTCTTTATTATTACATTGAGGGCATGAGCACTCAGGGCATTTGTTGTCAGAATTTCCCATTAATTTGATAATGCCAAAAACGCCCGCCCCGCCAATGATTAATCCAAC
>JAEEGL016866762.1_pt1 | contig 21744 bp, 15 predicted proteins | sample 9134231 | NCBI WGS metagenome assembly JAEEGL01 (sample SAMN16246548, study PRJNA631951) | gut metagenome | biome: gut microbiome; feature: rumen; material: fiber-attached | host: Bos | place: Iran: Karaj | collected 2018-10
AGGAGAAAGCCCTCGATATCAGGTTGTCGCTATTCGGAGAGAATCATCCAGATGTTGCTACGTCTTACAACAATGTCGGGTTGTCGTACAGCAGTCTTGGGAATCACAAAAAGGCATTGGAATATGAGGAGAAAGCCCTCGATATCAGGTTGTCGCTATTCGGTGAGAATCATCCAGATGTTGCTACGTCCTACAACAGCGTCGGGTTGACCTACGGCCGCTTGGGTGAGCACAAAAAAGCATTGGAATATGAGGAGAAAGCCCTCGATATCAGGTTGTCGCTATTCGGAGAGAATCATCCAGATGTTGCTACGTCTTACAACAATGTCGGGTTAACCTACGGCAGTCTTGGGAATCACAAAAATGCATTGGAATATGAGGAGAAAGCCCTCGATATCAGGTTGTCGCTATTCGGTGAGACTCATCCAGATGTTGCTACGTCTTACAACAATGTCGGATTAACCTACGGCAGTCTGGGGAATCACAAAAAGGCATTGGAGTATAAGGAGAAGGCACTAAGTATCAGACTATCGCTATTCGGTGAGAATCATCCCGACGTCGCTATTTCATACAACAATGTTGGGGCAACCCTAGGAAAATTTGGGGAGTACAAGAAGGAACTTGAATATGAGGAGAAAGCCCTAAAGATATGGCTATCGCTTTTCGGAGAAAATCATCCCCATGTGGCGAAAGCCTTCAATAATGTAGGAGCAACCTATGGAAAACTCGGAGACCGTCAAAAAGAGATTGAATTGAGAAAGAAGGCTTTGAATATCGCTATACGGATCGGTGATGCGAATAGCGCTGCCACACTATATAACCGTGTCGGTCGTGCATACAAATCGGCTGGGCAGCAGGAGATTGCCAACGACTATTTCCGTACGGCGGCGGAGAAGTTCAGGGAGCTGGGCAATGAGGCGCAGGCGGAGGCTAACTTGAAGGAAATCAATGAGTGATACCAGAAGAAACCCAATGAATAATAGTTCGGAATAGGTCTGGTACTAAAAGCACTATGCTAGTGACAAGAATGGTGATAGTCCAGTCTGTCAGAGAAAGTGGTGCTACTTCAAAGAAGTTACCGGCCAAGTTGACAATCAAGATCTGACCTAATAATATAACGGCGGCGATGAGCAAAAAACCTCGGCTAAAACAGTCTGAGAAATGACACCGGTGTCGGATGACATCCACTAAGTCGGAGAGTAGGCTACGCCCGGTCTTGAAATATCTGATATTGAAGAGGTTCCAAAACTGGATCATAACGAAGGTGGAGAAGAATACTCCCGATTCGTAATGACTCATGTGAGCCTTGCTCTTGGACACATCGAAGAATCCACTGAAATACTCTTTTAACTCGGAGATAGAAAGTAGGTCTTTTACAGAATGGATCTCTGAGTGCCAAAGTAATTGCCATAGTCCGGTAAGAAATATGAAAAAGATAGCTCCAACGAAAAAGATTCTTAGCATCATGTCACGATTAATAATGTGGCTTTTGGGATCGCGTGGTTTTTCGGTCATGACTCGCTGGTCTGGCGGAAGTGAAGACAAGGCCATGGCAGCGAATGTGTCCATAATCAGGTTAACCCACAACATCTGAGTAACATTTAGGGGCGAATCAATCCCCGTGAAAGAGCCAACAAGAACGACCAGGCACGCACAGATGTTTATGATCATCTGGAATACGATAAACCTGCGGATATTCATGTAAAGAGAACGTCCCCAAAGGATTGCCTTGTTTATGCTAGTGAATGAATTGTCGAGAATCGTTATGTCACTCACTTCTTTTGCCCGAGCCGTGCCATCTCCCATAGATAGACCGACTTGAGCCTTTTTTAACGCCAGGGCGTCATTTGTCCCATCTCCAGTGACAGCTACTACCTCACCTCGTCCTTGCAGCAGGGATACGAGTCTTGCCTTATCTTCCGGCCGCGCTCTTGATAGAATCTTTAGCCTTGGCAAGATGTCGGATGCCTCCTCGTCGGAGAGTGCCGCAAACTCGGTCCCTGTGATTGACGATACAGTTTCACCCCCCGCGATGAGTCCCAGTTGGCGCCCGATCTCCATTGCGGTGGCTGCTACATCTCCTGTCACCATAATAACCTTGACTCCTGCCTCACCACAAGTTTCCACGGCTTCCCTGACACCTTCACGTATCGGATCCGCAATGCCTACAATACCGGTGAATATAGGGGATGAAGACTCGTCTTCCTGCCTAGCAAACGCTAAGGTACGCATCGCTTTTTGCTGATACTCGAGAAGTTCGCTCTCTATCAAAGTGCGTTCTTGGTCATCAATGGAGCACATATTCAGAACGATTTCAGGCGCTCCCTTTATGAATCTCACAACCCTTTCGTCGGAAATGTTACGAGCGGTAGTGCTCATATATTTAGTCTGAGTGCTGAATGGCTCCTGTGAAAGGACTTCCCATTCGCCTCTGACGGCGATATAGTCTGAATTAAACTCATTGGAGATCCACGTGAGAAGCGCAACCTCAGTCGGGTTGCCAATCCCTATGACTGTCCCATCTTGCCTTGTTGAAAGTTCCGCTGTTGAATTGACTGCCACACCGTCAATGATTTCGTTTTCTCCGCAATTGAACCGTGAGCGGATTACTGTCATCTTATTTTGTGTGAGAGTCCCGGTTTTGTCCGTGCATATCACTGTGGCGGCCCCCATCGTCTCGCAAGCATGAAGTCGACGTACAAGGTTGTTCTCCTTAAGCATCCTGCGCATACTAAGGGCGAGGCTAACAGTCACACTCATTGGAAGTCCTTCTGGAACAGCGACTACAATCAGAGTGACAGCCAACATGACTGAGTGAAGAAAATATTCAACAAAGAACAGGGGAGTGCGTAATTCAGGGTCTATCCCTAAATAATAGTAGATGAATCTTCCAACGACAATAAGGCTGGCAATGATGTAACTTGCTCTCGTGAGGAGTCTTCCAAGTTGGTCGAGCTGATTGTTGAGCGGGGTAGTAACTTCATCTTCCTCTTGGATGCGTTTCTCACCTTTTCCTTCCTCCGTGTCCGGCCCGACAGCAGTCACTTTATAATAGCATGTTCCCTCTAAGACTATGGATCCTCGGAGGAGAAAACTAGCTTCGTAAGCACCTTCACCAATAGATGCAGGAATACCTTCAGCGTCAGCGGATTTGTGTGTATATGGCTCTCCGGTGTAGGCAGACTCGTCTATGCGAATCATCTCTCCAGCGACTATGCGCCCGTCCGCTGGGACATCATCACCTCCTTCCAGTTTAATGAGGTCGCCAACGACCACATCGCATTTATTTATTGAGAAGATTTGGGGTCTTACCCCTTTACGTTGTCGCCGAATAACTTTGACTTTTTCCTCATCACGGACCTTTTTACGTACATCAAATTCTCTATTAGCCCTGTTTTCGAATATGAAACCAATGCCTGTTGAGAGTAGAATTGCCAGAAGTATTCCAATTGGTTCAAATAGAAGCCTCATCTGATGAGTCTGCATAATCTCGTATGCGGTCACAAAGCAAGACATAACAAGTATTACGCATAGAATGATAATCAGGGGGTCTTTGAATTTGCCAAAGTAAAGAGACCAAAGGGAACGTCTCTTTGGCTCTGGGATACGGTTAAGACCAATTCCATCCTGAACTTCCGGACTGTCCGATGAAAGACAGTATTGATTCCATATCTTATAGTCGTTGGCCATGTCAAAAATGATCATTGATGACATGCGAAGATGAGAATAATCTCGGATATAATGAAGGCTAATCCAATCGATTGGATTCTACCCAAGTTGTTTCCAGAATGATGATTCAGAGAGAAGAATCGGACTTGCGCCATCCTCCATGATATGAAACATGGATATACTGATATCGAGATGGTATGAGTTAGTCTCTTTGTCAAAACTAACGTAGTACATATCCTTGTCAGAAAGTTCTTGAATGGAACCGAAGCCCTTGTTGAGGTATGTTTTCAAAGAACTCCTGTGAGAGAGGATACTAAAGATATAAGAAAGGAAACTCGGCTGTTGATCGTCTTTGGTAGAAATCGCCTGATAGATGTGAATTGTTCTCAAAATAAGTGTCTTCCATTCTTCCTTGCCTAAGGATAACTCATTCTTGAACGAACTCAGATCAAATACTCCTCCTTCTGTGTAATTGCTCGTGTCCAATTTCTCAAAGAAACTGATGGCGGAATTGAAAAGGTCTTGACTAATACCACTTGCACCATAACTTAGCAAGAGCAGATAGAATGTTCTGGCTTGAGGAGAAGACTCGAAAAACACTAGTCTTCCATCTAGACTGGGGAGGGTGAAGTTGAAGTCACGATCAAGACAAATTTCGCTATTAATCTTGGATTCGGAACTGAAGTAGTCGAAAAGTAATTTGTAATAGCCGTCGTAAGGGAGAAGATATGTCTTATCCCCAAAGAGTGATACAAAGGATAGGATCCTGTGTTTGATGTCTGTGGAAATGTCCAAACAGAAAAAGTCGACGGTATTCCGCATTGCGTTATCATCATCAAGAACAACACTGTCCCTGATCTTGACGAGAAGAAAAGCACCAAAGGGGAAAAAATCCGGGACCTGACCAAATCTAGAACAGACGACTTTGAAGAAAGCGTTGGAATCAAAGGCGGAAAGGGAGTCTCTCAGCCCATTGACTTTAATCATGTCTCCCGCCGGCATCAGATAACTCATGGATTTCTTCAAAAGCTTGAACTTTTCTTCGGGTCCATTACTAGGAAGCCCCAAATCATTCAATACATTCGGAAGATAAAACAAACTTAATCCTATATCGCCAAAGGCTTTGGATATCAAAAGGTTGTCGTATTGATCGTCAAGAACCAGATGTGCGTCACGAGAGAAACCTTTCTCAAGGAATACAATCTGCTTGTCAGTAATGTCAAAATCAAGGCCGGAAATGGAAAGAACTGTCGACCAATTACGGGATTCCATAATACAGGACATAGTCACGGCAGCGAACATCATGTTTTCTTCAAAGTCGATGTCGCTATCGATTCTCATTATGGAGTTGAAAACATCAATTACAGCATTGACTGTTTTTTCTTCCATTTGGCGGATAATAGAAACCGCACTGGATAATGTCGTGTAGTGTACAAGATCAAGATCCTCTTGTGATAATCCGAGTGTGGCCTGAAGGCTGTCCAGAACGTAGATCTCCTGACTATGAATCTTATTGTCTGCCTTTACCAGCTCAATCGCGACCTTAAGTATTGATCGTTTTTGAACAGGTGTGCATTCATTGAGTAAGGAAATATCAGTTTTCATCAGATAGTTTCTTGGCCTTTTCTTTATCATTAATAAGCTCCTTGATCATTATAGGTAAAGTGCAAACACTAATTGCGGCCAAAAAAGCACCTACAATGGTAGGAACAATGAGGCAATCTAAGGAAGAACTAAATGCTAAAAGTATGATTTCCAATGCGATGATAAGTAGGCAGACGCCAATGACTATCTTGTCGAATTGAATCTCCTTGTCGACATCTCCCAATTTAGCGTCTACCCTGTCGATGATAAATCTTGTGGCCTTATACAATTTCATACTCAGTCAGCGAGTGATAATTCTTGATAAATATACGATTTTTTTTCGTAGCTTTGAATCTTAGCAATAAGAATGCTTGTAATTAACTTTTGTATAATGAGAAAGATTGTTTATTTGTTTTGCTTTTTGTGCCTTTCTGGTTTATTTTTCACTTCATGTAAGAGCACTTTGCCTGCTCGTTTCGAGTCATTTGTTAATTCCGTAGAAAAGAGATGTGATTCATTTTCTGAAGATGATTGGAATAAAGCGAATGATAAGTTTTCCAAGTTGATGGATGAATACAAAGAGAACAGGAGTTCTTACAATTCTGAGCAAAAAAAGAGAATTAATGCTTCTATCACGAAATATGCGACAGTGGCGGCCAAGTCTGGCATCAAAAGCGTGACCGAAACAGTTAATGATCTTATGTCATCTGTTATAAGCTGGGTTAAAGGATTTGTAGAGGAGTTAGGAGTTTCCGGGGAAGATTGATTGTGGGTGTTTTTAATCCATAATGATTATTATCATGGCGAAGAATAATAATGGGTTGGCAAGTGTACTCAAACTCCTGATCATTTTGGGGATCATTGTTGCGGCAGTCGTGACTTGCCCTGACGAAAAGGCTCATAAGCAGGCAGTCAAGGAGACTGTTAGAAAAGAGTGCATAAGAGAAGGCTTACCGCTCGGAGGTGTCATTGGATCTCTTGCGACCATGACTGTGACCTCGACGGATTTCATCGTTTTTAGTATGGGGACAATACACGATACCGATAGAGGGTCCAGGATGGTCTCAGTTGGCCTTTTAGGAAAAGTTTTCGTAATTCCCGGAGCATTGTCGGACGCTGTGTAATAGCCCTAAATCTTCCTTAAACTCTCATAAAAGCCATCCCTTGCCTGAATAAGCATTGTCAGGGTGCGAGGGATAATGTCGTCATAGTTGGGGGTTGAGTCGAGAAGTTGTTCTGCGGTGATCCAGACATTGTTGTCTATGATAAAGCCCTTTACAACTTTGCGCTCCAGATTGACGGTGTTAAGCGCCTCCAATGCGTCGCCACGGTTATTCTCGTCGGTCTCAAAGATTGAAGGTATAGATATCTTCAAGAAAAGAGCGTCCTCCTCGTCCCAGTGGATTAAGAAATTAAGCATTTGATACCGAAAGTAAATGCCAAAATCCTCTACCTGAGGGCGAAGACCTTCTTGTGCCAGATATTCCATGATATCTTCCTTAATTGTGCTCATAATTATTGCTTTATTTAGAATGAACTAGAACCCTATTTTCTTCCTTTCCTGTCCAGATGCCAGGGATGACTTATTGGCTTTAATTGAATTGACAAGGTGAGTTTGCGAGATGGGAACATCGGCTAAAGCAGCCATCATGGCAGCCTCGTTAACGATAAAAGCTATGTCCGAGGAGGCGTAGTGGTCTGTCAACTTTGCGAGTTCCGCACAGTCGATATCATTGGATACAGGTCGGTCTTTAAGGTGCAAAGAAAAGATACGCATCCTTGTATTCTCATCTGGTGCAGGAATCTCGAAATGCAGATCCATACGACCCTTCCTTAAGATAGCGGGATCGATCAAGTCCAGACGGTTCGTGGTCCCAATGACGAATATGCCCCGCTGTGCACAGTTATTCAACTGCCCGAGGAACTCATTTATTTCCTCTGGACGATGCTCTGCCGCCATGGAACTACGAGAAGGAACGAAGGAATCAAACTCATCAAAACATAAGATGGTAGGAGCTTTTTTCTCTGCCTCCTTAAACAAGTTGGCGATTTTCCCTTGAGTTCCATGAATATATATGCTACCGAGATCGGATCCGTTCACCAGAACGAAATTAAACTGCGACTCTTCTGCGAATTTCTCGGCGAAAAAGGTTTTGCCACATCCTGGAGGGCCGTAAAGGATCATGCCATTAGGAGGGCTAAGCCGGTATTTCTCGGCCTTTTCCCTGTCTCTGAGGATCCAGATTACCCTGTTGGTCATTTCCGCCTTTAACTTCTCCATCCCAGCGACATCATCGAATCCACCGCCTTTTTTTTTCTGAATCTGAACTTTGACAGCCGTAACTTGAGAGTGTTGGTCTTGCCCCTTATCGTCCTCTAAAATGTCAATGTTTTCCTTCTTCTCTTGTTGTCCCTGCGTCCGGATAACTTTATCGCCCGAGAGGACCTTGAAGAAACTCTCGAGATGGAGTCTTCTGCCCGCATCTAAATCCAGAGCCATTGAGATCGTTTCAACGATGTTGTCGGGAACACCGATGTCTGATAGGGGACACAGGTCGAGCGGTTCCTTTCTGGCATTGCGGACTTTCCGTTTTTTGCTTGAATAGGAGTCATCGTTTGATAAATCACACGGCCATGGAGCTTTCCCTGTCAGCATAGTGTAGAACACGGCAGCTGCTGAGAAAGTGTCGCCACCGTTTTCGAAAATGCCGGTAAGTGACTCTGGAGCGCAATAAGTAAGATTCAAGTCCGCTACTGGAAATGGTGGAGTACCGCTGATGGCGGGATACAAGTGGCCGAGGTCGATGATTCTGGGGATATACTGGTCGCGGCCAGCCTTTTCAAGAATAATATTCCTTGGAGTCAGGTCATTATGGTTGAGATGAAGCGAGTGAAGATACAGCAGCCCCTTAATGACTCCACACATCAGGTCCTTGGCCTCTTGGTACGAGAACACCTTGCCTTCGCTGAGGAGTTCTGAAAGAAGGGTCCCATGGAAGAATTCTGTGATCAGGTAGTGATAACTCTTACCCTCGATCGATAGAGTGCCGTCATTCACATATGAGATGACATTCTCATGGCTAACACGCCTACTCAGAGCGATTTCCAAAATATCTCCCTGATGCATGAGCTTCTCGGGAACTCTCTCGTCCTCGAAAAACTTCATGAAATAAGACTTGCCTTGTTCGTCAACGACCCGGTAGGTGCTGTTGAACAGACCTTCCTTTATGAAATCGCTGACGCGGTAGCCACTAACGCGGAATCCTTCTTCAAGTATCATTATAGTAAATTGGGCATGTATATGCCCGGCAATAACATAGGGTTTATGCAAGCGTATCCTGCCGTTAAGTATAACATGGACCATCCCCGCGGAAATAGTGATTAATACGGGGGCTAGCTGCAAATACTAGTTACTTACAATTGAAGATGCAGAACATACCATATAGTCAATGACAAAAGCTGTCTCCTTTTTACAAGATTTGGGTTACGTAGATGTAAGCAGCATCCGTGAGGTCATTTGGGCAGGAAAACTGGGTGGGGAATTCCTCTCTGGAAAGGTGTCGGAGACTTTCATAGAGGGCATCGGCTTTATCCGGATCGTCCTTCTCTAACTGGAAAATCCGAGTCCTAAGGTCTCTGCGCTGAGCATAGGCTTCGTCCAGAGACATACCCTCCGGAATGAGACCTAACAGGCGCGATTTGACATACACGGCCAATTCGTCATCAGTGATGGTGACATTGGGCGCTAGGCTGAAATGGCTGGCATACATCATGTTGTAGACCTCTTCGGAGAAGTGGAACGGCTTGTGATACTCATAGGAATAGTAAGCTAATTCACACTCCCATCCCGCAACCTGGAAAGCGGGGTAAACACCGGATTCGCGTAGGAGGATAATCTCTTTCAGCGGTTTTTCCACATATTCTTGCCAAGGGCATTCCGGGAACGTAATCAGTCCGCTCAGTTGTGGTTCCTGCTTGAGGACAATGAGTTCATCCTCCGGTCCTGCTACGATGAAAGGATGGTATATGAATGGCAGGTTGTTGTATCCTTTTCCTTCAGCCGTAAGCGTGTACTTGAGGTTCCCCAGAGCTTCTTTGAGGATCTCTTCCTTGTGCTCCAGTGTGTACGGGGGCGTGAAACGGAAAGACACGGCTCTTGACAGGCTTAACCACGCTTTCTTTTCCTCAACGTCTAGGGAACCTTCCAGGATATGCTGGCGCATATTGTCGTCTACAGAAGCGATAGTATCAGCCAAAAGAATGAAAGCATAAAGCTCAGAAGACAATTCTTCCGGACAGGCATCACCCGTTCCTACTAAATAGAAGGAATCCATCGGAGCCGACTGGATTTCATGGGTCTCGAATGGCAGTGTGAGGCGGAATGGATGCTCATAGGTGATATTGGCGTTCAGGAAATCTAGGTCCTGTAGAGTGGCATAGGCATTTGCCGCATGCCGTTTCCCGAAAGGTTCTGACAAACCGGACAGTACGCTGTGCATCGAAATGGTGATTCTGTCCCCGAAAAGGACTCTCAGCATGAAGGCGACATCTATACAAAGACCCGAACCTACTATATCGGACAGGGAAAAAACCAAATGGGCATTTACCCTGTGGTCGGTCGAGAACTTCCAGTCGGTACCTTCGTCCAAGCCCACGTAGCTTACCCTTCCCATTGTGTTCTTGAGTGTTCCTATGATGGCGCTGCAGCTTTCTTCGATGAAAAGTTTGCGCTGTTGGGAACGATCTGAAGCCGGACGGATGCGCAGATACTCACCAGCAAATAGGCCCTCTGGGGGATTTTCCTCAATGCTGATGCCCAAGTAACCAATAACGGGAGGCTCCTGGGCAAAACTACCCTGGAGTTTCTCCCGTGTTGCTACGATGGCTTTGAGACCTACTTCTCCAAGGCCGATAAGGATGGTTCTATTAAGGACATTCTTAAGCATATCTTACTGGCCTTTGAAATACACCGAATAGGAAAGCGGCTTAACGGGGAGACTGGACATATTCTTGTAGATCAGGTCCAGGTTGCCCTTGGAATCCTTGTATGCAAGAACAAGCTGGTCTTTGTCTACGGACTTTACAAAAAGTCCGTCCATGTCTGACCCTGGTCCAGGAATCTCCTCGCCGTCGAATCGATGGGATTTGGCAACGACCATTACGGGACTGTAATCCTGAGGGTCTGGAAGACCGAAGATCTTGCAAAAAGCTTTGCGATTACCTTTGTCGTATGCAGAGTCCTGATAATAACGGTTATAGCGGTCCGATATGACCGAGAAGGGATACAGAAGACTCAGGGAATTCAGATACTTGCAAAATTTAGCTGCATCCTCGATTTCCTGGAAAGAAATCCAGTAATAGAATCCTTTGCCATCTTCCGGATTGAAGTTGCAGGAATAGTAACGAGCGGCATTATAATTCTCCGGATTGGCATCGGTATCGGGATAGATTGGGCTGGTAGGATTCAGGACGTCTTGCAGGATGGCATCCTGCCCTGCATTTAGGTAGTCCGTGTTGTCGAACTCGCTAAATACCCAGTATCCATGTGCTATGAGGGACTGTGTTTCCACCTTATCCCTGGCCACATATTCCGCTTTGCGCAGGGGCTCGATGCTCTTTTCCAGTTTCCGGAGTGCGATGACGACTCCTCCAGCAACTAGAACAATGACAACCATTATGCCCAAAAGGGCCTTCGAAAGAGCTGAAAGGGATTTATCCATAGAAATTAATTCTCAGGTGTGTCAATTAAATCTTCGCATTCTTCCAGCGGATAACGTTTCATCTGAAGGAAGGACAGTTTGAATGGGGAAGGAATCCGGAGCTGGAACGGCGGCAGCGTGAAATTCTTGGCAAACTTTTCGTTCCATGTTGTTATGTCGTCCTCAATATCGAAGCTCATCATCAGGCGCGTGGCGGAATTGACGGCATCGAAATCGTTGGCGGCGGCTCCGATTCTTACAAATACGGCTGACTTTCGCTCCAGGTCTGAAAGCATCTTGTCGATGGAGCCTTCCATCTTACGAGCAAATTCGAATTTGGATTTCCCAGTGAGATAGCGGTATACCGTGAATTCCTTCAAGGAGTCTTCCAACTTGCCAATGATAGCATTCTTAAGGTCCGTCTGGAATTTAACGATGGCTTCATCTTCCAGACTGAATCCCCTGTGGAACAGGGTTGACAAGCGCAGGCCTCCGGTGATGTCCTGGGCATACTTGTCATAGTAGGCATCCAGGGCATCGTTGGTGAGCAGGGAGATGAATGGTGTACGGGTTTCAGGATTCATTGTGGAAACCTTATTCCTCTCAACGTCGTACCATTCGCGAAGGTTGTTGGTGAACGCAACCATCATCTGGTATTTCTGTGTCAACTTGTTCTGTGAGTCGGAGAGTCTCCGGACAACTAGCCATGGCATGAACATACGGATGTTCAGCTTATCCTGGTAAAGGCCGAGATTGCTGCCATCTCCTCGTTTTCTCTGATACTCATATTGTTCCAGAAGTGCATTTGCTTCTGAATGCTCTTCCAAGGCTGTCTTCCGGGCTTTCGCATATGAAATGAGCCATATTCCAAGTGCAATGACGCCAAGGGCAAGTACCAATAAAAACAACTTGAACATCAGTGTGCCGGCGAGCAAGAACTTGGCCAAACTAGAGGTGGCATAAGCCAGGAGGACGATGATCAGACCTATGAAGCCAATGGCGCTGTACAGCAGAACTCTGACATTCTGCTTTTTCAGCCGATCCATCCTCAAATCCAAAACCTTGTCATTTTCTTCCTTCTGACGCCTAATTTGCCCCAGTTCCCATTCCAGACGCTTTTGCGTGCCGGTATAGAGCATACTGCGGATCTCGGGGCTCACAACTTTCTTCTCTATTAGGGAGAAAGTAGAATACATATCCGTGCGAGAGCGTAGCAAGCTAATTTTCTCTGCCTGAGCCTCGCTGATAAGGTTGCGGATAATTGCCGCATTGATTTCCGGGTTCATCCGGTCGAACTGGACCACCTCTTTCTTGGCTTGACTGCCGGTACGACCCGTATTCACTTCAGTGATGATGCAGGCCTGCATGGTAATACGGGGGTCTGTTATGTAGGAGTAGGGGAGATAGCAGTATCCATTGTCTCCAAAATCAGTTCCCCAGGAGTTCCTGACCATGAATACCTTGTTTTCGTCGGAGTAACCGCAGATAATCATAGAGTGGCAGCGGTGCATTCCCTGATTCTCTCCCGGATTGGCAATCTCTTCCTCTGTTGGCATCGGGGTGAAGCCGGTCGTGGACTCACCGAACTGGGAATACAGGTGGACGGCGATAGCGATAGGATAGCCTTCGTTTAGGGCAGCCTTGAGATGTTCCTCTTTGAGTTCAACGTTCTGGGCTTCCACCACCAGTCTGCTGAGAGCTTCCTGGTAAGCCTCGTCCGAAGGACGTTGGTTGGATTCTTCCACGCTGTCTACATACGGGCAAAGCGGCTCCTTACAGATACCCTGCTGGGAAAGACTGTGGATGGTGTCATAGAAGCTGGTACCGGTATTATCCAGACTATTGACGGGTTTTCCCTCACGCTCCAAGGTGGCAACACGTGTGTTGTAATATAAGAAGCGCTCACTGAGGTCTATCTCGCCGGCTGCGGAATTCTTAAGGATATACTCGAAGATGCCGGCCATGGTGAAGATAGTGCAGGATCCCAGCGGACCCTGATTCCTCACTGGGGTGAAACCTTTTTTCAGGCTTACGCTGGCTGGTAGTTTGGCACCGCTTGGAACGAAGGTTTTTTCCAGCGGGATGACTTCGATGGGATCCAGTTTGAAGGTCTCTTCACCGTAATGGAAGCCGTCTTCCTTTAGTACTTTGGTCTTTTCGTCGCTTTGGTGGATCTGAACATCGCAGTTTTCCAGGTCTTTTTGCAGCGTACGGATGTATTCCGTCTGTCGTCTGACTTTGATGTCCTGATCCTTCAATTTTATGAGAAGATCCTGAAAATCCATCGGAACATCCAGTAGTGTCGCATATTTCCGCAATTCTTCTGGGTACTTCCGGGAATCCTCCTTCGTCTGTGGTTCCTTGGCGGCTTCTTCCTCTTCTTCGTCAGGAATATCCTCGGTTCCTTCATCAATAGTGGGGAGGGAAACGTACAGTTTGGAGGGCTTGGGGTTGAGCAGGGCGTTGTTGGCCTTAACAAACATATTCAGGCAGTCCGTATAGCTGTCCCTGAAAAGGAGCTGGTCCGGCTGGAACATATCTCCGGACATCAGTTCGTCATCCAGACCCAGCAACTGAGCAAGGGTAACGCGTTTGGCGGGGAGGGAGATGCTGTCATCGTTCATGAAGGACGTGATTGCTGAGACGAATTCGTCGATATCGGCATCGATGTCCCTACGGGCTTGGGCCATGATTTCCTCGTCCGTCTTTCCGCCGGTGGCTAGATAGCCTTTTACTCGGTGATCGTAAATGTGGTCGTATACCTTAAAACGGTTATTGTCTTCCGTGAGCAGTTTCTGGACACGGGCTGACAACTCGGCAATATCGACGTCGTTGACATTCACACCTTCCCGTTCAAGGATTGTTACGTATGCCCTGCTCAAGAGGTATCGGATATAGTAATACTTGTCCAGGTTGAGTACGCTGAGGCCAAAGGAATGGATAGGTCGTCCCTCAATCTCTGCATTAGCGCTGAACACCTCCGTGTAACTATTGACAGTGGCAATAACATATTCGCCGATAATCCGGATGAAGGACTCCCAGTCCAAGTTGAGGGCCCGTCCTTCGGAGTTGCAATTCTGCATCACAACCAGGTGCCCAAGTTTGCCGGCATCCTTGGATTTCTCCTTGAATTCTACGGCCTTCCGAACGATTTCTTGTGCATCTTTCTGATAATTCAGGAGCAACCTTGGCAAATCTGGCTGGCGCTCTTCCGGTGTGAAAAGATAGGCCATATCCGGAGTAAAGAAGAATAGGTCTACGTTAATCCGGCGGCGCTGTTCGGTGATGGCTTTAACCAGCCTTTTGGCAACATCCCAGTAAAAGCCGTCGTAAAGCGGGAGATAAAGGGTGATGTTAAGCTGGTTGAACTGTTCTCCTTCTTCCAGGTTGATGACTTGGTCGAACAACCTTGCGAAGTAGTTTTTCAGGTAGGCATTTTGCTCTTCCGGGCCGAAAATATCGGTATGCTCGGAAAGGCGGACGGAAAAAGGATTGTCGGGTTCTGAATTAAACCGCAAAGCTCCGCCGGTGTTAGCGACGAAGCTTTCTGCAGTTTTGAAAACAAGTGTACGATCACTTTCCTGGGTACAAACTATACCCCTGAAGTAATGGGCTGTAGCTTTGTCTTCGTAACTGAGGACATATCCTTTCAATTTGCATACAGCATCCTCGAAGGAGGAGCCCAGCATAATATGAATCATATATGTCTTGGATTAATGCGGTTCACAAATTAGCGGGTGAGGCTTTCGACCAACTTGGATTTGACGTAATTGAGTTCGTCGTTAATTACGGCTTTGGTCTTCTGGTAGCTAATGCTGCTGGAGATAGTGTCCATCTTAACATTGGCTGCGGAGTATTTATCCACGTACTCTGATGCGGAGCACGCTTTTACATTCTGATAAAGTTCAGTTGCGGCATTCAGCCCCATTTCAGTCTCCTTCTTCTTGATTTCAGAAAGAAGGTCATTCTTGGACTTGAGAATTTTCTTTTTGGACTTGAAATCTTCGAAGGCATAATGGCGGGCTTCCGTGCCCTCGCCTTCGGGTGCACCCTTGAGCTTAACCCAACCGTCATTAGAGAAGTCACCGTTAGCCAAAGCAGGACTGTAAACCATATACTTCTGGCCTTCGCGCTTGACAAGACCGTGGATGAGACCCTTGACCCACATTTCCATCACGGCTTCGTCGGCGGCGGAAACATTGGGCGTGAAGCTGAAGCGGAGTTCTTCCAGGCGGTTTTCTACGCCGGCGTCGAAGCTGAAGCCCTTGCGCTCGGAGAGAATTTCATAGGGCCTTTTTTGCGGCTCAACGGTAGCGATCTGGAAAACCGGATAGACACCCTTCTGGCGATAGATCAGGATGCTCTTGGTGCTGGGCACATCGGAAAATACAGGTTTCACTAGGCCGGTCTCGCTGTCAATTAGGGCGCGGATAATCTTGTTGTTGGCGATGGCCGAACGATCGCCTCCATGGATGGAAACATAGATGGCGTTTCTTAGGAGTCCCTCGTTATTGTAACCGTTGGGACTAATTTCCAGGACGATCTGTGCCTTGCGGAGTGCTTTGGCAAAGAGTTCCTGCTTTTTTTCATCGCTATAACCTAGAATAACATCCTCAACAGACATATCTTCGAAGTTGGCACCGGCCAGCTGGCTGGTAAAGAACAGAACTTTCTCCTGGATCTCGTCAGATGTGAGCTTGTGGAGGGAAAGCACTTTTTTGTCTTCCAGTGTCTCTGCGAACTTGTTGATGGTGGAATCCGGGTCGTTCGTGCCGTCAACCTGCATCTCTGAGGCCAAGTCTATTTGGAACGGGTTTACATCCTTGGTGTATGAGAGTTTGGTCAGGGTGTCGCATAGTTCCTCGTTCACGCCTCCTAGACGTTCCTTGGTTTCCTTGATTACCAGACGCTCCTGAGAGACGAAGCTCTTGAGCTCCAGAAAGAACTGATCTGCCTTTTCATGACGGATTTTGTCGATTTCGTTGGTCAGGTAGTCGAATTGAGCTTCAGCGATATTATCCTTGTAGGAATCCGACCCCTTATAGAAAGGCTTATGGTGGAAGTCCTCGATGGCTTCCTTTAGGTTGGCTTTGAGACCGGCGGCTTTCTTTCCGATCGGGTCTACCAGTTCTTCCTTCATTTCGGAAGAGTACAGGTTGATAGCACTGACTAGTGCGTCGATGAACTCAGCAGCACCGGTGAGACCGAACTGCCCCTTGGTCTCTTGGTCCAGCTGAAGGACGAAATTGGCTTTCACTTCCTCAAGGCGGGCATTGAAGCGCTCTTCAATTTTCTTTTTGGCCTGGTTAATGGAGTCGGTGATGTAGGTGCCACTTTCCGTCTCTGCGTCATCAGCATTCTTGGAAATAATGGCAGATTCCGGCACTTCAGATAGTTTGAACAAGGAATCCAGCAGTTCATCTGCCTCGTGCTCCTTAAAACGGTTGGTCTGGATGAAAGAGGCGGTAAGTTCTTGGACGTGGTTCACGTTAGATGTGCCTACCATATCAGAGACCAGCTGAGATGCGGCCTTTAGGCTGTATTTCCTGCTTAGTTTCTTGGTGTTGACTAGGATTTCGCACAACCCCATTCCGCTGATCCAGGCTTTTTTGTCCTCGATGTCTAGGGAACCATCAATCATGATTTGCTTGAAATTGTCGATGTCGGCTGCGGCGGCGGAACCGATGGAGCCGGAGATGGCCAAAAGGGCCTGTCCAATCATGGTATATAATTGCTTTGCATCTGTATAGGTATCTCCATATGCATTCTTGTTGTCCACGAGGTATATCAGGTCGAAGGGAGCAAAGTCGAAAGTTTTGGTTTCGGTGAGGAGGGAGATAGACACGGGGTTGTCAAAGTCTGTGTACTTCATTAGGTAATCCAGGTCCAGAAGGGCACCATAAGCATTAGGACCTACAAACGTGCCGCAACCCTGGAATGCGTTGGGAAGGACGGCATAAGCCGACAAAACGCAATTGTCGCCCAGGATGTCCTTGATGAGGTAGGCCATGTTGAGGAAGATGCCGCAACCCGTACCACCGGAGAGGGAAAACACCAGATAAATCTGGAGCTTGTCATCCACCAGCTCCCAGAGGCCCTTACCGTCGTTTGTGGCATTACGCACACGGTCAACTGCCTGACGGAAACCAGCCTCTACAAGGCTGTAATTGATGGTAAAAGAGAAGCGACCATTGGTGCGAATCTGGCCAGCACCATTGGCGCTTAGGCCCTGGAGTGACTGAACATTGCGTTTCGGAATCCAATCGAAACTGTCCTTGTGGGCATTGTAGTAGGCATTTGGCTGCTGGATGGTAAGCCTGACGCACTCTTGAGCATCCAGTTGCACGGACTTATCGTCCTGGGTTACTGTTTGTTTGGCGAATTCTTCCGTGGAAGTGTCAATTCCCAGAAAACCAATGATCTCCGGCACTTTACCGTATTCATCCTTGTAGAGTTGTTTGGTCTTGAGGATAGACTTCATACCGGTACCGCCGAGACCGATGAAAAGGGACCTTTTAAGTTTTGTTGCCATAAGTGTTATTGTTTAAATATTATTTGTTTTTAGCGTAAAATTCAACTTCAATGGGGCTGCCGTCCTGGGTTTGGCCCTTGATGACTTTGAGCTCGTTCATGTTGCCGGCCATCTCCGTCTCATAAAACTGATGGCTGAAACGGGCCTTGGACTGGAATTTCTTTCCCGGTGTGAGAACGATATCCGATTCAAGCCCTCGGATAAAGAGGTAACAGTCCTTGCCTTGGAAGAGCTTGCTCAGGATACCTTGACTTTTTTTCTTGCCAGTAAGGATAATCTGCTTTGTTCCCTTGGCCTCTCGGCTCATACTCATGATATTTTTTCGGATGCCATCTACGGTGATAAATACCTTCCCAAGCTGGTGCTGTGTGAATTTGGCCGTTACGAGCTGGATGAAGACGATGATGGCAATTATGGCCGCTAGAATAGTGAGGAGGGAAGTGTCAGTGATTACGCGCGGTTTGTTTTTGACACGTTTGTGGTACACATCCATTGAGGTGTTGTCCCGGAGGAGGGGTGTTTCGTCAGAGCCTGATACCTCAAAATCGTTGATGTAATCCAAGCCACCGTTGTCCGCAACCTTGAATTTCCAATTAAACGTTGTTGTACCGTTTTCCTTAAGGAATTCTTTATTAACCTGCAGTCCAACTCTGATGTCGCTATCATTCTTGTTGATATGAATCGTGTTATCCGGTGAGGGTTCTCCGTTCACGAAAAGTTGGACGTCTTCTGGGCGGGCAGGCCTCTCACTGCCAAGGTCGTCTATTCGGTATAGCGCTAACACTACTTCCCGCTCGAAGTCTTCCTTGGCATCCTTGTTAAACTCTATGTGCAGGTTGCGCTCGATTGTGACGGGCTGGTATTTGTTGAGCCACCAGTCCGGATAGGAACTGATTTCTCCCCAACGTTCTACGTCGGTTTCTGTCTGCTGGCAGGATTGTAGCGAAAGGACAGACAGGGCCAATGCTATGATGAAAAGATACTTTTTCATATTTATTCTTGTTTACTCCCAACTGATGGTCAATTTCTTCTGTCTTTCCAAGGTCAGATAAAGTGTGACGGTATTCTCCAGCAAGTATACATTATCTGAATTCTCTGCAATCATGTAAAGCTTGACAGGATATTTCATTCCGGTGTGGATAGTATTTTTAAAGCCACTCATGTCCGTCTTGAAACGCAGTGGTAAGGTAAAGGCATTGTCCTTTACCTGGATAATGCTGTTATCTACCTCAAGAAGGGGATTATCTTCCGCTTGGAAGCGTACCTTAAATGAATCCGGCAGTTTGCCAGGGCCTTTCACCTGCAGTTGTACATTGACGGCAGGAGAGCTGGAAGCCAGTTGGTCGTTACAGTTGACCGGAATGGAAGGATATGGAATTACCTGGAAGAAAGCCAAGGGATCCGGGCCGGGTTTGCGAATCTTGAAGCAGCCCTGCTGCTGGGCATCACGGATAATGGCCTGGATAGATTCTGAGGCTTCTTGATTCAGGGAAATGTAAAAAGCGTGCATCCCCTTCTTCTTGCTGGCCAATTCGCACCACTTGGCCATTAGACTGCGAAGGCCGTCCATATCGGCCATCTTACCGTCCGTGAGGATTTTCAGATAGTCTATACGGTCGTCGCTGATAATATTGCCGATGACATAGGAAAGAGCCGGTACAACATCCGTGTTCCCGTGGGCGTATTTGAGCCAGTCTTTCTTGCTGGAACGAATTTTATCAATGAGAGCCTGTTTGTTGGGACCAGAAGCAGTCTCACAAATCCAGGGATTATTGGTGCTTTGGTAACTGTTCGGGGATGCACTCTGGAAGGGAATGACTACGATTTCAGTGGTTTCGTCTGTTATGCTGTTGATGTCCCTGACGATTTCTTCCACTACTTGGTCGTAGATGTCCGCCTCTTTAACGTAATCGTATTTTTTAGACGTCGAGTTCCAAACCTTACCCTGCATGGAGACGGTCACATCCCACAGGTAGATATAACGGTCTTTTTTGAAAGTGTTCTTTGGAATTTCCTGTACTTGAACGTCCAGTTGACTGTCTGGCAGAACGGAATCCTGCGGATTGTCTTGAGCCTGCAAAAGTGAGGGTGCCACAAACAGCAAAACTGTCAAAAATAGGATGTTTTTTTTCATAAACTTTATAGCTGTCTTATAATCACCATGTTTGTCAATTCATATAATTTAGATAGGCTGATTATCCCTTCCCAAAAAATGCAATTAATTAAAATGACTCGGTAATAATAGCCTTAAAATAAACCATCAAACACTAATCTCACCCTTAATCTATATTATTCACAAATTTAGCATTTTTCTCAAACTACGGCAAAAAAAAGAACGATATACCTTGTTTAAACTAAACTATATGTACCTGTTGTCTACAAAAACAATGGATCTTCGGACAGTGCCTCTTCAATCATTCGTCTCATAACGGATTCTAACGAAATACTGAGTAAGATGATTATATGGCAAAACTAACAATTATTACAACCTATGATGACGTGATGCAGTCGCAAATGAACTGAATAAACTCCGGATTAGCGGAATAGTTGTCCTTCTCAATATCCCAGGCTTTCTGATAGACAAGATTGCTCCTCATGGTGCTTCTGATTCCGAATAACCATTTTTCCCAAACATCGGGGCTTATGGCCTCTTTTGTCCACAAGTCATATTCCTCGCTGCACAAATTAAAATACAGCTGCATGTACCTGAGAACATCCTCGTTAATCACATCGCTGCCGTTGTACACACTCTTCGGCATATTAATGATGATTTCTTGATAACGCTTGGTGTACTCTGCGAACATCTGGATCTGATTCTGTTCTTTGACCATATCCATAGAGGACTTTATTGTGACCCTGGACATCCAGGCTGAAACAATTATTGCCGCAGTTGATGCGATTAGCATTAGAAACTGTATGATATCACCAAGTTCCATTCTCGCCGTGCTTTGATTATTAGCTTATATCAATAAGCACAAATATAGTAATAATCCAGTATAATGCCTATCTTTGGCTTATGCGGAAACTCCTCTTTTTTTTCATCGCCATTCTCATGGGCTTCTATCCCATTCTGGCACAGGACGTTTTCGCCTATCCGGAAGTGAAAGATGGAGAGATAGTTATCCACCATCCCGGCTTCACTGTATCCTACAATCCGGAGGCGATGATGCCCAATTGGGTCGCTTATGAGTTGCGCTCGACTGATCTTGAAGGAGACGCTCAGAGGGCGGGCCGATTCTCGCCGGACCCTTCTCCGCAGCTGAGAGAATATAACTTGGCGGATCATTGGCATTATACCAATTCCGGTTGGGTCAGGGGACATATGGTACCCGCTGGTGACCTGAAATACGATCAGGACGCGATGAATTGCAGCTTCTACACAACCAATATCTGTCCGATGGACATGACTTTCAACAACGGGATTTGGAAACGGCTTGAGGAAAAGATCAGAAAGTTGGCCATCCAGTACGGAAGCGTTTACATAGTCACCGGGCCGGTTCTCGGCACAAACAAAAACGGGAAAGTCTGTCAAAGCGAGATCCTCGTTCCGGATGCGTTCTTCAAAGCGATTCTGATTCCTTACAATGGCTCTTTCTTGGCTATTGGTTTTTATTTGGATAACGAACCTGCTCTCAAAGGCAGCAAGTTGAATGATTTCACGATGACTGTACGAACCCTCGAGGAAAAGATAGACCGGGACCTTTTTGCTTCACTTATCCCTGCGGTATCTAGGGAGGTCGAAACAACTCTTCCGCTCAAAGAATTGGGTCTATATTGAATAATAATCCCTATTTTTGCTATATGATGCGGAATAAGCTAGATACAGAGGTGCAGTACTTGCCGGGAGTGGGGCCGAAAAGGGCCTCGCTGCTCCGGACTGAGCTTGAGGTCGAGACTGTCGGAGACCTTTTGCACACCTATCCTTTCCGCTATATTGATCGCAGTTCTATCCAATTCATCGCTGATGTCCAGTCCGGTAGTGCGCTCGTTCAAATCCTTGCCCAGGTGGTCTCCACCGAACTTACGGGCAAAGGTGCCAAACAGCGCCTCAGCGTACTGGTGAGGGATTCCAGCGGTGAGATGGAACTGGTTTTCTTTAAAGGGATTAAGTATACTTACGACCGTTTGAAACCAGGTTCCACCTTCCTCTTCTTCGGCAAGCCTTCGGTATTCAACGGCAAGATGAATATGGTACATCCGGAGATAGACAACCCTCCCACCAGTGGGGCTCAGAATTTCTCCGGGGTGCTGACTGGCGTG
>JAEEGL010816894.1_pt1 | contig 21743 bp, 24 predicted proteins | sample 9134231 | NCBI WGS metagenome assembly JAEEGL01 (sample SAMN16246548, study PRJNA631951) | gut metagenome | biome: gut microbiome; feature: rumen; material: fiber-attached | host: Bos | place: Iran: Karaj | collected 2018-10
GGATATACTCACCTTAAAAACATATATTTATATCTTTATTATACGCCTATCCCAAATATATCTCAAGCCCGCTTCGCTATCGAAACAGGCTTGCATAGGTGTTTTCGTTGTTCGTTTTTCTATAATAAAAAAAATGTGATAAAGTCTTAATTGATTACTATAATTATAACATCGCCTTAAACGACGTAGCAAGCAATTTTTTAAGATGAAGTAACTTTTCAAGCTAAATGCAACAATCATTGCATTTACTTTGAAAGGTGTTAGGTGTTGCATTAAGGTTGAAAAAATCAACATTTATGACAGACGATACTACTGAACGAAAGTTGCATTTGAACACATTTATGCTATACTATAAGTAGTTACTGTTTTTAAGTGGCGTATTATATAAATCTTTTATATCAGAACCGCCCAGGCGGTCAAAGAAGGATTTATATCAAACGTGGAGTAACGCCCACGTAAACAACAAGAACCGTCCTGCTTAACGCTCCCGCCAAAGACAAGGGAATCAGCGGAACGACAGGACAATGATACGGAGCAATCCGACAATGATTAAAGGATTGCTCGTGGCTGGCACTCCTTTAATCGCTATTACAGAAGAAAGGAGTGATGGAGGATGATAACTATGGTAGTACCTCAGGAAACGGTTAATAAGATGGCAAATCTACCTTCGGAGAAACTTTCGATTATTGTGCAATTAGTTGACCAAATGTCAATGAATCCGTTGGATGCACTTAGGTCTCTCAGAGAAGACGGACTTAAGAATCCTATGGATGACGAAGAAATCGACAACTTTGTAAACTCCGTCAGGGAAGAACTGTATGTATCTGGTAATTGATACCAACATAATAGTCAACTACCTCAAGAGTAAGACACCCAATGCTATGGCGCAGCAGTTGATGGAAGATATAATTACTGGAAAGCATCGGATGTGTATATCTTCTGCTATAATGCGGGAATATAGAGAGGTGCTTTACAGGGACAAGCTCAATCTTCCCAAATATAAGGTGGATTGGTTGCTTGCATGGATTTATCAGAACTCAGTCTGTATAGAACCTCTGCCAACAACAAACAAAGAAGTAGAGATGAGATATGATGAAGACGACAGAGTGTTTTTTGATGTAGCAAGATGTCTTAATGTAAAGTTAGTCACTCGCAATAGGAAACATTACCCTATTCATGAGTTAGTTACATCTCTTGAAGAGATTTATCCAAGCCACGATGTATCAAGTGAAAAAGAGCCCGAGTAAGGTTCTTTTTCGTATTATTACTATGTATCCTTGTTTGATTTGCACTTTTTAAGGTACTCCTTAAGCATCTTATCTGTTTCTTTGTCCTCGTCTGATGCTATGCATCTTGTCATAGCTCGTATAGCTGTCTTTGTATCCTTAGAAGAATCTGCAATTTCCGCAAACTTCACGGCATACCAATGCTCCTTATTCTTATATTTGCAAACCGAACATAATACGAATCATTTTGCGAGTTTAGCAAACGCATCGTCGTAATCAGTGAGCAACTTATCTACTTCTGTTTCAAATTTTGTATTTAAAACAGTACTTTCAGTGCTATTTGTTCTCATAACTCCTTTTAATCTCGATAAAGCTTCAGAAACAGCCTGCGGATCCTTTCCTTTACCAGTAGTGAAATCTTGAGACAACATACCCTCGGCTATTATTTTGGCGAGATTATCCTGATTCCAATACTCCTCAAATAATTGGAAAAGATGTTTTCGCTTCATAGTATAATAATTGGAAACTCTTTCTCTGGCTTTGTCCAAAGGAACCTGATTGTTTGATGCTATAACTATCTTATGCGCAAGCAATTCTTTCTTTTTACTCATAAAGCGTTTCTCTTTTATATTCCGATTCTTTAGCCCGTAAAGTTCCTTTTTCTTTCGGACAGGAAATATATAAACCATTTGATTTTCTTCAAGATAGGGTATTCGTCGGGGCTCTGGAATTACATATCCGTTAGAATAGTATCCTTGATACATTATGCTCATTTTCTTATCTCCTTGTATCCTGTGGCGTGCATATTTGTTACAAATTGTTCTACACTCATACCCGCTTTTCTTGCCGCAATAGGTGCTTTTAATTCCCCATCACTTACAAGTTCATAGAACATGGTGTTTCCGCCTTCATTAAAAAAATGACTTCATGGTTTTAGCTTCGTCATATTCTGTTAATACAGATGTTTTCACATCATCAGCCGCAGTATCTAATTCATTAAGAGCGGCCATCAGATCATCAACATTGTCAAAGGACTCCGAAAGCTCGATACCTTTATTGGCTTTTATGATAACCTCTAATGTTTTTTCACGATTATTTATCGTTTTCATATATACATTCACTTGATAAGGAACATTTTTGCTTCACTTGGCGTAAGCTGAGATATTGTAGTTTTTCCCGTTTCTCGCATATAGGAAAGCATTGCTTGTACGTTATATGGAAATCTCTCTTTTTTATAAATGTTTCTTCTATACAACAATTTGTTGATCAGTTTCTTCATATTTTTTTAGACCGTATTTAACGTCTAGTTCCGATATGACTTCCTCGGGTGATTTTTCTTTATTAGCCATAGCCAGTAAGTTTTTCTTGGCTTCGTCATTAAGAACAATATTCTCTATAGCTAATGAAGAAACAACCTGTACAGCTTTATCAATCGCTGATGTTTGCATATTATCTCCTATATCGATGGACATGACAGTAAGAATTTACAACAGTAGGCAGCTCATAATAACTATTCGAGCTTCACCAGTAGATATTATGCTCAAACCGCATCCGCCTGTAATTCTCTTATGGCAATGGTCATAACGCCGTCATTCGCAACAGGCGGCTTCAAGGCGCATATCTTGATCTGATAATTTCGTCCATCTTCGTTATGAGTTTTGGTAAGTACTCCTTTGCCCTCACAGATTGTATTATACTCTTTTTCGTTTAATGTGATTTTCAAGTTAGTTGTGTGGTTCATAGTTGTTCTCCTTTTTATACTATTAGATTGGCAGTTGTTACGTTCTATCTATGTAATAGACATTAATTTAATACCTTTAGACCTTGTTTTCATGCCAGTTTCCACAGAAGGCCTACAATAGTAGACATTTATTGATACCTTTAGAAGACAACAGCATCTACAATGAGTAGATATTACATAACATACAGTCAGTTACTATGTTTGATGGTCTTATAAATATCATCATCTACGAAATCTGTGGGCAATGCTGACGTGAATGTAGGAAACTTCTGTCTTACTAAGTTCTCGAATTGGTTTATCAATGTTTTTTGCCAATCCATAAATTCTTCGTAAGACATATATGTAGACGTTAAACCATCATCAGCTGATATTGTGACTCCGTATTTGATTGTCTTATCGGAATTATCCAATATATGCTGTTTTACATCATCATTATTCAACTGGCATGACCATGCGAGCCAGTGCTTTCCATCGTACCTTATTATCTCATTTCCAATTTGCAGAACAGGCGTAATATCTATAATCATGCTATCCAAAAATTCCTGAAATGGAAGCAGTACATATTGTTGCATTCGGAAATCAATATCTGAATCGGATAAATAAGGACGGTTCGTTTTCCCTAGCAGAAATTCTGGTGATACTCCGAGAATGGGAGCAGCCTTAATTGCAAAATCTTCCGTGATTTTTCTTTTACCACCTGTCATATGAGAAATATATTCTTTTGATACTCCGACTCTTCTAGCTAATTCCTGCTTTTCTATCCCACAACGTTCGATGGCTTTTTCTAAACGCATTCCTAAATTTTTCATGATAAATACCTCTTTAGACCTGGCAATCATCCCCTCAAGCAAACAATCTACAGTAGTAGATATTTGTAAATAATCACTTTTCAGCTACCGGTATCGGATCCGTATCCATAAATTCAATCCTTACTACATCAAAGTCATCAGGCTCTTCATTGCTTATATGTAACTGCACTTCGACCATAGCAGCTTTCTTGCCGTCGGTAACCGGAATATCTTTATCATCTGACTCGTATACCGTATATTCAAGTATTCCTCTGACAAAATAGAGACTGTTTACATATACAAGCGAAGTATCTGTCAAAAACTCACCTTCAATGGAAATGTTGTTATCAACTATTCTTTCTTTCCACTGCTGCAAGTGCTCTTCAACGGAATATCCGCCTTCTCTTTCTGCTTCATCATATCTCCAATACGGATCCATGAGTTCATACAGTGAATCTGTATATTCAGTGCCCTTCGCGATGTCTCTTGCCGTGAAGTTGAACGTTCTGTTCATAAATTCAGTGGCTGTATCGCATATGGGCGTTATTCTCTCTGGATGGTCTTCCCATAGTTTTCTGTTTGTCTTATAAATATCAGTCTTTTCAAAAGGATATTCATACACCTGGGGATACCCTATGCCACCGATATACTTTGTTTCCTTAATGTAAGGCAGGTCGGGGATATCTTCTTCTTTCTCCGTTACAACTGTCTCGTTCTTTTTATTGAACAGTTCGATTATATGATCCTTTGATCTGTATATCAGCACTCCAAGGATAACAAGCACAATAATCATAACGATTATTGCCGCAACTGCCAAAATATCAAATTTCTCAATTCTTCTTTTGCCTTTTCGCATGTTTTTTACTCCGTAGCTTCGATCAGTTCGTCTATAGTGTCTTCAAAACTCTTGTATTCGGCAGCAGGCAGTGTCGTTTCTTCTGTAACCGGTACTTCTTCTTTCTGCTTTTCTTCTACGACTACGCCAGGTACTGTCTGTGGTTCATTCTTTATTTCAACAGGCTCTTCCGTAGTTACTTCTACATTTATTATCTTTGGTTGCCTTGTTGATAAGAAAAGATATAGCGATGTAACGGCTATTACGCACAGTAAAGTGCATATAACCAATATATATATGGTTTTTCGCATATGCTTACCTCAACCAACATTGTATATGTATTCCATGAATTTCGATGATGTATCCGTTTTTACTTCGGGCATCTTGAAGTTGTACAGGCAGTCGATACAGTCTCTAAAGAACGTATCCTTTGAATACTGATCGTATAATTTTGTAATAGCCTCAACAAACTCTCCCTGCAACTCATCGTCAAGTGGCTTATAATATGTATCAAACACATTCCACCAATCTTTGAAAAACGTTGAAAGATAGGCTATATCATGAGCATGATAATCTCCTATGTTCCTTACATATAAAGCCATGATCAGGTCAACATAGAGATTGTTATCTGAATAACTGTCTACGTAGTAATACATATCGGACATGAAACAGCTCCACCAGTCCTTATCGTCCTTTACCGTATAATATGTCTTTAAATACTTCCAATATTCCAAGAAAAAGGCATATACCTGTGGTTCGTTTTGCGATATGTATGATTTATTTGCTTCTTTTGACATCTTTCCACCTATTTATCAAATACAAAACTTAATGCACCGGTCTCTTTGTCCATAGACACTTTTGCAGAGAATGTGCCACCCGCTTTTTTCTTAAATCCCTTTATCGGCCCGGTAATACCATTTGATAACAGCTCGGCAATGTTCTTATCTGTAAATGACTTATGAGCAATTCCGGTCTGCAACTTAAAGCCGCAGTCGCAATCATATGTCCACTTATTCTTAATAAGTGCAGAATTACAGTTTGGACACTTATAATCAGACTCCGTGCCGCTTGTTTCAGGAAACTCAAAGGAAAATGCCTTTTCCTCTTTGTCAAACACAACGTAAGCTGAGAATTTATCACCCTTTTTACTCTTAAAATCGGTTACAAGGTCTGATTTGCCGGTATTAAGCAGGTTTATTACTTCTTCTTCAGTAAAGAGTTTGCCTGCTATACTTCCTACAAAGAAACCGCAGTCTTCATTAGGACATCTGTATCCTTTTCTTGTGGTCTTCATGTAATTACCGCAGTAAGGACATGATATGGTAGTCTCTTCGGATACAAACTCTGGCATCGTTTCTGCCTGGGCGCCTTTTATCTCCTCTACCTTTGAAGCAACATACTCGTTTAACTTTTTATTGTAGAGTTCTTTTGCTACGCTGCCGCCCTCTATCTGAGCAAGCCCTTTTTCCCATGAAGCGGTCATTTCAGGACTTAACAGTGACGCTAAATGCGCTTCTACGATATCACACAGTTTTTCACCTGCAAGCATAGGATACAAGGTCTGTGTCTTTTTATCTGACCTTATATATCCGTTTCCGATAAGTTTTTTAAGTATCGCTGCTCTTGTAGCGGACGTACCTATTCCGCAGGACTTGATCTGACTTCGCAGCTCTTCATCTTCAATGAGATTTCCTGCATTTTCCATCGCAAGTATCATTGAACCGGAAGTGTAACGCTTAGGTGGATTTGTCTTGCCTTCTGAGAGACTGTATTCGGGATTATCATAGGTATCTCCCTTATTTATTCCGCCTAAAGCTGCTTTTGACTCATCATCTTCGGATTTTCCTGCAATTTCTAAATATCCCGGGTTTACGAGTATCTTTTCAGTAAGTGTAAATACTTCTTTATATGCGATATTTGTAAGTTCTATTACAGTCTTTCTGTATTCTGCCTCGGGATAGAATATAGACAAAAATCTTCTGACTATAAGTTCATAAACGCTCTGCTCAAGTTCATTTAGCCCGGACGGCTTATAACCTGTCGGTATGATTGCATAGTGGTCTGTGATCTTTGAATCATCGACATATTTTGTCTTTGATAAGCCCTTATACATTCCATTGTTTAAGATGTATGACGCCTTATCGGCTAAATATGAGGCGTTTGACAATCCTTTGAGGTTACCATCTATTTCATCTGCAACAGCCGTTGAAAGCACTCTCGCATCTGTTCTTGGGTATGTAGTCAACTTCTTTTCATACAAGCTTTGTGCAACTGACAACGTATCATCAGGTGATATCTTATAGAGTTTTGTGCATTCATTTTGTAGTTCTGCAAGGTTAAACAGCAATGGAGCCTTCTTACTTTCTTTCTTTTGCTCCACATTTGTTACTTGGATCTTTGGGTTTCCCTGCAATGTGTTTATAAAGGCATCAGCCTTGGTTTTATCCAAAAAACCGTCTTTTTCATACAAATCCGTAAGATTATATAAAGAAGATGACTCCGATGCTTTCCATTTAGCTGATAATCCGTTTATATCGACAGTAGGCTTATAGAAGATTGTTTCCTTAAACGCCTTAATCTCACGTTCTCTTCTTACGATCATTCCAAGAACACAGGTCATTACTCTGCCTACCGCTATAGGTTTATAATGGTCTGTGCCAAGTTCTCTATTATACTGATAGCCAAATTTACATGATAAAGCACGGGAAAAGTTAATCCCTACAAGGTAATCTTCTATTGCTCTCATGTAAGCCGCATCTATGAGTTTTTCATAAGCACATATAGGTTTTGCTTCTCTTATGCCTCTTAATATCTCAGCTTCAGTCTGAGAGTCGATCCATACGACTCTTTCACCCACACCTTTTTTAACGCCAGTCTCCTGACGTATGAGCATCTGAATGTATATACCTTCTCGTCCTGAGTCTCCGGCATACAGTATTTCTTCTGTATCTGCGGAATTATAGAGCTTTTTGATCACTCCAAACTGCTTCTTTACGTCCTTTAAGACTTCATATCTGTATCTGTCGGGAATAAAAGGCAGTGACTCTAATGACCACTTTTTAAGGCTTTCATTATATACTTCCGGGTAAGATAAGGTGACAAGGTGACCTACGGCCCATGTGATCTTGTAATTCTTACCGTTAATCTTTGATTTACCTTCTATATATCCGTCATATGAATTTGACACGCCGAGGACTTTTGCATATTCTCGGGCTACACTTGGTTTTTCTGTAACTATGACTGTGTACAATGGTTTTCTCCTACATATTAATTTGCTTTAACCACTTGTTTTAGACTGGGATAATAAGGAATCTACAATAAGTAGATATTCTTAACACCTTTAGTTCGAGGTGTAAAACTGTACTGCCCCGACTATCTACAACAGTAGACATTCAACAAACTCCTTTTAAAAACGCTACATCCTTCAAAAAGACTTCCTACATCAGTAGAAATTACTAAATATCTTTAGACTGCCTATGTCGCTGCCTGTGGTATCTACACAAGTAGACATTCTTTTATACCTTTAGACCTTTTATTATTAATGGAGGTAATACCAATCTACAGTAGTAGACATTGTTTAATACCTTTAGATATCGATAAATATATACAGAGCCATGATCTACGTCAGTAGACATTTATAATGATATCTCATTACTTAATACTTTATGTGATAATAAGCTGCCTGCGATCCGGTATCTCCCGTAACTGTTCCAAGTCCGCACTCAAGGGCGTATTCCTTAACGTCTATAGGCACAGCGTAATAGCAATAGCATACGCCATAGTAGTCTCCATTCCACTCTGCCTTGTTGAACATATCATAGGTGCGCTTCGTATACTTGATACCCTTATGAACAAGGTTATTTCCGTCTATTCCACGTAACTTTATGTTGATATAAGGTTTTGTGGCACAGTTCTTATAAAGCAGACTATATTCTGCAACGTGCCACTCGCAACCGATAGGAGCGTCAAAGTAATCGTAATCTCCAGTCTCCTTGCAGTATTCTTTGATCATGTCTACCGCAGTCTTACCCTTGTATATCCTTGATATATTGATGATGGGAGTTACGATCTGCTTTGTATGGATATCAAACTCACCGATTATTCCGTTGTCCTTAAGTGACAACATAGAATATATATCTGATGAATAAGCCTCGTTACTCTTCTTGTTCATAACGAGTTTCTGATTATCTAACTGAACGGAAGAACCTCTGTCAACAGTTGTCTTTTCTTTTTCTGCTATATACGCAGGCTCCGGTTCGGGAGTAGGTGTTGGCTCTTCTATTTCTTCGGTAGGTTCGGGTTCTCCAACAGGCTCTTCTGCTACTTCCACATCTTCGGTAGCTTCATCATCTTCGGCAACATCCTCCGACACTTCTTCAGAAGGCTCTGCTTCGTCCTTTACCTCTGTAACATCTTCCTCTGTGTCCTCGACAGATGCCTCTTCGCTCTCTTTGACTTCCGCTGACGGGGTTGTAGCAGGGCTTGGTGTAACCTGTTCTGCATCACTTTCAGCAGTCTGTTGCATCTGTGCATTATCTATTCTTACTGCATATACTTCTTCATTTGTAGGTGCTACATAATCAGACTGTACAAGGGAAGATACTATGGTATCTATACCCTTCTTTGCATTATCTGAAAGGTTCTTATACTTATCAGCACCGGGAATACCGCAGAATATAGCCCACTGTTCCTCTCCATCTGAAAGGATCTTGAGCTTTCCTACGTAATCTGTGTAAAGATTATTGGATATGTTAAGACCGCCTATTACTTCAAAAGTAACGGCGTTTGATTCGTAGTCTGCCTGTAGTTTAAGACCGCTTTGTTCAAACCAAATTCCACATACACTCGCTGATTCAATATCAAGGTCAGTCATATCTTTATGAAGTGGAAATTCTGTTCCTTTTTCAACGGCTACTACTATGTTGTTTAACCCAAAAAGAAGGTAATTTTCCTTACCATCTTTATATAAGTACAACAGTTCCGGATCTATGTTTATCTTCTCCGATATTTCCGATACGGCTGTTGCTTTATTCATTATGTTTGTATTTACTATGAAAGATACTCCGTTTACTTCGTTTATTGTCTTATAATTACCTTCTGCCGGTAATGATGAGTTCTTACTGAAGCGCAATGTATTCACCGAAGCACCTACGAATACACCTAGTATTACAATCAAGATAAATATAAATATCTTTTTTTTCATCCAAACCTCTCATATTTGTATAATATACCTATACGTTAATTATACAACATTACTGTAAAAAAGCAAATTTTGGTTATTCAGTACCATTTGCCGCATTCATCTATCCACTCTTCCTTTGTTTTTCCAAGAGTATCAATCCAGTATTCTTGGCACTTTCTCTTGTATTTTACACTCATATCTGTATCTTTGTGAATGCAATATTCTGTCCCGGTGTGCCAGTCGCTGCGAAGAGGCAGAATAAAACCATACTTTTCTGAAAACGCTTTCTTTGACGCACCAAATATATGATGAGGTACAACATTGTATCTGTCGCCTGTGATATAACACCTGGTCATGTCGCTTGTAAGAATACTGAAATACTCACCTTTGGTCTTTTTAGCGGTTTTTTGCTTCGATTTTATCGAGGTACGGGGCTTGGATGCATTCTTCTGAATGGTAATAAGATATTTCGTGCGCTGCTTTTCTTTATACTCAGGACTGCTTATACGTTCTAATTGCTTTGCAATAGCTCGTTCTCTGTATTCTTTTGCCTTTTTTAGTTTCTTTTCATATTCTGTCTGCGTCATCAAATATCCCCTTGCTTTTAGCAATTCGTACCATTCTGTAGCCGATCATAAATAGAATATAAAAGATGTTGACGAATACGACCATCTTTGCAACTAAATAACTGATTGCCCAGAATGATGTTTCTTTAAAGTACAGATACAGGCCCGTTATTATTAGAGCAATTACAAGGTCTACAACCATCTGTAAGATAAAACTTCTTTCCATCCTTGTCCCTGCATAGTATCTTCCAAATAGCTTAATCGGTTCATCTCCTGCAAGGTGCGTACTGTCCCAATTATTCCAAAATTCTTCCATTTTGTTGGCCATTGCTTTTATAGCCCATTCACAAACATCTTCGCTATGAATAAGTGCTATCTGCCCATTCTTTTCTTCTACGTAATTTGGCGGAATAGCAATTTTCTCCACAGGGTATCCATTCATTAAATGAAGATCCAGGTAATAATTTGGATCCGAATCGGTGGGGCCTTCAAAAAGTGCTATTGTATTATATTTGCTATTTTTTATATGTCGATCTATCATACTGTGAATTTGAATTTTGCCTCCGGCATTTCTTTGCTGAATCTGTTTATAAGACTGTTTATATTTTCATCCTTGGTGCAGTTTCTAAACCACTTCTTGTCTTTGTAATAGAAGCCATATTCTTTAAGGATATCTTTATAATCATATGTATTTCCGGTTGCTTCTATTCTGATCTTCTTTTCTATGTTGATATCATTTGCATCGGATATGTTGATATCTTCATCTGATAACCCATTCTCATGCAAAAACTCCAATTCTCTTTCTTTTGAGGAACTCGATATTTCTTTTTCCCATGCTTTTGCCATGGCATTGTACTTATAGTAATTTGCTTTTAATGCGTCCTTCTGCGAATAGCAGTTATAGACTCTTATAAGAATATAATCGCTCTTATAGTCGATCATTCTTGGTCGCCAATCATCTACTATCTTTCTTATTTTTTCCGCGTCGGAGACATCTTCCATAGACATATCTTCAGGTGTAAATAATCGCATGTTAAGACCTGTGTGAATGAGTTTTGTATAGACCATATAAAAATCAGCTGAATGATCTGTTTTGCCTCGATTACAGTTGTCTATATGGTGTGCCAGTTCATGCAGACAAGTGATAAGTATATGCTTGGACTGTCTATCAAGTCCCACTATCTCTATGGTCTTTGATGCGATATTATATCTGCCGGCATAGGATTTTACATTTTTGTCGGTTATTTTGATATAAAATCTCTTGTATTCATCCAACTTGGCGGAATTTGGAAAAGCATTACCAATAAGGTCTTCCAATATTCTTTTGATTTTTACGTTTTCTGCAAAATATGTTGACACTTTACTTCCTTTCTTTGACTAGCCTTACCTTTAGACCTTGTCAACAGTTTTTAAGACATCATTATCTACACAAGTAGACATTCTTTTATACCTTTAGACGAGTGGCAGTTACAGCGGATTCTCGAAATCTACAACAGTAGACATTTATAATGAATACCCTTAGACGATACTTCATTAGCAATAGATATCATATCTACAATAGTAGACATTACTTAACACCTTTAGACCGTGTATTTGTACGGAGAAACGGGCGTGGATCTACATAAGTAGACATTCTTTTATACCTTTGGATTATCTGCAGCAGCAACGTGGCTGTATATATCTACACAAGTAGACATTTATCAATACTTTTAAACGAATAATCCTCTGTCTGCCGAGTAGCAATCTACAATAAGTAGATATTATTAAACTTTTGATATTATCCTGACTGGATCGCATCAACACCTACAGCAGTAGGCATTTTAAATACCTTTAGACATGATATAAACAACAACCATGCATTGCCTACAATAGTAGACATTCTTTTATGCCTTTAGACGGTGAAACAACGTTTTCCGTTACATTTTATCTACAGTAGTAGACATTCCTTAATGTCTTTAGACCTAATGCCGGTATAAGGGTTGGTAAAATCTACAATAGTAGACATTCTTTAATACTTTTAGACAATCGATAATATGGAGCCGCTATCTACAACAGTAGACATTTCTTTATACCTTTAGACTCCTTTTTTGCTTTCCCTTGTGGTACATCTACACAAGTAGACATTTCTTTATACCTTTAGACTTCACCGTCTCCCGGGGGGCATCATATATCTACAACAGTAGATATTCTTTTATACCTTTAGACATTGCCGTGAAATTAATCCTGGCGCGTAATCTACAACAGTAGACATTTCTTTATACTTTTAGACATCCCGGCATTAGCTGTTTTTTTGATGATCTACACAAGTAGACATTTCTTAATACCTTTAGACAGTTCGACAAATTGGGTATCAACCTTCGAATTTACACAAGTAGATATTTATTAATACCTTTAGACGCTGAACCGCCTCCAATAAATCCCGAGTATCTACAATAGTAGACATTTCTTAATATCTTTAGACGAGATTATTCCAGAGGACACACGTACATCTACACAAGTAGATATTTAATAATACCTTTAGACTTATCACATCTAATGAGTTCTTTAATAATCTACACAAGTAGACATTACTCAATACCTTTAAACCTGAACACTTAAATATGGCAGGCGTAGCAATCTACAATAGTAGACATTTCTTAATACCTTTAGACTATTGAGGATTTGGATGAGAGTGATTCATCTACAAATAGTAGACATTTCTTGCAATATGCCTCTGCTCTCCACAAACGCCTGCTTCATCTGCCTGTAAACCTCTCCATAGGATCTCTCGTAATAAGCGTCGGCATCAGCAAGCTCTTTGTACTTATTGTACGCCGAGCCTGCCTTCTTTTTAAGTTGTACCATGTCAAGAAACGCCTGCTTGGTTTCAAGAAGTTCATTGTATTCTTCAGTTGATATGGTAATTGTTCCGTCACTCATGTCTTATGCCTCTTCTTTAAGCATCTGTATTGCATCTTTGTACTCTTTTAATGATGCAAAAGCCACTTGTATACGTTTGGTCTTGCTGTTTATCTTAAGCAATCCATCACCGTTGCCGGTAAGTTTTTCTGCTCCCTTTTCATCAAGGATAACTCTTGAATCAGTACCGTTCGATACCTGTAACGCAAGTCTCGCAGGAATATTACTCTTGATTGTCGTATCGATATTCCTCTTTTCGGGCTTCTGTGAAGCTATGATCATGTGCATACCATACGCCCTGCCCTCTGCTGCAATTTCCTCTATAATAGAGCGAGTAGAAGATGTTTCAGCGCCAATCTTAAGGATTGTATCTGCCTCATCGAAAATAACGAAGGAATGAGGAATTTTCTTCGCATTTACGGCATTGTACTCTTCTATATCGACCATACCACTTTCACCAATGATTTTTTTTCGTACATTCAATTCGTTTTCCAATACTGTAACGATCCTGCCAAAATCAGCCCTTTCAAAAGCACCATCTACATAATGAGGAACAGCCTCATACATCTTTAATGCGTGCTTATCATCGAGAATATAGAACTGCGCTTCCTCAGGCGTGTACATAAACATTAAAGAAAGCATTATGTCATTAAGTGCCACGCTCTTACCGGAACCGGTTGTTCCGCCTATGAGCAGATGCGGAGTTTCTATAAAATCTATTATTGCAGGTGCGCCATCATCGCATTCTCCAATATAGCAGCGAATGGGCTTTTTATCTTCTTTCAGAAGTTCCTCAAGACCGCCTCCAAGATAGAGCGTATCCTTGTTATCACGAGGAACGTTTATTATCAAACGATCCTTGTAAGGGAAAGCAGTGCATTTATCTGCTGCCAGTACAATATTTGTTCTCATCGCTATCTCATTGGCCACTTTAGGAGTGAAGAAATCAGGTTCAGCGATATTAAACTCAAATCTGAGCACGGAATAACTCTTACGGCTTGTTATGAACTTGAGCCATGGATAACGCTTTTTTGTGTATTCAATAAGTTTTTCTTCAATAGCCTTATCTTTTTCTTCAAAATCCTGTGACTTATTAAACGGTATTGTTCTCATAAATTTCTCCTTTTCAATATGATTTGTGCATTATACGTAATAATCTGATCGCGCTGTGACCTACAAAAGTAGGAATTTTACTTGCCTCAGCTATTCTTAATCTACAGGTAGTAGATATTGAGTGAATATCTTTTGCTCTCCATTCTTCTCTTGTTCTTAAACTTTATCTACGGCGGTAAACATTTTGCGATTTACCTCTGGAAAATCCTATCTACGGTAGTAGATATTATTAAATATCGCTAATCGTCAATGGATTGGGATGACGCCATCACCTACAGTAGTAGGTATTTTATAACGACGATTTCAACGATTCCTACGTGAGTAGAAATTTAAACTCGCTACCCTGCTTTGTATAGGAAACTACAATAAATAGACATTTTACGAAGGACTCAACATGTACCTACCATAGTAGATATTATTTGTTTACAAGAAACACATGGCCTTCACCTACCTTAAGTAGATATTCTTTGCAAAGAAGTCCCCCACTGACCTACGGCAGTAGATATTCTTGGTTTGTACCGGAAATGCACGCAACATTTACAACAGTAGACATTTATATATTGAGTGCTCGCGTATCGAGTCATCTACGTCAGTAGACATTTAAAATCACTTTAATCTACGGATCATGCCCTTGCCGCACCTACATAAGTAGATATTTCTTAATACCTTTAGACATACTAAACAAATACGCAAGGTGAAGATCTACATAAGTAGACATTCTTTTATACCTTTAGACTGTCGCTAAGGATTTTGCCGGTATATATCTACATAAGTAGACATTCTTTAATACCTTTAGACGTATACCTTTTGATACAAAGTATTCAGCACCTACATAAGTAGACATTTCTTAATACCTTTAGACCGGCTTTTGAAGAGGATTGGTATAATATCTACACAAGTAGACATTTTTAAGACGACAGAACTTAAGGCGCCTTCGTGTTGATCTACACCAGTAGATATTGTCTGGCGTTTCCCGGGGATTTCTCCCCGGGCTGCCATGTCATATGCTACAAGAAGTAAGGGAATGAATTGAGCCATTCGCCTCTGCTATCCTTATCCTGCCTTGTCCAAGCAAACTTCTTTGCAAGATTCAAGGTAGCGTGTTCTGCAAAATCGCTCTCTTTCATCGTTACAGGGCTTATATAAGTCCTTCTTACGCCATCGTGACTTCGCAGTGAAGACCTTACTGCTGTTATGAACATATCGCAGAGTACCTGTACTTCGGCTGAATCGAGGTCATTTGCGAACATTGCAAAGTCCATTAAGCAATGCTCCGGCAGGTCATAATCGTCAATCGGATGAGCTTCGGAAAGTTTTGCAAATACCTCAGGGGCCGTTTCTTCGATGTACTCGTTGTACTTAAGTTCCTTGTTAAATACAACCTTCGGGCCGCCTGCATAGACTGTCCATGCCTTCTTCTCCACATCTTCATTTGTTATGAAGTTATCATAGTTAAAGGCAAACCTAAACCTATGCTTTGTCTTGTCGTAAGTGATGCTTTCAAACCTTGATAAGAAGTATCTCTTCTCCGCTACTGTCCTTAAGTTATTGAAGTTAAAGACATTTACAAAGCCTGTTTCAGTATCCACGTTGCTTGTGTAGCCCGGTGATACGAAGTATACGATACCGTCTTGATAACTGTTGCCGTTATTTGCACAGAGCTGATAGGGATTTGTTACCGATCCCGGCTCGCCCTCGGGAATACCCTTAAAGTGTAAGTCTGCAAGTCTTGATACAAGCTGCGTCTCGAAACTCTTATATACCGTATTATCCAAGGCATCACGGCTATTCTTTAACTCTTCCTGTATTCTCTCGACCACGATTACCGCACCGTGCTCAATGACCTTATTAACTATCTCCGTGATAGCAAGGCTTATATAGGCATTTCTGATATCCTTAAAGGTTCTGTCATACTTCCATGACTTTGACTTCTCAGCCTTCCTTATTTCAGATATTTCCTTAAGTTCTGACCAGTAATCCTTGCCGTTTATCACATTGAGCGAACGAGATTCTATGAGTTTGCCATTTGCATCTGTGATAGTGTAGTAAATAAGATCCTGCTCTGAACGGGTAAGCGCCATTACTGCAGGACTTTCAAGTTCTTCAACTTCATAGTTAAGCCTATTACTTCTGTCGATACATGAGGCGTTCTTCTTTATTGAGAACATTACGGTATACTTATCTTCGGTGTATCTCTTGTCCTTGGTGATGTTGTACATCGCCTCGTGTTTAACAACAAGTCCTCTGTCTATGTAACTCATTGCTTCCTTTGAAAGATCTGTGATAATGAGCCTGCCGTTAAAGTAAGCATAGAGTTCCTGATAAGTATCTTCCGGTATTCTGTTACCGTTGGCATCGAATCTGTTAACAAGGGTTGAACCCTTCTTGTGCACCGTAGGGTTGGTTACGGTGGCTTTCCTTGAAAACATCTTGGGCTTAAGCATGAGGATGTCATGTGAATCCTCTGAAAGTGCTGAAAGAAGCAACTTATCATATGCGGTCTTTGAGCCGTTTTCTCTGTAAAGGTTCTTGCTGTGTATAAGGAACATCATTGCAAGTCCCTTGTCTACGAGTTCGTCTACAATGCCGTCTTTTACAGATATCCACATGCTCTTAAAGTTACCTGCATTGACATCTGCAAAGAATCCTGCGGAATTTTCATATTCCTCGATCGGACGAAGCTTGATATCAAAGAGGCTGTACTCCTCATACACTTCGATAAACTCGGCGTAAAGCGAAAGAACTGAAGTAAGGTTCTTCTTATATTCAGTTTCTGATATAAGACCTGACTTTAAGGCATCTGTCTTATAAAGTCCGTCTCTGTATATCTCATAGATACTTCTCGGTACTACAACGGGCTTTGTTACCTTATCTGTGATCTCATACTCTGTAAGGCTATTATCTGCTTCAAATGCCTTCTTTGCGTTCTTAAAGAGCATCTTTGGCATTGTAGTCGTTGCATCCTGCCCCTTTTTCTGAACAAAGATCTTATCGCTTCCAGTACCTGCAAGGCTTACCGGTTTTGTACCATTTGTAAGCATAAGAAGATAGAATTTGTCATCTCTCTTAACTATGGTATGTGTTCCAATGCTCATTTTGCCGTCCGGCTGAACCCACTGAGTATTGAATCTTGCCGCGTGACCGTATGTTGCAAAGTTCTTCTTGGCGATATCGGCAGGCTTTCTTGTTACATAAGCAAGTACCTTGCTTTCTGCCTTTGAAACACTCTTTATGTCCATAAAGGCATCATCAAAGATGTTGTAGAAGGCGTTTGAGCCACTTTCAGTATTATTTCTCACAATGCACCTTAACAGGTCTCTGTAATCCGTCCATGCGTTGAAATACTGTGTAAGTTCTGCGACCGCAGTCTTGCTCCCTCTGATATCCTTGCAGGTATCGAGTACACCTATAAGGGAATCATATGAATGAACGGCTGCCATTCTTGCTACATTAAGCAGTTTCTTATACGTATCAAATATCTTATTGTCTCCGAGACGCTTTTCAATATCAGCGAATGTATACTGGTTCTTCTTAAGCGCTTTATCAAGGTCAAGAAGCTTCTTTTCTATCTTCTCACGCTCTCTCTTTGTTGCGGCTTCCTCATAAGCCATAGAAAGGTCATGTGAAGCGTCTTCCTTGATCGCCCCGGGGATCTTACCGTGGTTATCGTATATGAAGTGTGACAGTGTATGAAGATTGTTGTACTTAACCACTACATCATCTGTAGAAAGCGTATCTATTGCTTCCTTGAGGGCTTCTGATGTAGGGATGGCTATCTCTGTGGCTTCCTTAATAAGAGACGCTACATCTTCATCATTATCAAGTGTTTCAATGGTGAAAGCCTTGGCCTTAGGCATCAAGATCTGCTTATTAAGCTTCTTGGGTGTGGGCAGGCTCTTGTGGGACTTATCGTTATTGTACTCATTAACGAGCATGATAATTCCCTTGGCATCTATGCCTTTTTCTGTGACGATTCCGTTAAGGATATCGTTGTAAGCATCAATGCCGTCCTGCGACATGGCATTTGAATACATCTTGATATCTGCCATGTATGCGGCAGCAGGCCAGTTGGCTATGATCTCGTCACTGATAGGTGACTCAAGAATCCTCTGAATAATAGGGACATTCTTCTTATATATCTCAAAATTCTCTATTACTCTGTCTGTAAGCCATGTGGTGATCGCGGTTATCCTTGATGTAAGGAACGACTCCATAATAGGTGTCTTGCCCTTAAGCTCTGCAAATAACTCTGTTATAACCTCGGTATCTTCTGTGCCTGCGAGATTTAACTTCATAAGAGTATCCGGTATCGACTCGACGAACTCTGCACTCTTAATCTTTGCTGAACCAAGGCCGAGTATCTCCTTGCAGGAACTTTCAATCGCCTTAAGAGTGACTTTTGTTAAGTCCTTTATTAGTGCTGAGTACTCCTTAGAGGTCGAATCTGCCTCGCCAAGCGCTGTGAAGTCATATTCTACATTCTTAAGCGCACGGTTTGCAATGCTTCTTATGATAGAATCAACGTGCGGTGCTGCTTTTTCTCTTAATTCAACCAGGTACTGATCATATTCGTCTGCCTTGATCTCTTCAAGAGTCTCTGATGTTCTTCCCTCGGGTATGAGTTCGAACTGAATTGCTTTCACAATCGGATTAAGTTTTGTGAATTGGTTAAAGTTGTTCATAAATAATCTCCTTTTTTGAACGTTTTGTGTGCTTGGTAATGAGTGAAATTTACCTAATGAATTAGATATTATAGTTTGAACTACCGAGATATCATATTTAACTCCCTATTGTTCTCTATCCGGATCGTTACCGCCCTGGATATAGCATTGTACTGTTGCTTGATTGCTTCTGATATATTCTCTATGATCTCTCTTTTATCGACCAAATCTTCGTGTATGCGCTTATAGCCCTCTTTAAGTTCAATATCCTTTTCGTTTTGCACGTTTCGCTTGGCTTGCCTTACACTTATCTTTGAATACGATAAAAGTGATGATATATAGGAATAATTTGCCGCAAGTCTAAGCAGTTTCTGACCTGCTATTTCCATTTCATCTACTGATGATATGGTATCCGGTACTTCTGTTAAGAAGTCTTGGGTGAGTGTGTCTACAAGATCCAATGGATCCATAGACAAGATTGCTTCATATGTCATATAAATCCTTTCCCTTATACCAAATAAGGTTCGATCTTTGCATATGTCTGTCTTGATATGGTGTATGTTCTGTTTGTAGGAAGTCTTATGGTTACTGTACCTATGCTCTCTTTCCACGTAAGACTGCCGGATTTGCCACGTATTACTTTTAGAGTGGACGTGTTATTCCCGCGAGCTATACTGCGGAGAAGAGAATCTATGTCGTCAACTTTGTTCATTATTCTCCTCCGATGGCGCTTCTTTGTGTTTTCCTATACATCCGCCCGCTGCCACTGTGTCTGAACACGCCTGACCGGTAACTTTACATAGGATGTATATGTTGTTTGGGGAATGTAACATTTCTGAATATTTGCAGGTAATGGCTATGTCTCTTTGCATAGATTTTTACCTCGCAAACGATGCCATCCTTGCCGTGGCAAGAATGCGCTCGATCTGAACAATGCTTTCGGCCTGCTTTAACTTTTCCTGCGTATCCTGAGGATATAGTAGTTCTTTAGCAATGTGCATGGCTTCCTGCTTTGCTCGCTTTAGTGATGTGGTGGTTTTGTGCATGGCAAAAGTCCTTTCGAATTAGCGTTTAGGTATATTATACACTATTGTTTATAAATGTCAAATTTTGCACAGCAGCAATTTTGAAATTTCAAGTTTCACCGTGAAACTCGAAAAAAATAAGAGGAAGCCGTTTTGACTTCCTCTTCATATCTAATCGCCTATGATTATCACATCAGTATCTGTTTCGGTTTCTATAGACGTTTCTATGTCTCCGAGTTCCGTTACTGTCGGGTGATAATATATCTTGACCGTCCATAAGCCTGCTGCCACAAATGGCGAATCGTAATAGATGTAATTTTCTTTCTTGTCACGATCTTCCATGACTATCATGTTGTATGTTCTGCCATCAGGTGATGTAATGTAGCCATATACATCTTCTTCTCCGGTAGTCGATACGATATCACATCTAAATCTTACATTGGTTTCATCTTCGTTAAATGTAAAGTCTTTTGTCTTTAAAGTGGCTTCTTCTTCTATCTTGGTCGAATCAATCTTTACATCCAATATCTCAGTGGTTTTGGGTGTTATATTTATCGTCCACTCTCCCGGAATTGCCTCTGTCATCATAAGTGACAAGGTTTTATCTTCCTCGTTGATGGTCATTTCATACTTTGTCTTATCTGGGCCAAAGACATAGCCTTTAACGGTCTCTACAGTGTCTTCGTCATATGATGAATATCCGCCACTGTAATATACTGTTATGCCCAATTCCTTTACCTTATTGGGTATATCGACCGTATACTGCCTTGACTGCGCTTCAAGCATACTCTGCTCGTCTTCATAATAACTGATGTTCATATCAGTCGCTTCATCTTCTGCTATGGAAGTCTTTTCGTGATCGAAGTACTTAAACAGTCCTGCATCGTCTATAAAGTAGTATCCGCTCTTTAAGTCATTGGGCGTATTAAAGATGATGTAACCATTCTGTGTAAAGGTGATGTACGAGTTATCATAGGAGAATACCTCGTAACTCTTAAGCATCTGTGTATCTGCCAAAATGTCCGTTTCTACAAATGTAGTCCCTATATACATCTGAACGGTATAGACCTTGCCTTTTTCAAGGTTTGGAATAACACCTGCCTCGATGTCTATCATGTTTTGTGTCAGTCTCTCTCCGTTTATTGATATAAGACGTATATCATTAGACGGGGAGTCTGACAGATATTTTGACATGTTACTGTCCTTTGCAAGACACTTTGATTTATCAAAATATAAGTATCCGGTTTCATCAAACTTTCCATTGTAAAGACCTATGGAATAGCCTAAACTCTTAAATCTCTCAAGTTTGATCATTGTAAGGATCTCCTTGTTTGATTTGTACGCTATTCCCTCATTTATGTAATGAGAAGGTACTTTTTCTTCGTTTGTAACGGTAAGAGGATACACTTTGCTTCCATTTACTGAGGTTGAAGCGTTCCTTACCGGATCTCCTTTGGTTTTATATACCTCAAAAAACCTGGTTCCTTGCTTTACATAGTAAGTACCAAGTTCCAACTGATCGTCAGTATATGCTTTTAATCGGTTGTCTTTTTCTGTCTTAAACCACTGTACTTCTTCACAGCCGGTTGCAAAAGAACAGAAAATGACCATTGTTATAATGAGTAATAATTTTCTTTTCATACGGCATCCGCCTTTTTCTGCGGCATGTTCCATGGGTGAATAAATGTGAGGTCGTTTAAGGCTACGA
>JAEEGL011875975.1_pt1 | contig 21743 bp, 26 predicted proteins | sample 9134231 | NCBI WGS metagenome assembly JAEEGL01 (sample SAMN16246548, study PRJNA631951) | gut metagenome | biome: gut microbiome; feature: rumen; material: fiber-attached | host: Bos | place: Iran: Karaj | collected 2018-10
AGCATACAATACCTGCGGTCATCTGTGCCGGTATTGCTACGCCAACTATGACGCGAAAACCGTAAAGAGAAATATGGTAGCACATGATCCGAAATCACCACTGCTTATCGGACAGGTAATGCCGGAGGATCAGGTGCATGAGGCTAAACAGGAAAGCTGGATCGATCCGCAGATCTCGATGGATAGCATAACAGGATTGTAACCCGCTTCCGGAGGACAAGCGACCTTCTGCCTATATCAGATGCGGAGCCAGTGTGGCAATCTGATATTTTGCTTACGGCGTCTTCAGTAATTTCCCATCCAGTTTTGTAATCGTCTAATATTGTCCCGCACAGAATAGTGAATGGCATCGATGAAGATGACCGGATAAATGTCATTCAGAGGCCGTTTCTGCCACTCTTCGATCTGGGGAAGGAGTTTGTCCGTCACATCGGAAATGAAGCCCTCAGAGGCCTCAAGTCCGTAGATATCCATGAGCGTGTCAGAGATCTGCCGGGTAGTCATTCCTTTAGCATACAGATGATTTTCTGGTCGATCTCGGAGATGTCCTTCTGGCGCTTCTTGACTACTTTGGGCTCAAAGGTTGATTTGCGATCCTGCGGTACGTCGATTTCCATGCTGCCGTAGCTGGTTGTGACCCTCATCGGTTTGTAGCCGTTCCGGCAAGGGCCGGTTTCCTTTTTTCAGCGCAGGGCGTTCAGGTACTCCGTCAGCGCCTCCCGGTCATAGAAACTTTCGGGGGAAGCAAGGTAAACATCCGGTTCAATGCCCCGGTCGGTATCATAGGAAACGCCGTTCTGGAAGCGCGACATCCGGTAATGTCCGGAGATCTGGAAAACCGTTCCCCAGGCCGTGGAAAGCGGCTGCACCATGCAGCTGCCGCCGCCGGAGGTTTTGCCCACCAGGGTGGCGTCCGGCAGATCCTTGAGCATCGCGGGCAGGACGTTGCCGCAGGAGAAGCTCGCCGGCGTAATCAGGCAGAAAACGTTCCGGTCGCCGATCGTATCCTTTTCGTCGTACCGGCCGTCCAGGTTTACGTCCGCCCGGTAGAATACGTTGCTGACGGCGCCGGAGGCCATGTCGGTGATGCACAGGGAAGCGTCCCCGAGCAGCCAGCACAGGGCAAACACCGCCGCGTCCACGCTTCCGCCGCCGTTGCAGGTCAGGTCGATGACGACGTTTTCAATCGGGCTTTTTTTCCGCGTGATCTCCCGGTGGGCCCGGATGATCAGATCGATGGTGTCCTCCTCCTCTTCCGGAACGTTCTCCCGCTCGTAGTAATCGCCCCAGCCGGAAGAGGTGAATCTGTCAAAGGTAATGTAGGCCGTGTTGCCGACTTCCGTATAGGCGTCCGGACGCTCTCCCAGGTACTTGCTGCGGGCGGCGGCGTAGACCTCCAGGTTCGCTTCGTACCGGACGGCGGACGGCCCGAGCACGATATCGTCCTCCGAATTGCCGGTCATCCAGGAATAATCGTAAAAAGAGGAATGCTGATCGTCCAGATAATAATTCAGGAGTTTCGCCAGCGCGTTGTCCGCCTCCGCCGGATTCAGGTCCCGGAGATCGACGTCCAGCCCGGTCTGCCACAGGAACTGGTCAAAGCGCCGGATATCGTGGATCTCCTTCAGCCCGTACAGGCAGTCCAGCGCGAGGCACAGCTCATGCCAGCCGTACTCCGCCAGCTCTTCGCTCCGCGTGCGGGGCTTCGCGCTGTAATACAGTTCGCCCAGCGGCGTCCGCCCTTCCTCTCCGCCAAACAGGCCTCCGTTGGCCAGGAACATCGCCCGTCCGTTGTAAAAAAGATTCAGGGATGCGACCGGGGCGATCAGCAGATCGCTGATCAGCTGGAGCGGGACATAACCGTATCCGTCCGCCTCCGGCAGGTCGATGCTGTAATCGTCCAGCAACAGGAAAAGGTAGCTTCCCGTCCGGTCAAAGGATTTATCCGGAAAAGCCATGAACAGGAGCGGCTCCTCCTCCACGCGGATTCCGCCGGTATACAGGATCTCCACCAGGCTTGAAGGCGACGAGTCATGCAGGAACCGGTCGTAATCATTGAAGACGATTTCATTGTGCGCGAAGTCGATTTCCATATAGGCGCCGTTCTCCCGCCTCAGCGTCAGGGTGTGCAGATCCGGCTCCGCCTCGGCGGTCAGCGCGTATCCGCTGTCCGCCAGCGAGGTCCGGTAGATCAGGGTCAGCAGCGCGGAAAGATCGTCCGACCGGACATAGGGAAGATCCTCCACCCCGTTGAGCAGGCACAGCGGACACGCGGCGGCGCTTTCAGCGTCTCCCATGTAAAAAACCACTTCCGTCCGTTCCGCGGCGACGGGTTTGCTGCCCTCCGCCTCCTCCGCGAAAACAGTACACGCGGTGAAAAGCATCACCAGCGCCAGACACCCGGCCATCCATTTTTTCATTTTCTGTTCTCCGTTTCTGTTAAAAAGCGTTTGGGATAAGGTCAGTATACCGGATTCAGGCAAAAAAGCAAGAGCCGTACATTCAGGGTCCGGTTTGTGAAGCATGGAAGCTGATGGAATAATAAGAAACAAGCGGACAGCTATAATAGCAAGGTGCTGCAGCGGCTTGCATAAGAAGTATAACAAATTGGCAGCTCCAAGGAAACGAGTCATCTATCGAAAGAAAGTAGAAATCTGCCATAGAAAGTATCCTATCGCCAAATGGGTGTTCGGCTTTTGCAATGGCATATAGTCGAAAGCAAGTAAATGCAATGCTTTGAACTGTTTGTTGAGAAACACATGTCTAATTGATTACAACAATTCTGTTAGATTTCACAAGAGTTTCAACAACAATTCTCTAATTTTGGCGGTCGATAAGGCATTCATATGAAATGTGCCAAATTCAGTAGCCGGAGATGCATAGCATTTTGATATAATTATTTTTGTGTTTCTTACCATCTGAATATTGCCGAATAATGAACCTGTCATCCTTATTCTCCCTGTTTTCTCAAAGGATAATGGCTATCAAACTGTCCTATCGCCAAAGTCGGCGGAAGGATAGAATTGAATAGGTCTGTGGCCACATTTTTATGGCTGAAAAATCTAATAAAGGCGGTCGGTGACGCGGCGCGCCGCCCGCCTTTGTCAGAAAGTTCTAATCGCGTTCTAATTTTGGGACGAAATCAGACGGATTCCGAGGGGTTTTGAGAGCTTCTCGCGGATTCATTTATCGGCTGCGTTCCTTAGAAATCAAGCCTTCCGGGACTTTCATGGATTTCGAAAGAAATCCGCAGAAACCATGCCTTTTTTCTCCTAAGCGGCAGGCCGTGGGGAGTGATCCGAGTGGTGCCCCAGTAGGGCATTCGCCGAAAGTGAAAACGAGGTGAGCGAGTCAATCGAAGCAAGCAACGGGCTGAAGCGCCAGCAATTCCCGTTGCACCGACTGAGATTGCGGGGAACGAAGGAAGCGTCTCCCCAGTGGGGAGTCACGCCCATATCGGTTGCGGGACTTCGAATCCCGCCCCATCCATCCTCAGCAACAACCCCGTTCTGCATACTCCTTCACAATCTTCATTGCCGTTTTCACCGTATCGATATCTGATTCGATATCTCCGGTTTCAAGGGAGTGATTCGCGTTTTCGGTTATGTACAGAGGGAGTCCGGCCTCCCGGCAGGCATTCCTGATCACATCGCTGTCTGCCCACGGATCAGACGTTCCGTGGAATACAATTGCGTCCTTCACCCCAAAGGAAAAAGAGGCTTCAACAGGGGTAAACAGCACATGCCGGCAGGGGACCTGATGCCTGGCCGCATAGGCGCCTGCAACGACTGTCCCGACGCTTTTTGAAACAAATATAACGGAATCGTATTGGGACCAGTCCATTTCCTTCAGCAGGTTTTCCGCCTGCTCAAGTGCCATTTCAGCGCATTTTTTCATCTTTTTTGCGTTTCCCTTTACTCCGGAAGGAAAACCGCTGTACGGAACAGGGACAACTTTCCAGCCGAGGGACGCGAACATCTTCCCGCTGTAATACAGGAGCGGCTTGTCACAGGTATAGCCAATCCCGGGAAACAAACAAACGATCTTCATAATTCCTCCATAGTGCAGACCTGCACAAATAACAAACAGTTTTCCGTCATAAATCTTTTGCGAAACATACCGCGCCTTCCAGGCGGTCATAAGGCGGATAATTGGGTATACGGCTGTAGCCAAGCTTTTCATATAACTGAACCGCTGCTGCCATGATCTCCCTGGTCTGCAGAATCAACCGTCTGAATCCGTTTGCTTTCGCCTTTTCCTCGAGCTGCTGCATCATTTGCTGTGCAATATGGTGCTTGCGGTATGCCGGTTCAACCCAGACTCTCTTTACTTCCGTATCACTCCCGGAATATGGCTTCAGGCCCGCGCACCCAACGGCGATATCCCCGTCAGATACGATCAGCACATCGGTGATGCTTTCAGAAGTGTTGTACAGGATAAATGCCTTCCTGTTCTCTGCCCCGCCAACAAGCTGATTATAGTACTCCTCTGTTTTCAAATAAAAGCACTGAAAATCACGATTGGTTCCATCCGTCCATCTGAAACCCAGTTGCATGGCTGTCCTCCATTCCTGTATCCGATCAGGCCGGTTTTCATCCGAATCTTTGCTCCCGCAGAATCTGTATATACTATACCACAGCCAACAGGAAACTTACAGAAACACACGCTGCAGTATTTCCCGCAGGAGATCCGGATGGAACCCGATAAAAGATACCGGCAGAACAGCCCTCCTTGTTGTTTTTCCTTTCCTGTGATACAATCACCCCACGCCATGCGAAGGGAGTGATGATCATGGCCCGGTTTGTTCCCAAAGGGAAAATGAGCAAGAAAGCGCAGAAGGAACTCAACCGTCAGCGGCGCGTCACCTGGGAATTCAGTCCGGTTACGAAGACCGTTGAAAGCAAGAAACTGTATAACCGCAGGAAAAACGCCTGTGACCGTCGCGAGGATTACGGCACAAGCGTTTTTTATTTTGCTGCGGCATAATGCAAAGAAAAATAACATATCGTATTTTTCACCGTTCACCCTGTTTTTTTACGCTGCAATAGGTTATTCTGTACACGTACCGGGATGCTACATCCGGATACCCGGTACCTGCGAAATGATTGATAAAGAATTGAGGAATAATCGTCCATGTATGAATACAAAGTGGAAACCTATCCTGTACGTAAGGCGGCAGTTGAGATGAACCGCATGGCTGCCAGCGGCTGGCGCGTGATTGCGGTCTGCCCCAATCAGGCCAGATGCTTTGGCGTCATTGTCACCTATGAACGGCAGATATAAGCAGATCCCGAAAATTGTAACCCGGAGGGTTGGAAGATGAACAGGAAAATAGGCTGGAAGGTATTCGGAATCCTTGGATTTATTTTTTCTCCGATGGGCTTACTGTTTCTGATCATCGGTCTCGCAGTTGGGCAGTCCAAAAATACCCACTGGGAAGGCAACAGTGATCCTGCCGTTTTTACTGCAATTTTCTGCGGGATCGGCGGACTTTTCCTGCTCCTGGGCCTGTGCTTCCTGACGGTTGATGTCCGCCGGCGGTATCTGCTGCGCAGGGCATACAACAGCGGAAACTGTGTGGACGCGCAGATCCTGGGTGTGGTAACGCAGCGCAATGTGAACATGACTTACGGTTCGCCGCGGATGGTTGAAGCATCGTGGACAGATCCAAACGGCGTCGTGCATGTCTACCACAGCCGTTATCTGAAAACAGATGTGACCAAACTGCTGACATCCGAAACGATCCCTGTATACATTGACCGGTATAACGAGAATATTGGTTTCGTGGATATTGATGCAATACTGCCTGAAATTCACATTCATTACTGAACCGGAGATTCGCATCAGGACCAGGTTGTAACAGCAATTTGCCATATCCGCCATTTCTGATATAATAGTTGTACAAAAAGCAGAACAATATCTTCCGGAGATAAGGATATACGGGAGGAATCATTCATGAGCGGGCGCAAGCGCATAGGACTTTTTACAGCATATCCGGAGACGACCCATGTGCGCAGGATCCTGAAAGGCATCATGGGCCAGTGTGAAAAATATAATTACGACCTGTGCGTGTTCGCATCCAGCGTTCATTTTTCCTTCCCGCATGAAGATTACGTACGCGGAGAAGCCAACATCTTTTCGCTTGCCAATCTGGACAGGCTGGACGGCCTGATTCTTGACAGCGTCACCCTCACGGGAGATCCGGAAGACCGGATCCGGAAAAAACTGATCTCCCGCCTTCTCCAATACGACAAGCTGCCCAAATGCGCGCTGGAGCTTCCCATCGAAGGTGTTCATCTGATCCCGAACAATGATGAAGCTGCCATCCGGGAACAGTGCCGGCATGCAATCGAAGTACACAACAGGAAAAAGATCTGCATTCTTACCGGCACACAAGGCAATAAGATCGCAGAAACCAGGCTTTCCATCTGCCTCGACGAGATCCGCCGGCACGGGCTGGAAGTCCTGCCCGAGCACATTGTGTACGGTGATTTCTACTATTTCAGCGGCGATGCGCTGGCCAGGAAGATTGCGGCGAACGAAATTCCCCAGCCCGATGCCGTGATCTGCGCAGGAGACTGTATGGCCATCGGCCTGGTCGACCGGCTTGTCAAACTGGGAGTCCGGGTTCCGGAGGATGTACTGGTCATCGGCTTCGATTCCTCGGATGAAGGTGCCGTCAATCAGAAAACAATCTCTTCCTATGAACCCTCCGACAAGGAAATGGGCGCAAACGCGGTGGATTACCTGCGGAGTGTAATCGAACCCGGTGCGGAGCTGTTCCCCTATCATCATGAGGTTTCCGCCCAGTTCCACGCCGGCGCAAGCTGCGGCTGCATGACGGATCCTTCCTATACAATGAAGCATTTCCGGGACTCCCTGTATATCAGCAGCTACAACCAGGCAGACGAGGAACAGAACGGCCGGATCGGTATCGGAACCTTTATGGAAGGTTACGTTATGGAAGGATTTACCGCGTCCGGATCTGCGGAGGAGTGTTTCCGGAATATCTGTTACTATGCCGACCTGCTGAAGCCCTTCAGGTTTTTTTACCTGTGCCTGACGCCCGACTGGCGGAATGTGGATGAAATACGCTATGAAGGCTATCCGGAAAAAATGCAGCTGTGTGTAGCCCGTTCCATGGAGGAAGGCGAATCCTCCTTCGGAAAGGAAACCTCCGTTTCCTTCCGGACGGAGACCATGCTGCCCGCTCTGGATGTCCAGGAGGAAAAACCTTCCGTGTTCTACTTCTCGCCGGTGCATTTTGACGGCGCCTTATTGGGATACGCGGTCCTCCAGCGGGAACTCTCCGGCCAGCCCTCGCTCAATGTGGTTTACCGGAACTGGCTCAGGTACCTGAATAACGCGCTGGAAATGATGCGTATCCGGGAGCGCCTGCAATCCATCTCTGTACGGGACGAGATGACAGGCGCATATAACCGGCGGGGCATGTATGCAATGTACCGGTCCATGCTTGCAGAAGCCGGGGAGGGCGATGCCCTGTTTGTCGGCGTCGCGGATATGGACGGACTGAAATATATCAACGATACCTTTGGCCACAGCGAAGGCGATTTTGGCATCCGGGCCGTAAGCGACACCCTGCAGTCCATCGCGAATAACAATGAAATCTGTGTCCGGAGCGGCGGGGATGAGTTCTTCCTGATCGGCATCGGACCTTACAAGAAAGAAGACGAAGCGGACCGGGCCCGGGAGTTTGCGAAAGCAATCGAACAGGCTTCCGGACGCGCAGAAAAACCGTATACCGTTTCTGCCAGTATCGGATGCGTTGTATTCCCGGACTGCAGGCAGATCAGCCTGGATGCTGCCCTGAGTGAAGCAGACGGAAGGATGTACCGGTATAAAGTGAAAAACAAGCGGCACAGGAGTGTGTAAAAACACCAGGATCTGATCCGAATAGTAAAAGAGCTCTTGACGTGACCGGTCGTTTGCATTATGATGAAAACGATCGGTCACTTTTTATGAGCCGGAGGATGATTTTATGGCAAAGGATACAAAAAAAAGGATTCTGGACGCGGCGCTGGACATGTTTTCCAGGAATGGATATGCCGGAACGAACATGCGGGAACTGATGGCTTCCATCGGCTATGCCAAGTCCTCGACTTACCGGCATTTCGAGAGCAAGGAAGAGCTCTGGAATGCCCTGTTGGATGAGATGATTGCCTACTATGGCGAGCACTTCGGTTCTCCGGACCGCCTGCCGCCTGCGCCGGAATCCCTGGAGGAACTGGTTGCCATGACCATGCGGATGGTCCGGATTACCGCGCAGGACGAAACCATCATCAAAACCCGGAAAGTGCTGACACTGGAACAGTTCCGGGATGAGCGTGCCCGGAACCTGGCAACGAAGCATTTCCTGACCGGCCTGACGGAAATGTTCAGCAGGATCTTTGCGGGAATGATGGAGAAAGGGCTGCTCCGCCGGGACGATCCGGCAATGCTGGCTTTTGCGTACACAGCGCCGATTTCCGTACTGATTCATCTGTGCGACCGGGAACCTGACAAAACGGAAGAAGCCTTGCAGCAGGTGGAAGCATTCAGCAGGCATTTTGTGAAAGTGTACGGAAAAACGGGGGAATAATGAGATGAAAACCATTGGACTCATCGGTGGGATGAGCTGGGAAAGCACTGTCACCTATTACCAGATCATCAATGAAACCATCCGGAACAGGCTTGGCGGCCTGCATTCGGCAAAAATCCTGATGTACAGTGTGGATTTTGACGAAATCGAACGCAGCATGTCCGCGGGAAACTGGGATCAGTGCGCCGAAATCCTGACAGACGCGGCAAAGCGGCTGGAAGTTGCCGGAGCGGATTTCATCCTGGTCTGCACGAACACCCTGCACAAAGTGGCTCCGGAAATCAGCAAACATCTGCCTGTCCCGCTGCTTCATATTGCCGATGTTACGGCAAAAAGGCTGGCGGAAGCCGGCATTACGGAAGTAGGCCTGCTGGGAACCCGCTTTACGATGACACAGGCGTTTTACGCGGATGTACTGGCCGGCCACGGAATCAAAGTGATCATTCCGGAAGGAGAGGATATCCGTACCGTAAACGACATCATTTTTGATGAGCTGTGCGTCGGGATCATAAAGGAAGAATCCAGAAAAGCATTCGCACGCATTATGGATGAACTTCATGCCCGCGGCGCGCAGGGCATTGTGCTCGGGTGCACAGAGCTTGGCCTGGTGATCCGGCCGGAGGACACGGACCTTCCCCTCTTCGATACGGCTATCCTTCATGCGGAGGAAGCTGCCTTCGCATCGCTCAGCGAGTCATGAACCAAACGTAAAAAAGAAGTCCGGAAAGGAAGAATGACAGGATGGACAGGCCAATTACGACGCTGTATATGCTGATGTCCGTGGATGGAAAAATCAGCACAGGTGCAAGCGATGAACTGGATGTGGACAGGGATTTCCCGAAGATCAGCGGTTTGAAGGAAGGCCTGCACCAGTACTATGAAATCGAGCAGACCACCGATCTGTGGTCCTTCAACACAGGCCGTGTCCAGGAAAAGATGGGCGCAAACCGGAAGGATCCCCCGGCGAAGTCTCCGGTATCCTTTGTGATCCTGGACAATCATCACCTGACAGAAAAGGGCATCCGGTATTTCTGTGCCTGGGCAAAGACCTTCGTTCTGATCACTTCAAACCGCTCGCATCCGGCTTTTGATGTGAAGGAAGAGAACCTGCATATCATTTTTCAGGAGAAAACGGATCTCCGCGGAGCACTGGCCCAGCTGAAAAAGGATTTCGGCTGCGAACGCCTGACCGTTCAGTCCGGCGGCACCGTAAATGGCCTGTTCCTCCGGGAAAAGCTGTTTGATTATGTGGATCTGGTGATGGCGCCGGTGCTGATCGGCGGAAAGGATACCTCTTCGCTGATTGACGGATCTTCCCTGAAGAGCCGGGAAGAGCTGTCCGGTCTCGGTGTGCTGAAGCTGGAAAGCTGCACGGTTCTGGAGGATTCCTATCTCCGGCTGCGCTATCAGGTCATCCACTGACATTGCGATGCTAAAACAACAAAGGAGTGAATGAACATGAAAAAAATGATTGCTTATTGCGGACTGGACTGTGAAAAATGCGACGCTTATATCGCAACAGTACAGAATGACCGGCAGCTGCGGGAGAAAACGGCCAAACTCTGGTCTGAGCTGAACGGTGTGGAAATCACACCGGAGATGATTCACTGTGAAGGCTGCCGGGCAGACGGTGTAAAGACACCTTACTGTGAATCCCTGTGCCCTATCCGGCAGTGTGCCCTGAACAGGAATATGGAAACCTGCGGAGGCTGCGCCGAAATGAAGAAATGCGAAAAAGTCGGTGCAATCATCGGCAGCAACCCGGAAGCCCGGCGGAACCTGGAAGCTTGAGAAGCGGGCAGAATGCAACAGACTGAAACCATCGAAAACAAATGGAGAAAAAGCTATGAAAATACTTGTTTTAAACGGCAGTCCCAAACGAGAAAAAAGTGACACCCTGCATATCACCCGGGCTTTTCTGGATGGAATGCAGGATGCTGCTTCGCAGAAAATCCATATCATCAACGTCATTGACCGCCATATTGAATACTGTACCGGCTGCTTCGCCTGCAAACGCAACGGAGGCACCTGTATTCATGATGACGATATGCAGGCGATCCTGAAGGAGATCCTGGAAAGTGATCTGCTGCTGTTCAGTTTCCCGCTGTACTGCTATGGCATGCCCGCGCCGCTGAAAGCGCTGCTTGACCGCACCATGCCCCTGTCCTCCATGGCCATGCAGAAAGTCGGTGACCGCTATGAGCATGTGGGCCAGGCGGACTTTTCCCACCTGCGCTACCTGATGATCTGCGGATGCGGTTTCCCGAACAGCCGGCATAACTTTGAGCCGGCTGTGGCGCAGTTCAAACAGTGTTTCCCCTGCAACCATACGATCCTTACGATCCCCGAAAGCCCCATGTTCAATGTGCCTGAAGCCGCCATCGTGACGGAGCCGAGGCTTGCGCTTGTCCGGCAGGCCGGAAAGCAGTATGCCGAAGCCGGCGAAATCGATGCCGCTCTGCTCCGGGAGATCGGCTCTCCCATGATCCCGGAGGATCAGTACGCCGCCATTGCGAACGGGGAGCAGCAATAAAACTGCCGGGAGGAATCATACAATGAAACAGCACGCAGATGTATATCTCTTCGGCCAGGTACTGGGCACCCACTCCTTTTTGCTGAAGGATGGTTTTCTCCGGCCGGATGAATACTCGGAGATTCAGGAACAGTATTTTCTCCCCGGCGGGGAAACAGGCACAGCCGCTACCGTGCTGGATTCCCTGGGTGTTTCCGTTCGCATGGACGGCACCTGGATCGGCACGGAGGTCGCGCCGTTGCTGAAAGCGTTCTACGCGGAGAAGAATGTGGATCTTTCTTCCCTTCAGTTTACAGGCTCCCCCGGCGTCATGGATTATGTGGTGATCGCCGGCCTGGTGCGTTCCCCCATGGGACGGTTCCAGACCCTGTTTGCCTCCGGCGAACGGTGGTGGAGCGTTCCGAAGGAGGAAGACATTGCCGGATGCCGGGCAGCTGCCATTGATCCCTATTTCCGGGAGGAATCCCTGCTGGCGGCAAAGTACTGCCAGGCGCACGGCGTACCCTATGTGACAATCGACTGTCCGCACGATTCCCTGCTGCACCGGGATGCGGCCGTCAATGTGGTATCAAAAGAATGTACAGGTGAACTCTATGCAGGCTGGACACCTGAAGAAATCGTCACGAAGCTGAAGGAAGCCTCCGATGGCCTGACGATCCTGACCCAGGGCGGCGGTGAGATGCTCTATGGCCGGAAAGGACAGCCGATCCGCCGGATGAAGCCCTTCCCTGTCGAGGTCCGCAGCACCCTCGGTGCAGGAGACACTTTTAAGGCCGGATGCGTATACGGCCTGGTGCACGGGATGAGTGATGATGAACTGGTGCGCTTTGCCAGCGCCTGTTCCGGTATTGCAATCTCCCGGTTCCCCCTGCCGCTGCACCCGCCAAAGCTGGAGGAAGTCAGGGCACTGGCCGGGCTTTAAGCCTTCTTTTCTGCACTTCCTGCATCAGGTAAGGCTGGATATCCGGATAAGTCCAGGCATCCGGCAGTTCATCCTGAATGACAATCCGTTCTATTTCGCTGTGAAGTTCCTGATCAAATGTTTTCACATCCGCATAAAACAGCATTCCGAAAGTTTCCCGGCCGTCAAAGTTCCACGGAGCTGTCACAGAATATACACAGACAGGCTCAATGATGAAATCAGTGGCTCCTGTTTCTTCATACAGTTCGCGCCGGGCTGTGGTGAGAATATCCTCCCCCGGCTCCCTGTGGCCTCCGGGGACCTCCAGTGTGCTGCGTTCCCTGTGTTTGCAAAACACCCAGTGTCCTTCGGTTTTTGTGATGATTACGGCAAACCGAAGCTTCTGATCTTCCACCTGATCATAAAACTGAACTTTGGTCATCCGAAGCCTCCTGTATCCGTCTTTCAATGATTTACGATCTCAGAGAATCTGAAGCGGCATCCACTTCAGATAATCACCGGATACCAGCCGGTACATGATTCCATGATGCCGGCCTTCAATACTGTCATGGAAACGATGTTCACCGTGACAGTGGGCGTAGATCACCTGGTCCACCTTATATTTTTCAGCCATGGCTGTGAACTCGCTGTTTCTCTCCATCACATTGGTGGGCGGATAATGCAGGAACATGATAAACCGGCTGTACCCGTCTTTCAGCGCGGCTTCAAGCGACAGCCTCAGGCGCTCCGTTTCACGTTCGATCCGCTTTGCGGCGACAGCTTCCGCAACACCATCCCAACCCACAATCTTATTTCCGCGCATATAGAAAGGGCCTTCAAACGTATATCCTTTCGTACCGACAATGGCATAATCCTGATAGGCAGCATAGTTATTCTGAAGGAAAAACAGTTTCCCGGCATACTGCCTGTTCAGCGCGTCTGTTTTCTTCGCATCCCAGAACATATCGTGGTTCCCGCGAAGCAGTATTTTCTTTCCGGGAAGCGAACAGATATATTCCAGGTCCTTTTCGCATTCCGGAAGCTTCTTTCCCCAGCTGTGGTCCCCGACCAGTACCAGCGTATCCTCCGGCCGGATCATTTTTTCGCAGTTCTGCCGGAATATTTCCTCATGGTTTTTCCAGACCGGCTCATGCAGCTGGCCAGGCGCTTTCAGCTCTGACTGAAAATGGAGATGCAGGTCGCCAATCGCAAACAGGCTCATACAAGTCCCCCGGTTCCTTAGAGTTTTCCCAGCAATCCCATCTTTGTCATAATACCATCCACGGTCACTCCGGGATGCGTCACATACAGCCTGACGATCTGCTCCACCAGATCCCTGTCGAGCCTGCGTTTTTTCGCAATGGAATCCACCGACAGGCCTTTTTCCGTGTCATGAACCACCACTTCAATCTGCCTGTAAACATTTCCGCTGTCAGTCTTCGGCGCTTTTTCTCCGGCAGCATGCGGAATCCGGATCTGTTTTATATCCCATCCATCCGGATCAATTCTCAGGATTGCCATCGTGATCGGCTGGATAAACCGGCGCGGCCCGCAGCTTCCGGGATTAAACAGCAAGGTTCGTCTATTTCCTGCAGGTTCCAGCCAGTCCGAAGCATATTGATGCGAATGGCCGTAAATCGCCAGATCATAGGCGGACAGATCCCCGGGCAGGTCCTTTTTCTTATGCGTCATGCAGATCCGGAGCCCGCCCAGTTCAAAATCCAGGAACAGAGGCAGGTGTTCAGCCCATTCCTTGTCATTGTTGCCGCGAACCACTTTCACTGGCGCAATCTGTTCCAGCCGGTCCAGAACGCGCTGACTGCTGATATCTCCGCCATGGAGAATATAATCGCATCCCTGAAGCGCATCTGCCACTTCAGGACGCAGAAGATCATGTGTATCAGAAAGTATGCCGATTCTCATCTTCATTCTCCCATCATGCAGCTGCTGTGTTCCGGGCCCTCCGCTCCGGACATATACCTGGCCTGAAACGCCGCGTTGATTTCCCGGAGTTCTTTCCGCCCGTCAATATAATCCTGATACATTTCCGCTATTCCGGGACTGCAGCCGTCGCAGAGGCCGGAGATGTTTCCGATGGATTCCGCGACAATCTGTTCCCTTTCCTCCCTGGTGGTATCAGCAATCCGTATACTCCTGCTCATTCCGTATCCTCCATTTTCAGTCTTCGGCCGTCAGCCATTGGTCCATGGCTGCCCCGGCATCTTCGTTCGGGCGGACTTTGAATCCGAATTTTGCATAAAAAGGTTCTTTCCCTTTGGATGAATTGAGCGTCAGCTTTACTTTGTATCCGGGCTTCATATCATCCCTGATCCTCCGGATGACGGTTTCCACCAGTTCCCTGCCGATTCCCTGTCCCTGATACATGGGATCCACGATCAGATCAGACAGGAACGCGACATACCCGCCATCCCAGAGAAGGCGCACGAGGCCGATGGCTTTTTCACCGTCCCGCACGCTGAGAACCAGGTATGCATTCTCCACACAGGCTTTCGCTTCCTCGACAGGGAATTCAACCCAGCCGACTTTCCTGCGCAAGTCCATATACTCTTCCGGAGTAATCTGATCTGTGATCCTGACCATATTGCCCACCTCATTCCCCGATTGTCTTTCCCGGCATGTGGGTAAAATTCGACAGAGAAATAATCGAGTCCTCTCCGCCTGCCGGCTATTGACTTCGAGCAGGCTCTATCATTAAGATAGAATGCAATTCAGCGGCATCTTTCAGCTGGTTCAGTGAAAGATGCCGGAAGAAGATCAGCGCCGGAGGATTGAAGCAGCGATGAAGAAAACCTATATCACCACCATGCCGGATCACATCGGATCCTTCCTGAAAGCCAGCGAATGCTTTGCCTCCCTGGGCGTGAACATTACCCGTGTCAGTTACAACAAAGCCGTGGATTCCCACACCCTTTTTATTGACGCGGAAGGAAATGAACAGCAACTGGAAGAAGCGGATGCCGAGCTGAAAAAAATCGGATACCTGCGTACAGACAGGAACGAAAACAGCATCGTGCTCCTGGAATTCATGCTCCGGGATGTTCCCGGCGGCGTGACGGAAGTGCTGAAACTGATTCACCGTTTCCACCTGAATATCTCCTATATCAGTTCCCAGGAAAACGGCTCGGATTACCAGGCTTTCAAAATGGGACTTTTTATGGAAAGCGAAGCTACGCTGAAAGAATTCCTGCAGGAAGCACAGAAGCTTTGTCCGGTACGGGTCCTGGACTACAATCATACCGAACGCGTTTTTGACAACAGTATCTTCTACCAGTCTTTTGTATCCGGCCTGATGCAGCTTACCGGCCTTCCGGAGGAAAAACGGAACGACCTGCTGGTCAACTCAAACCTGGTCATGCAGATGCTGGATGAGAAAGGGCTCTCCCCTTTCAAGACATTTGACAGCATCAGCCGGTTTGCGGAACTGCTGTCTGTCTGCCGCGGCGAAGCATTCCTGCCGCGCATCACCCGGCACCGGATTTCCGAAGAGACGGAAATCATCCTGATCGAGCCGCCCTGCGGCAGCAACACAGCCATTGTGCGAAGTGCCGGGGAAGCGCTGTTCATTGACAACGGATACGCGCTGTACCGGACGGAGATGGAAAAGCTGTTCCGCAGCCTCCTCCCGGAATACGACCGGATGAAAAAACAAATCTTTATCACGCACGCGGATGTGGATCACTGCGGCCTGCTTCCGGTCTTTGACGAAATCTATGCCAGCCGGAAAACCAGGGACTGCCTGGCGCTGGAATACGATGGCAAAAACGGATACCGGGAACAGAATCCGCTGCACAAACCGTATGTCAGTATCTGCAAGGCGCTGACCTTCTATCAGCCGCCGGAGCCGGAAAAAATAAAAGCCCTGTGGGACACACAGGGTGAACAGGTTCATCCGCTGGAGCAGATGGGATTCTTTCACTTCGGCGAACTGCATTTTGAAGTATACCAGGGAAAAGGCGGCCACCTGCCGGGAGAAACCGTACTGATCGATTACCAGCACCATCTGGCCTTTACCGGGGATATTTACGTCAATATGCACGGGATGACCCGGGAACAGGCTGCCTATAATCAGTATGCGCCTGTCCTGATGACCTCAGTGGATACGGATCCCGCACTGTGCGCCGCGGAACGCGCAGCTGTAATGCAGCGTCTCGGCGCCGGTGAATGGAAAATCTTCGGTGCACACGGAATGATGAAAGAGTACAATCTGCAGGTTGAATAACCTCACACCTCAGATCCCCGCACGTATATTCTGAACCGTTTTCTTCTCCAGGGATATATCACTGAAGAAGCGCAGGCCGCCTTCTCCGGCCGGGCTCTGTGCCTCGACGCCGACTTTGACGCTTTCGCCGACAGGGAGATGGAACAGGCGAACCATATCAAACTTCTCTCCGTCCAGCGAATAATGTACGCAGAATATATCCCCGACCCGGACAATCTGCAGCCATACTTCATCCTGCTCAATATTGCAGCCGTTGGCATCATCCGACACCTGGTTGGTCACAACGCAAACAGCGGCCCTGGTTCCGAAATCCGATTTCTCAAAAGCTGCTTTTGCCCACATTTTCTCATCCCTGATAACCATCAGCGCGCAGGCATCATAGGTGTACCGGTGATTCGGCCGGACCCTGGCCCGAAAAACGAAATCGCCTTCGACCTCCGTATAGAAAAACGGCGCGTTTGCCACAGGTTTTGACAGCACTCCGTTCTCAGGAACCGGATTGTTGAACCAGTCCGTTTTTGCAGGTGCAGTAATCGCCAGCTCCCCGTTTGTTTCGATCATCCGGCTTTCATTCAGCCATTTCCATTCACTGTAATTCATCGTATTCCTCCATATGTTTTTCATTCTTCCTGTAATGAACGTACCGCTGACCAGGTATCGATCAGCGGAACGGTATTCTGTACTTTTTTGATCAGATGCGGTAGATGTAATGGTCCTTTCGCGGTGCTGCCGTTTTGTTTTCCTGCGCCGCATAGCCGAGAATGCAGTGGCCGATTCCTTCGTAACCGCCTTCAATCCCCAGCTCTTTCAGGATTGCTTTTCCCTCTTCGCTTGCAAATTCTTCTTTTGCCCGGTGAATCCAGCAGCTGGCGATTCCCAGGGAATGCGCGGCATTCATCAGGTTTCCCATGACCAGGCTCCCGTCATAAAGATACGTAGGAACCGCTTTATCTGCCAGTACCACTATCACCGTCGGCGCCCCATAGAAGGGATCGTTGTTCGCTCCCATCACATCCGCGTTCATTCTGGAAAGCCGGTCACGCACTTTTTGATCGGTGACAGCAATCATGATGGGAGACTGTTTTCCCATGCCTGTTGCAGCGAAAGTTCCGGCCTCCAGAATCTGATCCAGGATCTCCGCCGGAACAGGATCGGACTTGTAACTGCGGCAGCTGCGGCGTTCCATCAGGGTTTTCAGTGTTTCATTCATAACGGTTCCTCCTTGCCTGTAAAAACTGCAAATTAACACATTTTTGTTTCGCGGACAGTATATTCCGGCGTGAGGGAGAAATCTTTCTGAATTTTGCAGAGAAAACACCCATATTTTGCACAGATCATTTTTCGGATTTCAACAAAATCCTCACCATCATGTCCGGTGAAAGCCGCTGACTATTCCCATTGCGAAAGCATTTCCCGCATCCATGCATATACGTCCATCCCATAAACCTGCTGCAGGTTCTCAGGGGTCATGACATCCCCGACCGGACCCTGTGATATACTCCTGCCATGATTCATCAGGATCACACTGGATCCGTAACGCCGGGCCAGGCTCAGGTCATGCACGACGGACAGTACTGCCCTTCCCGGTTCCTTCACCCATTCCTGTATGAGCGCAAAAATATTCTGCTGGTACTTCAGGTCCAGGTGGTTGGCCGGTTCGTCCAGAATCAGCACCTGCGGATTCTGGGCAAAAACCTGAGCCAGGAAGACCCGCTGCAACTCTCCGCCGGAAAGGGTCAGCATGCTGGCATGCCGCAGCCCTGTCAATCCTGTGATTTCCAGGGCTTTTACCACTGCTGCCTTCTCCTGTCCGTCCCTGCCTGAAAACAACCCCTTCCTGTGAGCATAGCGTCCCAGGCTGACAACTTCCTCCACCGTATAGGCGTAGCCGACATGATTCTTCTGTGACAGGACGCCGATCCGTTGTGCGAGCACTGTGCTTTTCAGCGTACGGATATCTTCGCCCTGCCACCGGATCATACCGGTATACGGCACGCCCTGCGCAATCGTTTCAATCAGGGTGCTTTTTCCTGCACCGTTGGGACCGGCCAGCATCAACCATTCCCCTTCATGAAGATGGAAGGAAAGGTCGTCCACAGCCATCAGGCTGCCATAGCGAACCGTAATATGTTCTCCCTGCAGCATCTGAATCACCTGACCTTCCTGGTTTTATAGAAGATTATCACAAACGCGACGGCACCAACGATGGAAGTCACCACCCCGATCGGAAGCTCAATCGGGCTGAGGATCGTACGGGCAGCCAGATCCGCAAGCAGCAGGAAAATCGCTCCGGAAAACAGCGATGCAGGCAGCAGCCGCTTGTGGTTCGGCCCGACAAGCATCCGCGCGATATGCGGCATGACCAGGCCGACAAAACTAACCGTTCCTGCAATGGAAACACATACTCCGATCAGCACGGAAACGGTGACCAGGACAATCAGCTTGACCCGTTTTACGTTCACTCCGATATGGCGGGCATTTTCTTCACCGATCGCGAATGCATTCAGCTCCGGGCTGTAATGCAGCAGGATTCCGCCGCAGACAACCAGCGCCAGGCAAAGGAGCTTCACCTGGCCGTAATTAACGCCGGAAAAGGATCCCATGGTCCAGAAAGCCAGGGAGCGGGTATGGTCGCTGGCGAAGGTGATGACAAGGGAAATGACAGAGGAAATGAACATGGTGAAAATGACACCGATCAGAATGATACTGCCGGTTTCCAGGGAGCGGTCCAGGGCGTAGGCCAGGGAAAGGATCAGAATCAGGGAACCGAATGCGAAGGCCATGGCCGTAACCATGATGCCGCCATAGGGGGAACCCGGCAGGGTAATGCCGGCAGCCAGGGCAATAACGGCGCCCAGGGCGGCGCCGGAGGAGACCCCCATGGTGGAACCATCTGCCAGCGGATTGCGCAGCAGTCCCTGCATCGCCGCGCCGCATATGGATAAAGCTGCCCCGGCCAGCGTAACACAAAGCACGCGGGGCAGACGAACATTCAATATGATGTTTTTGGCTATATTCTCCGGGACAGGAAGTCCCCAGACAGCGTTCCATACCGAAGTAACCGTATCCGAAAAGGAAATCCGGACACTGCCGATACAAATACACAGAACCATCGTGAAAAAAAGCGCGATGGTCAGCAGAACATATGTGAAAGGTGTAAACTTTTCCCGTTTCAGCTGTCGTGAATCCTGCATAGGTACCTCTTGGAAAAAACCGGGGGCCGGGCCGATGCCGGCCCCCGAAAAGGTCTGAATCAGGCGGCGGGTTCTTCCGCTTCGCTGATTCCGTTGATAAAGTTGAACAGTTCGATCGCTGCGTCCTTCAGGCGCGGGCCGGGACGGGAGATGGCATTGGATTCAGCATTCAGGATGTTTTCGTTCTTAACAGCCTTCAGATCTCCCCAGCCTTCACGGCTCATGATTTCCTCCACGGGAGTGGGGCCTTCGCCGTAATACATGGAAATGGTAACGATGTAATCAGGATCCCGGGCAATTACCTGCTCCTCGCTGATTTCAGCCCAGCCATCCACATCTGCAAAGACATTGGTCAGGCCGCAGACGGAAGCCAGTTCATCCATAAAGGTGCCCTTACCGGCGGTCCAGAGACCCCACTGCAGCGGGGAAACCTCAAAATAGACGGTTTTGCCCTCGCCGGCTGCGGCAGCTTTGATCTCCTCAAAAGTGCCCTGCATATCGGCGATAACAGCCTCCGCTTCAGCATCCTTCGCCATGAGCGCGCCGATCATCCGGATGGCATAATAGACGCCTTCCAGATCTGACGCGGTACTGACAACTACCTTCACACCGTTTTCCTCCAGCTGTTTCACCTGCTCTTCACTCTGGCCCATGTCGTTCATCAGTACGACCTGGGGCTGAAGGGCCAGGATTTCCTCGACGTTCGTTTCAGCACCGGACTGAACCACCGGAACCTCCAGGATGGACGCCGGGTAGTCAACATACTGTCCGCGGCCGACGATGGTGTCCTCGCAGCCAATGGCGCAGAGGATCTCGCAGTCGGAAGGCTGCATGACCACGATACGGGTAGCTGGCTCGGCCAGCGTGATTTCGCGGCCGTGCATATCCGTCACGGTGATCCCGGAGCCTTCCGCCAGCGACGCTGTTGCACTGAAGGCCATCAGGAGAACAAGAAACAGGGAAACCAGTTTTTTGGACATAAGCTGTCCCTCCTCATATAATGATCAAATGAATCAGCGGAAAGAACGCAAAATAAAGGCGTTCCTCCCCGAGGCACGCCAACAAAACCTGCGGGATTTCCCGCAAGTTTCATAGCATATCCCACCCCCAGGGGAATGATAAATTCACGGTGTAAACAAGTCTCCCGGCTTTGCCTCATCCTACTCACACACCTTCCCGTCCCGAAGGGCAGTGGCTTCTGAACGTGCTTTCGTCCGCTTCACGGTTACTGGGATAGCCCGGAACTCTCATCCGTGTTCCTATGGCGCGTTCCGAAGGAACGCGTCGCGCATCGCTGCGCAGATACACCGGCTATTCATTTGTCATGATTATTATAGTATCCAGAGATAGGAACGTCAATTTTCCTGTATGGCTGATGGTTCTGTGTTTATTCTGCTTCGCTGATAAAAGATGCGATATCCAGGATGACATTTTCCGGAATCTTTCCTTCACGGGTATAGACCGCTGAACCTTCCGCCTTCTCTCCCGGCACGAAAGTATGGGTCAGTCCCGGATAAGAGATCAGCCGCCAGTTGTCCCGGCTGCCGATGGCGTCCTTCCACAACTGATAATCGGTCATCGTCACCTGGTAGTCCTCTTCACCCTGCAGCAGCAGGACCGGTTCCGTGATGGCCTCCGCGGCTTCCAGAATTTTGTATTCCCCAAGCCATTTCCAGTAGGCGGAATAAACGCCGGCAACCTGGTCGTCCTCTGTCAGAGAATCCAGGTCCTTCAGCTTATCCAGCTCGGCGAAAAGCGTATCCTTTTCCGCCTGCTGTTCCGCCGTGACCTCCGGCAGCAGGGAATACAGGTAATCGTACTGTTCCCGCATCAGTTCTTCCAGCGGCCTGGGTGAAGCTGCCATCATGATGAATCCGCGGGCTTTCACAGGGGCCTGCTCCAGTTCCCGGGCCACCGCAGGGATCGCATTGCCGCCGAGGCTGTGCCCCAGGACAAAGATCCGATCCGGATCAATTTTGTCCTGCGCTGCCAACAGCTGCACAGCGGCCACTGCGTCCTCGAGATATTCATCTTTCAGTGTGATGTCCTTTTTCGTCGCAAGTTCCATACCGTATACATAGCTCCGTTTGTCAAAGCGGTATACCGCGATACCCTGCGCAGCCAGGCCTTCCGCAAGATCCCGGAAGGGTTTCAGGCTGCCGACCGCCTCGTCCTTGTCGCTGGCACCGGAACCCTGCAACAGGACGACCGCCGGAAAGGGACCCTCCCCTTTCGGCACGGTCAGGATCCCGGGCAGTTCGCCAAGGGACTGCACC
>JAEEGL013109067.1_pt1 | contig 21742 bp, 22 predicted proteins | sample 9134231 | NCBI WGS metagenome assembly JAEEGL01 (sample SAMN16246548, study PRJNA631951) | gut metagenome | biome: gut microbiome; feature: rumen; material: fiber-attached | host: Bos | place: Iran: Karaj | collected 2018-10
CAAGGGACGAAAACTAGTTAATTCCGCGGTACCACCCAAATTATTACATTTGTAATCACTTTTATTATAACGGTTATCACCGGATTATATTTCTATAATCAACTCCTGAGTGTCTTCATATCTTAATCGTTATTAGTTTCCAGCACCCACTAACTCTCTATAAACTATAAGACATTACTCTTCTCAATCAACATTTATACACGTATTTTAAAACTATTTATTTTTCTTGTCAATTATTTCATTTTATTTAAGTTCCCTTTTAAAGGGATAACTCCCCATCCTTTTATTTCATCTTCAAATGGTTCGTATATATCGTTTAATAAATAAGTTCTCTTATTATTATAAAATGCACAAGCTATTTCACATAAACTATTTGGTCCAATATAGTTTTCTATACCATTTTTTGTAGCATTAACTATTAAAACTATTTCATTGTTTTTATCAACAATTCGATCAAAATGTGATCTAGAAGCAATCTTTTTTGGTAAACCTTCCATACATTCTTTAGGTAATAAAACATTAAAATCTTTCTTCTCTAATTCTTTACCAATATCAATTATTTTATCAACAACCTTCATACTCCCACATAATACTACATTTTTCATTTATTCTTACCTTTCCTAAATACAAAGCTATTAATAGCATATATTAACGCACTGAATACTAAGGCACCCAAAACATCAATAACAACATGCTGTTTAACAAATAATGTTGATAAGATAATTAATACTGACCAAATAAATATTCCTATTCTCCATCTCTTGTTAATCTCTTTATTAAATAAAACATAATAAATATAATAGAAACACATTAAACAATGCATACTAGGAAATAAATTAGCCATTGGTCCATCAAAGAAGTAAACCAAATAACATGTTAAAGTAAATAAACCTTTAACTTGAAAATCAGGTCGAATATTTGCAGTTGTTGGATAGAATAAATAAAACAAAGCACACACTGCAATAGCAATAGTAACATTCCAATAATGTTTTTTTAGTTCATTTTTGTTATATTTACTTAATACCAAAGGAACTATTATGATGGCTAAAAACCAAGAAACATAGATCAAACCAAAAAGTGGAATAAATGGTATTTTATAATCAATAGAATTACCTATTAAATGATCCTTAATTGGCGTAAACTTTGATAAAAAATAAATTGAAGCTTGTAATAAATATAAAAATAAAACTTGAATCAAAACATTTTTATTCTTTTTTATCATTTTCCTTTACCCCTTCTATAATTTTTTGCAGCATCAGCTAACTTATTCATTATATCAGCAATCTTATCATCCATTGATAACTCTTCACCAAAAGCTCCAATAGATAAAGCTTTTAATAAATCAACAAATTCATTGATAATATCACTATCAATTCCTTTAGACAATTCGTTTATTAAATCTCTAACCGTAAAAGCCAAAGAATAATCATTATTATCTTCTATATGTTTACGATAATCTCTATAAGTCTTCATATCATATATTTTTGAATATGAAGAAGATAAATCAACCAAATCATCTATACTAATAGAAGCTTTAAACTTTCTATCTACTCTATTACCATTAATTATATAATCTTTTAAAATTACTTTATCTCCTGATAAAGAAATATTTGAATGATCTAAAGCATTTCTTATATGTCTCAAACAAGAATTATTACGTATTTTTAACCTAGAAACCATAAATGCCATGATTTTTGTATATAAATTAACACATGGCATTTGATACTCAAATGCTTGTTTCTCTGTATCATATTTTTGTAACATTCTAATAATAAAGTTTTCTGCTTCACTATAAAACTCTGTAATTGTATTATCATCAGTATTATAATCATCAACAGATACTTTAGATAAATCTAAAAACTCAGTTAACAAAACATTATTGTCTTTTAAAGGACATTTAGAAAATAGAATAATTAGATAACTATAAAGAGCTACTAATTCCATAGACTTTTCTTCATCTTCTATACCTAATACATAAGAAATAGAATCAAGAGCTTCCTCTACATTAGGATGGAAATTAACTTTTTCAAATAAATTTTTAAACTGTTCCATAGCAGCCAATTTAAAATCAGAAGATATATGTTTGCTTTCTAATACCGAAAAGAATTTCGAAGTATGTATTGGATCAAGTAAATTTTGAGAATCATCATTAAACTCTTTTATTAAAGATACCACAGTTCTAATATCCTTAAGAGCCAATGCTTCTTCAATCACAACAGGGCTTGTTCTAAAACGAACCCCACCTCTTCCAGTATATCCGGAAATAAGCCTTTTATAAATATCGTTACTAGCTGTAAGTAAAGCTTCACTATTTGTTACAGCTATATGTTTTCCTTCTTCAAATTTAGAATAAAAATCAAAGAACTCATCATCAGATAATACTAGTTTTATCTCTTTTTCTAAATAAGAGACTTTAACCTCAACTTTACCTGAAGTTATTTTCCTATAATTTCTTTTTGCAATAGCATCAAAAACACAAGACAATAATTTATTTCTATTATTCTTTATTATGTTTCCTAAATCTAATTTAGAAATAAAACTAATAGGTATACTTGCTTTAATCTTCAATTGATAATCTTCTTCCCCATATACATCTTCAATTGAATTATCTATATTTAAAAAAGAATTATGATAATCTAATACAGCACCATCATGTACAATAGCGTTTCTAACCATATTAATAATAACTAAAGCCTCGTCAAAAGTTGGATTTTTTAAGTTTCTATATTTTTCTGGTAATTCATTAACATAATGTATATTTTTTGTTCTATCAATAATTAACTCAGTGCTATGGTTATAAATATAACTAGCTAACTCATATATTGCATCAGATAACTCTTCTATATAATAAAATGACTGAGGATAATTATAATGCAATGTTACATTATCTCTATCTTTTCTTAAAAACTTTTCTTTAGACACCAAAAATTGGGCAACCTTTAACATTTGCCAATCATCTTTATAAAATTGTGCATCTTTTTCATATAATACTTTTTTTAAAAATAAAAAAGCATTTAATAGAGAAAGACTTCTTGTATTTGGTGTTTCATCCATAATTATCACTAGAAAAATTATAACACAAAAAAAGAAAAGAATTAATTCTCTTTAACTACTTTTCTTTTTTCTACTTTACGATCATATTTTTTTATTTTATCTATTTCCTTACAAAACTTAACTGCCTTTTTATCTAAATCTTCTAAAGTGCCATCATTTATAATTTCATAATCATATTTAATTTCATCTACTAAACTTTCTGTAACGTGAGCTTTTTGATTTTTAGTTAAGTGAGATACATAACCAGGTCTAATAATATGTAATGATATTGTTTCTGGATAAGCTTTTTTAATTTCTTCAAATTCCTCAGGCATTCTACCATCACTAATTGTAATAACATCAAAATATCTTGAATAAACATCAATATCTTGTAATATTCTCTTAATAAAGAAATATTCATCAATTTGCTTTCTTATTAATTCAGTACCTAAATCTTGTAATAATTGTCTTGGTTTAGTTTCATTATCTCCATCCCACATTGCAATTTGCTTAGCATACATTTTAATATAATAAGCAATCTGTATATTAACTACATCTAAGCCTTTATCTCTATAATAATTATCAATATACTCTGCAGTACTATCTTTACCACTATTAGCTTTACCACCTATTAAAATAATCTTCATAACAATTCCTCCACAAATATCTTAACAAATTATCTATTTATAATTATATATAAATTTCTTATATTTATCTTCCCATTACTTGTTCAGAAACATCAGAAAGTAATTCATTATTAACATCATGACCATGTAACTCTAAAGTTAAATACTCATCAACTTCATAAGGATAACTAATCACTTCTACACCATTCATGTGATAAGCAGCTCTTCTAAAAGTTCTCATAAACTTATCAGTAGCGTTGCTTTGAATTTGATTATTTCTATCCTCTCTTTGTTTCCTAATATTTGGATCTTCTGCTCTTTTAGCAGCAATATCTCTAGATAAATATCTAACAGGCAAATAAGGAACAGCTTTTACCTCTGTAATTCCTTTGCTTTGTAACATAGTTAAAAATGTTACAAGAGCAAATACAAAAGAAGGAGTTACATCACTTATATTCTCAGCATATTCATCTGTTTTACCATCTTTATAATCTTTATAATCTTGAGACTCAACATTCATTACACCTTTATTAATTTTAAACATTACTCTATTCACTCGTTTTGCTAAATCTTTATCCACATAAAACCCCTTACCTAAAGGGTGATTCATTATTGAGTATATATAACATACCTTTTTTCCGTTCTCTTCGCATATTCCATAAGATATATATGGCAATCTAACATAATTACTTCCTTGTTGTATAGTAAAATCCATAATAAAAGGAGTTTCCATATAAATACTTTGTACAGATTGATTAATTAATAATTTAGAACCAGGTATAGCATTAAAATCAACCTCTTCATCAAACAAAGAAAAAGTTGTATCCTCTAAAAAACCAATCCTTTTTCTAATAGCATTCACAGGATGCAAAAAATCTTCAGTAGACATATTAACGAATAAATAAACCATCAATGCTTTTATATGATTAATCTCGTCATTGTCACTAAAATACATATATCTTCTATCTAATTCTAATTCTTTATCTATGTAATTTTTTAAATATCTAAAAAATTCTTCTTTATTTTCAACAACTAAAATTGATAAATTCCCTTCTCTACTAATATAATTCCCATCAATCTTAGTATTAAATGCAATAGGCCATTCATCTCCATCGATAGAAACTCTACCATCTTTAGCTTCCTCAATTAATTCATAAAAAATTTCTCTCATATGAATCACCTACTATGAATAGTATATCAAAAAAAAGAAAAGAATAAATCTTTTCTATTTAATTTTTATACTTCTATTACTCATACAATTAGAAAGAAATTTAGTATAACTAATTCCAGATCTTGGTTTTTCATATAAGTATAGTTTTACTTTCTTAAACTCTCCGCCTGGTATCGTCTTAATAAACTTTTCTAAAACATCATCGAATAAATCATCTTTAGAATCATAAACATGTAATCCTCTATACTTTTCCCAAGCATTTTCTACCCAATAATACTTTTGTGAATCTTTATAAATTATAAAAGTATGTGCATAATCATTATCTTCATCTGGATAAGATATAAAATATGTTCTACAATCAACACCTAATCTAGATATCAATTCTCTTTCTAATTCTACTTGGTCAAAACATGTTCCTATTTTACTTTCTAATAATTGTTTAGGACTTTGAAGATAAAATACTTCTTTAAAATCAGGACCATAACTAATATATTTATTATCTTCTTTATCTCTATATCCTAATCTAATTCCTTCTAGTTTATCTTTAATATTAATATATACTTTATCATATTTCATAATCATAGTTCTTCCATTACTCATTGTAACAAAACCAAGTCTTTTAAATAATCTTAAAGCATTTTCATTATTTTTATAAACCCAAATATAAACATTTTCTTCAGATTTTATAATTCTATTAATAATACTAGAACCAATACCTTGATTACGAAATTCAGGAAATAAATATATTTCATCAATAATTACACCATCTTCATATGGAAGTGTAAGATAAGCTCCAGCAATTTTATTCTCTATATGTATAAGTCGATACTCTTCACAATTGATTTCAATATTTTTAGCTACATTCTTTTTAACTTTTTCTTTTTCTTTATAAGATAAGGCTTTATCCATTTCATTATCAATCATTGTAACTAATTTTATACTATTTAAAATCTCGCTATCTTTTTCTTTAGCACGAACTATTTTATATCCAAGCATGAAAATCACCTACTTATGCCCAATATACTACCAAAAAATAATAAAAAAGAAAAGACTAATCCTTCTTTTCTTTTTTAAGTACAACTACACCACGTAATTTACAACTATCTTTTCCTTCAGGACAAACTCCATCAACCTTACATGAAGGTCCAAGTAAAGCACCTATATCAGATGATACTTTACTAACTTCTTTAACCATTTGATTAGAAATATTTCTAATACCTTTTTGTGCCTTATTACAACTTCTCATCTTACTAAACCATATTAATTCTCTAGCATTCATCGTCGTCATAATATTACAAGCATTTCCGCCTAAATAGAAATATATTAAATCTTCATCTCTAATACCTTCGCTCTTAAATGTCTCTAACATAATAGCATTATTATCAAATAATTCTTCATAATCTGATTCACTTATATGTGCATTTTGATCTTCATCATGTGCAGGGTATAAATGATTTCTAACATTCCATAATGGAACAAAATCAGGAACCTCTAAAGATTGAATTCTATGTCTAGTCATTTGTGGAAGAATAGATAATTCAATTGGAGCTTCAAAAGTAAATGAAACTTGTTCTAACTCTCTTTGTCTTCTATTTTCATATACTCCCCTTATAATATCCTTACGCTTAATATTATCTAAACTCGTAAATCTATATAACATTTCCTTAGCAACTTCATGACTAACTCCATATCTTCTAGCAATAGCATGAACAGCAACTATATAAGATGGATTAGGAGAATAATCAAGTAAATTAACTCTATCCAACAATTCATCTTTGTTCTCTAAATATGGATTACAACGAGGATTAAGATCAAAAGCACTATCATAGAACATATCTGGATTACTTATCTTATCTAAGTTTTCATCTAAAAATGCAAGATTATCTTCATACTTTTTCTTACCCTTTTCTTTTTTCAATGCTTCACTTAGATAAGGACATTTTTCTTTTAGAATACTTTCAAACTCCAATCCTAATTCATGTAACTCTGTAATATGAGATGATTTACCATACAATAAATCACAAGTGATTCTAAAGAACTCATTAGCATCACATCCCATTACAATATTGGTTTTATAACCAAAAGGTAATGTATAACGTGCCTCTTCTACTGGAACACCAGCATCAACATATTCACCATATTTTTCAAATATTTTATCCATATATTTAGTATATATTTCTTTTAACTCATCATTATTAGGTAATATATTACCATCTTTATCTCTAAAGTCAGGAGTATAATAACCTGCTGTTCTAAAATCGACATTTCTTCCTGATTTAATTGTAAAAGATGTTAATCTATAACTAATTAATGTTTGCTCAACAAATCTAGAAACATCCTTTAAAGCAAATACTAAATAATCATGTTCAGATATTGTCTTATGACCATATCCAATAACATTTCTAGCTAAATTTAGATTTTTTTCTTTATCTTTTCTTCTATCATAAACATCTAAAACTGTTCCCTTTTCTCTAGATAATTGTCCAGCTGTAGATACAGTTCTTAAACGATCTTCTAAAGAAACATCTCTTTTCAAATCTTCCTTCATATCAACTACAAATGACTTTATTAAATCTATTAATTCACTCTTTGTTTTTTTGTTATTAACATCATCTAAAACTTCAAGTCTAGCTTTAATTCCTTCAATTACTTCTTCCTTTGTACCATTTCCAATTAACTTTATTTCCATGTAAAAAAACTCTCCTTCTACCATTTTAATTCTCTACCAACTTCAATATATCACAACCACTAAATTAATAAAAGTGTATTTTTTACACTTTTATATATTTTTTTTTTTAATTTCCAATATATACCGAAAAAAATTAAGTACATATTTTACAATCATTTACAAAATAAAAAATATAAATTTACAAACTATGTTATACTAATTATGGAAGTGATATCATGGAATTTATTAAAGACTTAAAAGAAAAAGAATACCGTGAATTCTGGCATAAAATGCCAAATAATCATTTTATGCAAAGTTATGAATGGGGAACTGTCCAAAAAAAATGTCGTGACCAAATCCCTGTGTTTGTGGGTTTAAAAGATAAAGATAAATTAGTAGCAGCTGCCCTACTTCTAAAAAAGAAAACACCACTTAACATGTGTTACTTTTACGTACCTAGAGGGTTTACTATAGATTATTCTAATACAGAGGTAGTAAAAGAATTTACTAAACATCTAAAAGAATATTTAAAAGAAGAGAATGCAATTTATCTTAAAATAGATCCACCTCTTATGTATCAAGAAATTGATGAAGAAGCAAAACCAGTAAAAGATGGTTTAAATAACTATAATACTTTTAAAGACTTTATCGAATTAGGATATGATCACCAAGGCTTCTACAAACTATATGAAGGTAATCAACCAAGATATACATTTAGAACTTATTTCAATAAATACAAAGATTTCTCTGAAGTAGAAAAAACATTCTCTAAATCTTTTTCAAAACCACTAAAAAGAAGTTATGACTATGACTTAGAAATCTATGAAGCAGATGAAGTTAAAACATTTTATGATTTAATTCAACTGGTATCACAAAGGGATGGATTTAAAGCATATTCATATGAATATTACAACACTGTATTTAATGAGTTAAAAAAAGATAACTTAGTAAAAGTGTTTAATGCTAAAATAAATCCATCTAAACTTATTAAAAAATTTAAAGAACAAATAAAAAATGATCATAATGAAGATCGTAAAAAAAGAACTTTAAAAGATATAGAATTCTTAAGTAGTCTACCTAATCAAAAAGAATATACTTGTGCTTCCTTAATATGTACATATACAAATTCAGGAGCATGGTCATTATATATAGGTAACGATGAAGCAGCTACCTATACAGGTACTGTTAATAGATTATATTATGAATTCATTAAGGATGCTTATGAAAATAAATTTGAATATGCTGATTTATTTGGTGTAGTTGGAGATCCTCACACTAAATTTAAAAACTTGGCTGGTATTTATGAATACAAAAGAAAAATGGGTGGCGATTATATTGAATTTATTGGTGAATTCGATTTAATAAATAAACCATTTTGGTATAAAGTATTACCAATTCTTTTAAAAATTTATCGTAAAATAAAAAAATAGGATTAAATCCTATTTTTATTTTGCTTTTAATATTCTCCATACTTTAGCATCCATGTAAAAATCAATTTTAAATGGACCAAAAGAAGTAAAAGTATAATCTTCCATTGAACCATAACCACCAGTAAAATTACGTCCTGTATCATACCAAGCATTATTTCCAGCATAAACATTCGTATGTCCACTATCATACCAAAGTATTACATCTCCTGGTTCTATAGTTCCATTATTTATCAAAGTACTAGCTTTAGTACCATTTCCTTCAACAATCTTAAACTTCTTAGCTATATCAGCTTCGCTCATACTGCCACCAATTGCATGTTTATCTCCTTCAGATATTGTCCAAAAACCTTGATTTGATTCTAAAATACCTGCACTTTTTAAAGCCCATACAACACCCAAAGCACAATTGGTTTTATAAGTTTTTGTTTCCATAGCTGATTCAAAGCTACCCTTACATCCCTTATTACTATATTTCCAAACAGCACCTTTTTTAACTTCTTTTTCAACCTTTTTAGACATTGAATCTAAAGACTTTAATAATACTTCTCTTGAACCTTTTGAAGTATTTCTTGAAGTTGTATTATTCTTTTTATTATTTGGATCCTTAACAAATTCTATAGGTACATCCTCTAACTTAGCATCTAAATACCCTTCACCCATTACTTCAACATCATTAGTATCAACAAACAATTCTCTTGCTCTCAATACTTGATTACTACACTCACTTGAAGTTGGAGAAAAAATGCAATTATTACACATCTTAACTTCTGAACTATCATAATCTTTAACAAGATAACTAATTATGATAGGAAGCATAGTAGGTATTAATAATACAACTAAACCTGCAATTATTTTTTTTACTAAAACAACTAAAGTAGTTTTAAGTTCGTCACTTTTACCATTAAAAATAACACCCAAAAAAGGTTTTATAGCAGTAAGAATTATAATTATAGGAACAATAATCTTTGCTATAAATATAAAATAACCGATTACTCTATTTGTTTCAGATAAATAAAAACAATTACCCATAAATTACTTCCCAAAATCTATATTCTCAATATTCAAAACATTCATTCCATCAAATGTTATTTTAAATACATGAGGTGCTAAAAAATTGCCATCTACAACAGTTTTATCATTATAGGTTAATATAATTTGATCATCATAATTTAAACCGTACTCACACCATGAACTAAGTAAACATGTAATAGCTGTTGCATGGCTTACAATAGCAACTCTATTTCCAGATTCAAACATTAATATGTTTTTCATAGCTTCAATCATACGTTTCTTAGTTTGATTTAAAGATTCCCCACCAACTAATTTAAAGTCGTGTTTCTTTGTTTGTAATCTTTCAAACTCTTTCCATTCCATGTCACCCATATCACCTATTTTACGCTCTCCTAAGCGTTCATCTACATTAATAATAGTATTATTCTCTAATGCTATATATTTAGCTGTAGACAAGGCTCTAACGTAGTTAGAAGAATAAACAGAATCTATATTTTTTAATTCCTTACATTTGCTTAGTTCCTCTGCCTTCTTTTCCCCACTTACAGACAAAATATTTTTTTCATTACTTTCTTGTTGATTATCATGACTAGTAATGAAATTATAATTACCCTTAGGTGTCGATTCACTATGTCTAATTAAATAAACAACCGTTTTTTCCATTATGAAATCACTCCTAATAAACCATAACTAAATATTGCCATAATAATACCAGCTAGTAATACTCCACACATAACAGCAATAACAGTTTTCTTAAAATCTAAATCTAAAAAAGAAGCAGCAAGTGTTCCAGTCCATGCACCTGTTCCAGGAATAGGAATTCCAACAAATAACAACAAAGCTACAAAAGTACCTTTTTTACCAATACTCTTTTGTAACTTGTTACCAGCTCTTTCTCCTTTAGTTAAACACCAAGTACAAAATTTACCAATAACTCTTTTATCTTTACCCCATTCCAAAACCTTTCTTGCAAATAGATAAATCAAAGGAACAGGTAACATATTACCTACAATACACAACAAAAATGATGGTATCAAAGAAAGATGATAAACATCCAACGCAATAGGTATAGCTCCTCTTAATTCCACAATAGGAACCATCGATACTAAAAAGATTATTATATATTTTAAAAATTTATTCATATTCATCCACCTTGTTATATTTAAAATACAAAACGTATTTAATTTTATTTTTATAACAAGATTATACCATAAAAAAAGAATGAATAAACTTCATTCTAATTTTTATTATCTAGTACTTTGATCGATAACGTACCATTTACCTTTGATTTTTCCAACGTAAATGTATAATTTCTTATCATTATCAGAACCCTTAGCATCTAAATTAACAGAATAACGAACAACTTTCTTTAGATGTTTTTCATTGATGTCATAGTATTTATCTAACATTTCAGCATAATCTTCAACGTCATCTTTATCTAATTTTTTACTATTAGTAATCTTGTAAGATTTATACTTAACTTCATCTTCATCGTCTTCTGCTTCTTCAAGAGCTTCTTCGCCTTTTTCAATACATTCATCTACGTCATCATAAACTGATTCTAAGATGTTTTTATGCATCATCTTACATACTTTCTTAGCATTTGGTTTAATGTAATTTACTTTTGCATAAGTTTTAACAACTTTTTTAGGTCCTCCAAATACACAACCAAATAATAGTGCTAGTATAACAACAGCTACTACTGCGCAAACTGCACAACATACAATTGATAATGACTTATTTTCTTTGATTTTAGAAAATAAATTGTTTGCTCCTTCCTTAACATTTCCAGCTACTTCTTCAACTTTTGCTTTAGCAGCTTCAGTGTTAATTATTTGTTCGTTCTTAGGTTCTTTTTCTTCGTTTGCCATCCCTATACACTCCTTTTTCTATACAAATATCATAATACATAAAACGCAAAAATACAATATAAAAATAGACTTATATAATTAAATATATAAGTCTATACTTTTCTTTTATTTACTTTCTTAATTCTAAAGAAAAACGTTGTTCCTTCGCCAATTATTGAATTAAAACCATAATCAAACTTATGACTTTCCAAAATACCTTTTACTATAGATAATCCTAGTCCTGTTCCTATAATATCTCTCTTATGATTTTTTTCATTTTTATAATAACGATCCCAAACACGATTCATGTCTTCTTTTTTTATTCCTTTACCAGTATCAATAATTTCTACTAAATAATCTTTTTTCTCATCAGTAACTCTAATAGTTACCTTTTTATCATCACCAGTATAGTTAAGAGCGTTATTAATTAAATTATAAACAACTTGATTAATTTTTTTCTTATCAGCTTTAACAAAAGCATTTTTAGGAATATCTAAAACTATTTGATAACCATCATTCTTTAAATATTCATATCTATCAATAATTGATTTTATAATAAGAGATAAATCAAATATTTCTATTTTCAATTCATCCATCGTTGACTGCATCTTTGATTGAATTAATATATCTTCAACCAAAGTATTCAATCTTTCGGTTTCTGAAATAATAATATTTAAATCTGTCTCTCTTTTCTTTTTATCTTTATAAGAAATATCTCTAACCATCTCAGCATAAGCTTTAATCATTGTTAATGGTGTTTTTAAATCATGAGAAACATTAGCCATCAAGTCTCTTCGATATTCATCAACTTTTTTTACTTCACTTTCCAAGTAATTTAAAGTGCTAGATAATTCATCTATTTCTTCTATACCATTAGATTCAAAATTAACATTATAATCCCCATTTGATAATTGCTTAGCTTTCTTATTTATCTTAATAATTGGTTCTGTAATAAAATTAGCTAAATAAAAACTAAAAAGAATTGCCAAAATTATAATTATAATCGTTAAATATATTAATTGATTACGAACTAAAGAATAGTTTTTATTCACATTAGTTAACAAAGAATAAATAAAAACATTGCCATCTTCTACCTCAACCTTATAAAGTAAGGCATCAGTATTAAAATCTTTAACTTTAACCCTCGATCCAACAACCATTGAGCCACTCTTTAACAATTCTTCTTTATGTGATTCAATTTCTTCATTTTCTTTTCCAAGTAAACACTTAGCTGAAGCACCATTATATATCTTTGTCTCATCATCATCTTTTTGATACTCTAAACAAACATCATAACTATATACAACTCTTTGTAAATAATTATCCATGTTTTTTGGTTTGATATCTTTCATATTTTTAATTATTACTTCAACATCATTAGTTTGAAATCTCTCATATAAATACTTTGATAAAAGTATTTGTGTTTCCCATAACAATAACAATATAAAAACTGAAAAACTAACAAAATAAAATAATGTTTTGTATTTTAATTTAATACTCTTCTTCTTTGAATTCAAATTTATAACCTATCCCTCTAACAGTTTTTATAAATTTACCATATGGTCCTAAATTTTTTCTTAAAGTTTTTATATGTGTATCTACTGTACGATCATCACCATAAAAGTCATAACTCCAAACATTAGATAATAACTGTTCTCTTGATAAAGCTATGTTATTATTCATAACAAAATATTTTAAAAGTGCATATTCCTTTGGCGTTAAATTGATTTCCTCTTTTCCTATCAAAACATTATGTGCTCTGTCATCAATTACCAGTTCTCCAACTTTTAAAACTTCTTCTCTACTTTTAGTTCTTTTAAGTATTGCCTTGATTCTAGCAACTAATTCTCTAGGACTAAATGGTTTCGTAACATAATCATCAATTCCTAGTTCAAATCCCGCTAACTTATCATACTCTTCATTACGTGCTGATAGAACAATAAAAGGGACTTCCTTTTTTTCTTTAATCTCTTTTACTGCTTGAATTCCATCTTTTTTTGGCATCATAATATCCATAACGATTAAATCATAATCTTTACTTAAAGCTTTTTCTACAGCTACAACACCATTCTCCGCTTCATCAACAGTAAAGTGTTCTAAAACTAGGTATTCTTTAATAACATCTCTTATAAGATATTCATCATCTACTACCAATATTTTCATACAGAACCCTCCCAGGTAAATTCTATCTAAGAATTATGAAATTTTTGTGAAATTTTCTTCACAAATTCACAAAAAAAAGAGAACTAATTGTCCTCTAATTTAACATTATGATAAACATCAGTAACATCTTCTATTTCATCTAATAAACCATATAGTTTATTAAACGTTTCTAAATCTTCACCTTCAAGAGTAACTAAATCCTTAGCATACCATCCAGTTTCATCTACATCAAACGAAACATCAGGAATAATAGATTCAACAACTTCCTTCATTTTTAAGCCATCTTTATATTGAACAGAAATATTAATCATACCATCTTCATATTCATATTCAACAGGTTCAATTCCTGCATCCAATAAAGCCATTAATACTTCTTCCTCTTTATCAGATGTAAAACTTACAATAGTTAAATTATCATAATTATATGAAACAGAATTACTAACACCTAAACTCTTCTTCATTTTATTGAATGCTGCTCTCACTTCTCCAACAGTACGATTAACATTATCAGTTAATGTTTTAATCATAAATGTTGAAGCACCTGGCCCAAATCCTTCATAAATTATTTCCTCATATTCATCCTTACCAGCACCTTTAGCTTTTTCTAAAGCTCTATTAATAATATCAGCTGGTACTTGTTCTTTCTTTGCTTTTTCTACAAGATGTTTTAAAGCGCTATTTGCTTCAATTTCAGGAACGCCTCTTTTTGCAACTAAATATATTTCTTTTGCATAAGTAGAATATATTTTTCCTCTAGCTGCTCCTGTCTTTTTAATTCTTGCTTCTCTAACCGCATAAGCTCTTCCCATAATTACACCTCTTTTTTCCGTTATTTATTATACATAAATCATTCGTTTATTAAAAGAAAAATTTAATTCCACTAATAAATTTATATATAAAATGTTTATTATCAGTATTACGATATTTCTTACTTAATTTAACAATATCATAAAAATCATAATAATTAACTTTGTCTATTTCTAAAACATACTCCATCGCCTTTATACAAGCAACTTTAATAGATTTAGTATTAAAGAAATTCATAACTCTTTTAACTAATCTCTTATCTATCTTTCTAGTAATAAAACTATAGTATTGTTTATTCTTCTTTTTAAAACAATATCTATAACCATCTAAATTCTTTACTAATCTTAAGGTATCATAATAACCCATCATAATGTTATCTCTTATAACACTTCTATCAAGTTCAAATATTAAACCATTTTTTCTACTTGGTTTAATATTAATTATCTTTGCATCACAATCTTTTAATTTACGATGCATTCCAATACCTTTAACTCCTATAATATATAACTCATTATAGTTTTTATCTATTAACATTTTAGATGGAGAATTATCATAAAAACCACCATCTATATAATAATGATCATCAACAATTCTTCTTTGTTTTATTCCTGGGAAATAACAACTTGCCATAATATATTCAATCAACTCTTGTTGACTTCTTATTTGATTTTTATATACATATTTTGGTTTAAATTTACCTCTTGATACTTGAACAGTAACTAAACCAAAATCTTTATTAGAATTTACTAAATCCTTATACTTAATAAGATTATTAGCTATTTCCATCAATCCGTCATACTTAAGTCCACGATTTTTTAAAACTCCACCCACTTCAAAAAAAGCCTCTTTTAAAGTCTGCATACTTTTCCGATTATAATTATAATCATCAATGAATTTTTCATCTAATCCAAGAGCTTTAGATAAATCTAACTTATACCAAAACTTTAATAATTCCTTATATTTACCACATGCTAGTGCTGCAGCATTAAAAGAGCCAATAGAGGTTCCAACAAAACCATCAAACTTAATACCACATTTTTTAAGTGCATAAAAAGCTCCTATTTGATAGGAACCTTTTATTCCACCACCTTCTAAAACCAAACCCCTCATATTACTTATCCTTCTTTAATCTTTTAGAATATACAAAAATAAATGGTAATGCAAAAAGTCTTGGTAGAATCCTCTTTGGATTCTTTTTATATTTTTTTAAACCACTGTAATAAACATTTAAATTTTTACTTCTAAAATGTAATAATTCTTCAAGTTTATCAGCATCCTTATAATAACCGCCATTATAATTCTTATCAGCCAATATATAAGAAGACAAAAATCTAATAGACATACCATAAGTCTTAAAAATATTAATTAAGAAATTATAATAATTATCACGGTACTTTTCTCCACCTGATACATTAAATATTTTCTTATTCATTTCTTTTTTAAATTCAATTGACTTAACAAAAGCATAACCAGCATCTTGTGGTGTTAAAAACTCCATATTTGTATAAGATCTAACATTATAAATAAGTGATTCCATACATGGGTCAGCAGTAATATAAGCTAATCTTAAAATACTATAATTTTTTATATTCTTCTTAATATATTCTTCAGCATCTAATTTATATTTAGAATAGTAATCATTATCATCTAACTTACCACTAGTTTTAACATTAATACTATCAAATTTTTCTTGATATCCATAAACAGAAGTTGAAGAAGCAAATAATAAGAAACAATCTGGATGATAATCTTTAATAGAATCAACAATTTGCATTGTTCCTTTATAATCTATTTCTCTACATAAATCATCTCTAACATTAGCTAAGTGTGGTAAAACACCAGCTAAATGAATAACAACATCATGTTCTTTAATAAGAGCGTCAATTAAAGCAGAATCAGTTACATCACCAAAAACAATATTTATTCTTTTTCTAAAACGTTTAAGTCTTTTATAAACATGTTTATCTTTTAACTCTAATGCTGTAATCTCGTATTTACCTTCACTAAGCAAAAATCTTATAGTTTGTAAACCTACTGCACCTCCAGCACCAGTAACTAATACCTTCTTCATATTATCACCTCTCTTACCATCTATATAATATCACAAATTACTAATAAATTTCATCACTACTAGTAGCATTCAAAGAAAAATCAGCAAATTCACCCTTTAAATATAAAGGATAAGCAGCAGCTCCTATCATAGCAGCATTATCAGTACAATAAGCCATTCTAGGAACACTTAAATTAACATTATATTTATCAGTAACTTTCTTTATTTCTTCTCTTAAATACTTATTAGCAGAAACTCCACCAGCAATTATCATATTTTTAACTTTATATTTTTTAATTGCTAATTCAGTTTTTCTTGCTAATTCATCAATAGCAACATTTTGAAAACTACGAGCTAAATCATTCTTTCTTATTTCATTACCTCTTTGTTTTTCATTATGTACTAAATTTATAATTGAACTCTTAAGTCCACTAAAACTCATATTAAATGAAGAATCATTCATTGGAATCGGTAAATCATAAGTATGTTCTCCTTCCAATGCTGCTTTTTCAACCTTTGGTCCACCAGGGTATCCTAAATCAATAACTCTGGCAACTTTATCATAACACTCACCAATAGCATCATCTAAAGTTCCACCAATCTTTTTAAAATCATAATCACCTTTCATTAGAATCAAATCAGTATGTCCACCACTCACTACTAAAGCAAGTAATGGAAACTTCATTGGACTTTCTAAATTATTTGCATATATATGACCAGCAATATGATTAACTGCTATTAAAGGTTTCTTATGTACAAAAGATAAAGCTTTTGCAAATTCAACACCTACTAATAAACTTCCAAGTAAACCAGGAGCATAAGTAACAGCAATTGCATCTATTTCATCCATTGTCATAGAAGCTTTAGTTAAAGTTTCTTCTAAAACCATCGTAATATTTTCTGTGTGCATACGTGATGCTATCTCAGGAACTACTCCACCAAATTCAGCATGAGTATCCATCTGTGTTAAAACAGTTAAATGAACACATTCACATCCATTACGTATAATAGCCATACTTGTTTCATCACAAGATGATTCAATAGCTAAAATATTAACGTCCTTCATTACTTATCACCTTCTTCATTATTATGGCATCTTCACTACCATAGTATTTTGTTCTTCTATTTATCTCTTCAAAACCACACTTTTTATATAAATTAATTGCTATTTTATTACTATCTCTAACTTCTAACATTATATTATCTACATCATCATATAAATGAGAAATATAATCTACCAATTTATAACCAATCCCCATTTTTCTCCTGTTGATATCTACAACAATATTAACAATATCTAATGTCTCATAAGACTTACTAATATGAATAAATCCTAAAAGTAAATTATCTTCATAATATCCATAAACTTCATCAGTCTTAGAAGCTATTAAAGAGGCTAAATTAAAGAGATTTACAAAATTATCATTTACTAATCTACCAAGTTCATTAAACCTCTCTAAATCGCTTAAACTAACCTTATTTACCATTTAAAGCACTTATTCCTTTAACATATAATGGTTTAGCTTCATGAGGATTAATTGGTTTAATTTTTTTAATTAATTCATACACCTTGTCATAATCAATCGGAACATCACAAACAACATTGTGTTTACTAACATATTCATTAAAATTTGTTTTATTTAAATAAACAAAATCTTCTATTTTTTTATTATTCTTATCAAACACTCCAACAAAAGCTCCATTTCTATCTGGAAGTGCAACATATTTCATAATATCTAAAACATTAACAGCAATAATGCTTAATGAATCTATAACTTTTATTGGAACATTAAGAGAGTATGCAATAGTTTTTCCAATAGTAACAGCGATTCTTTCTCCAGTAAAAGATCCTGGACCATTAACTACAATCACTTCACCAATATCTTTAACATCTAATTTTGTCTCACTAAATAAAGAATCTATAATAGGCATTGCAATCTCACTATGCTTATTCTTAGATTCTACATTTTTCATACGTAGTACTTTTCCATCTTTATATATAATAACGACAACATTTTTATCATGAGTATCAATAAATAAACTATACATATTTATCCCCTCTTCGTGCCATATTATACCATATTTTAGTCAAAAGAAAAAACTCTTTCGAGTTTTAAAAAACAGAATTACATAAATCTTCGTATTGACTTCCATGAGGAGTAAAAACAAGAACTCTCGTATTATCATCAATAACTTTGAATTTAACATCTAGTCTTTCTTCAGGCAATCTATCTTCAATCATTTCAGGCCATTCAATTATACAAATTCCATCCATATTAAAGTAGTCTTCTACACCAATATTATTGTTTTCATCTAAACGATAAACATCCATATGATATAGAGGTAATTCTCCATCAGGATATTCTTTAACTAGACTAAATGTTGGACTAGTAACAGTCTCTGTAATTCCTAAAGCTTTAGCAAAACCTTTAACAAAAACAGTCTTGCCACTACCTAGTTCTCCATCTAAACAAATAACCATTCCTGAGAATTTTTCACTTTCAATATTTTCAGCGATTTCCATTGTATCTTCTTCGCATCTTGATGTAATCTTAAAATCCATATTTTTATCACCTAATAAGATTATAACAATATATCGCCAATGTTTGCAAAAAATATGTCTAATTTGACAATAATTAGATAAATAAATTTAACATTGCTTCATCATATTATATATCTGTTTATAAGTATCACCAGTATAATGAAGTCCATCTCCAGTACCAAAATTAGAACCCATTTGTGAATAAACATCACAATAAGCAACGTTACTAGCACGTACTCCATTTTTTAATTTAGCATTGAACGTTTCAATATTAGCATTCTTCGTACCATAACCATGTTGTGCTTCAACACTTTCATTAACAGGTGTAACAGATACTAATATTATTTTATGATCTTTCCAAGCACCAGCTGCCAGTTCATTATATTTAGGAATATATTTATCAATATCTCCTAGTAAAACATTAACTCCCATTAAAGAATAAATATTATATTTAGTTCCTGGATTACTAGCTAAAATACTATTAACAGCTGGAACAGCAGTACTGTTAAACCAACTATATGACATCGAACCTTGAGCTATATAGAAATCTGTTTCATTGTTTTTTCCACCATTAGAATATTGACAATGAGTCCAATCCCCAGTAATACTTGCACACATTCCAACAGTTCTAGAATCTCCTATGATAATATTAACAGTTCCAGGTGAAACACTAGCAGGAATTGATCCAGGACTTCCACCTCCACTGTATTGTTGCTGTTGTTGTCTTCTTCTTTCTTCCTCTTCTTTTTTCTTCTTCCACTCTTCAAATGATTCTTTTTTAGCTCCCTTTTGTTTTTGTTCTTTTTCATATGCCTCTTTTAAAAGTTTTTCATCTTCTTTTTCTTGAGCTTTCTTTTCTGCTTCTTCCTCTGCTTGTTCCTTAGCTTTCAACTTCTCTACTTTCTCTTTTGAAGCACTTTCAAAACAAGCAATAAAATCTACTTCATTTCCCTTTATTAAACTTGTGAACACATAATTAATCATCGCTGGTAGAAAAGCAATTACCAAACCAGCAATAATCCTTTTTACTGTTACTTTTAATGCATCTTTTAAATCATCACTTTTACCATTTAATACAACTTTGAAGATATGAATAATCGATACAATTATGACAATTATTGGTGCTAAATAACATAATAATTTAAAGACTGTTTTAACAATTAACATGACTTGAACAATATATGATTTATCGCAAAATGATAATAATAAACTCATGTTAATCACCTCTCTTTATCTTTATTATTATGTTAATAACTATTCAAAGTTATACCATCTACTTCCTTCCCAGAAAGTCATTCCATATTCCTTTAGAATTACTGCATCATCAGCTGCTTTAGAATCCTCTTTTGGAAAATAAACTGGTCTTTTATAATCTAAGTGTCCCTGCATATACCTACCAGCATCATAGAATACAATATGATCATCATAAACTTCACCGACCATATTCATGTGTCCTCCACCATTATCATTACTATACCCAACAGAGTCTCCAACTTTTAAATCTCTTAACCTAGTAATTTTAGCTATTCTTTTTTTAGTTTTCAAACCTAACTTCTTATAAGTAAAGCCAACTATATCTCCACACTCAGATGCCATTCCATCTACGCCATTCATTCCAGATATAATATGATCAAAATCAGTATTATCCGGTTGCTTTAAATAGTTTCCCGGATAATCAGGTTTAAATTTTCTTTTATAACCACCATTAACATAAAAAGCATCAGGTGTATATTTAGTTAATCCCCATGGAGCATGTTCACCACTTGTACCAGATGCGTCTTCATGAGCAGATGCATAATCCCATCCATACATAAACATCCACCCAAGCACGTATTCAGCAGCAGTTTGAAAATCCTTTTCAGTTCTTCCTTCAATTGTTTTACCATAGTATTCGCCAAAAATACCACCAACACTTTTAGCGTAATTTTCAAATCCCCCATATGAATTTATAACATCATAAAAATTCTGTGCATTTAAATCATATAAATGTTTTTCAACAATTTCTAAAGTATTACAAGAAAAGTTAGCTTTTACCGTTTCACTAGTACAACTAAAATCCATACCAGTATGTCTTCTTTTCCACTCTTCAAAAGATTGTTTTTTAGCTCCCTTTTGTTTTTGTTCTGCTTCATAAACTTCTCTAAGTAGTTTTTCGTCTTCTTTTTCTTGAGCTTTCTTTTTAGCTTCTTCTTCGGCTTGTTCCTTAGCTTTTAACTTCTCTACTTTTTCTTTTGAAGCACTTTCAAAACAAGCAATAAAATCTACTTCATTTCCCTTAACCAAACTTGTGAATACATAATTAATCATAGCTGGTAAAAAGAAGATTATTAAACCAGCTATTATTCTTTTTACTGTTACTTTTAAGGCATCTTTTAAATCATCTTCTTTGCC
>JAEEGL015736919.1_pt1 | contig 21741 bp, 17 predicted proteins | sample 9134231 | NCBI WGS metagenome assembly JAEEGL01 (sample SAMN16246548, study PRJNA631951) | gut metagenome | biome: gut microbiome; feature: rumen; material: fiber-attached | host: Bos | place: Iran: Karaj | collected 2018-10
AGTTAAGCATTACAGCTGTACCAAGTACGTTTGTCTGAACGAAAACCTCTGGGTTCTTGATTGAACGGTCTACGTGAGACTCTGCTGCAAAATGAACTACACGGTCGATATCGTTCTCTGCAAAAATCTTTCTGATTGCTTCCTTATCGCAGATATCAGCCTTTACGAATGTGTAGTTATCGCGGTCCTCGATATCCTTAAGGTTCTCAAGGTTACCTGCGTATGTAAGCTTATCCACATTGATAATGCGAATCTCGTTGTCGTACTTCTTAAACATGTAGTGGATGTAGTTGCTTCCGATGAAGCCTGCTCCACCAGTTACTAAATAAGTTCTCATAAATTATTCCCCTTTTATCATATTTATATATAGAAAACCTTATGTATTATATATTTCTTTAACTCAAATTACTATCCAATTTTCACATTCTGTGAATGTTTCATAATGTAGTTTTTCTTTTCTATTTAGTAAGTAAACATTTTCAACAAATTAAAATTGTCATAGAATTCCTATATTTCAACTATTTTTTACAATATTATTGCACTAAACGCAACAATATTGTAATATATGACACGTGAGTTTTTTGCCACACTTGCTACAACAAGGAGTATATTTTCAGATAGTATAATTTTTATAACTTTTTTCAATGTCTTTTTTCAAATATACCACAGTTTATTCATACTCATTACCTACACTTTTTGTACGGTGACAAATTTCCCATGAAAGGAGCTGTTGTAATATATGAAAAGGTCATTAGCTATTTTAATGTTGGCTGTTCTTGTCACATCGCCTATCATTGCCCAGGCTACAGAAGGTACAGTTGAAGAACCAACAGTGATTGAAACTGGCTCTCCTTCTGATTCTGGAGGCGCAGGTGAAAGTTCACAGCCAACCTCCGAACCTGTTACTCCTGATGCTGGGGTTAAAAGTGATGTATCAAGTGAAACGGCACCATCTGCGAGTACTGAAGATACTACTTTGGTTCCACTTGAAGCTACCGGTGATGAAACTCCAAGCGAAGAAACTCCCGCCGTACCTCCACTAGAAAGTGATACCGCTGAAGAGCCTTCTTTGGATGTAGACATCTCTGAATTAGAAACAACTGAAGAAGACGAATATTCGCACGCTCACGAATTTGAATACACAAGCAATGGTGATGGCACTCATACTATAACTTGTTCTTCAAAGGTTCTTTTAGAATCTGGTGAGGAAGTTGAATGCGATTATAAGGATGTAGAAGAATGTACATTTGACAGTAATGGAGCATGCATCTACTGCGGCTTCCAAAAAGAGGAAATAAAAGAGGATTTTAGTCCAATAATTTCCATTTCTGTTACTAATCAAACCTGCACTATCGGAGAAAACAATCCAGTCGTTTGCCTAAATATTTCACAAAAGGACTATGATATTGCTTATTCACAAATTTGTTTTGCAAACTATAGTCAAGGCAAATACATAAATGTCGGCTTAGCTCAAGGCAAGTATTTCAATCATATTGATAGTGAATTTGTGTCAGTAGGTGATGATGGATGGTATGCTAGTCCTAATATCACATATGAATATACTGAAGGTGAATATTCTGTTAGGTCAATTTATGTGAGAACTACAACCGGTGAATCTGTACATTATTCTTTGGAGTCTGATTCTCTACCTGAACAGTATCAGGATATTTCGATCTCGCTAAAAGAGAAGAACGTTTCCATCGTAGGCCAACTAAAGGATTTATTTGTTAGCAAATCTGATACAGAAAGTGTTGACTTCGATCGAGGAATAATTGACGATCCTATAGTTACAGAACCTCTTGGAGATGACTATACAACAGATGAGCCATTAGATGAATTACTAAAAACACCTGAAATAGAGACACCTGTCAATAATACTATCGACGAGGAGTCTGAATCAAAAGAAATATCTTCTCCCGAACAATCGACAGAGGATAGTGTAGTAGATACAACTACAGAATCGCCGACAGAAGTAGCCGCTACACCTCCTACAGATATGCCTACTGTAACACCTACCCCAACACCTACTCCTAAGCCTACTACGACACCTACGCCTACCGTAACACCTACTCCTAAGCCTACCATGACACCTACTCCAACACCTACTCCTGCGAACTCAGGTAAAGGAAGCAACACTTCGGACAGTGATAATGTCTTTACACAATTTTTTAATTTCTTTAGGAGATTATTTGGTTTCCGCTAATATATTATGCTATAATATTTTGCAATAATTTCTTAACATTTATTATTTTCAGGAGGTATTATACATGGGCATAAAATATTATTTTACTAAACAAAAAATACTTTCGTTTCTTATTATTGGATTCTTATTGACATTGCTACAAGTACTTGTTTTTCTTCTTCTTCATCATCCACGTATAGATGATACTAAAACACCATTAGCCGCTACTACTGAAGCAATGTTCTATATAGAAAACTCTGAATCAGGCAGTATTACCTGCATAGGCGACGGAATTATTCGAACAACTCGAGATATTACAGGTAATGTTGAAGCTGCATCCGCTGCAATTATTACAGCGCCTGATTATTCAAGTTATATCTCCAATGATTTAACGGTGAATTGGAGTACTATCAGGGTCAATAATAATGAATATCAAGTATTTGGAACCATTGGTCGTGCAACAGATCCTGCACCAACTCAGATTTCCATTAAATATTTTGGTGCAAAAGGTGATGGTGTTACAGATGACTCATTAGCTTTTAATACTGCTCTTAAGCAACTAAAAAACTCCAAAGCATTATATATTCCAAGTGGAACATATGTCATAGGTAGTACAGTATATATTCCAGAGGGAACCACAATTATCGGCGATCCAAACACTCCTATCTTAATTGCATCCAAAGGCACAGGTCGCGGCAAAACACTGTTTTACCTAAATAATGCAAATAATGTCCGATTAGAAAACATTTGTATAAGCGGTAACTCTGCTGTTAACTATGAAAATATGGATAGTAAGGATGGTATACACTTATTAGATATTTGGAATAGTAATAATATCACTATAAGTAAATGTAAGTTTATTGATAATATATATGCCGCTATCCGTGACATTGCTTCAAATAATATCACAGTAGATAGTTGTGAATTTAGTAATGTAGATTGTGGTTTCGGTACGTTAGGAAATACTGATATTAGCGACATCACTATCACAAACAACAAATTCAATGGACACAAATCATCTGAGCCAGTTACTCTATATGCAAATGCAAGTCACTATAATATACTCGTTCAGAATAATGAAATGCGTAATAAAACTTTAGGTTGTGGCATTTTGGTAAAAGGAAAAAAACCTAATAAACTTATTAGAATTTATAATAATACAATTGATGCTTGTGCTGTAGGAATTAATGTTCAAAATACAACCGATGTTATTGTAAAAGATAACACAGTTACAAATACCAGTAGCGGTGGCGGAATCAAGCTTATCAACTGTACTGATGCTATTTATGACAACAACTACTGCTATAATACCAAGCATGATGGTTTACTTGTTCAAGATTGTACAAATGTGACCATAAATAAATTAAGCACTGTTGATTGTGGTCAATTGAACGGAAATTACTATAATGTTCGATTTACAGGAACAGAAAACAATGACATAGAATTTACTAATTCTACAATTGAGTATAATAATAAATCCAAAGTCGGTATATGTTTTACCTGTGATACTGATATATCTATGAGTGAAATTGAATATTCTAATTCAACAATATGGCTGACTAAAGATTCAACTAATGTTACTTTGTCTGTTCCAAAATCTATAAATGTACGTGATCAAGGTAACCTTAACGCAATAACACGTTACTAGTTTATAAAAAATAGAGAATAGCCAAGTTTGGATTTCTTCCTCTCTTGGCTATTACTTTTTATCAGTCTCTCTGTAATTTCGCAAAATATATTTATATTACCTCATTATTTTGCTATCTTCACTGTAAGCGCTTAATGTTCACCCATAAGGGGAACATTAAGCGCTTACTATTTACATTAGAAGTTCTACTATATATTTTCTCTATGAAGATATTCGTAAATGGTAAATAACCCGCCACCATGAAAAATTAATGCCGTCCACAAGGACGGCACGGGATTTACCTTGTTTTATTTTTTCGACATTCGTCGGGAAGTTTATCCGACCATGGCATCAGATCAGCTAAGACATCTTCAGGAACATTGTTCCTTGGATACTCTTTCAGCTGGCTCAAAAGATATGAGAAGTACTCATATGGCTTAAGCCTGTTAGCCTTAATTGTTTCTGCAAGGCTATACATCATAGCACTAGCCTCGGCTCCATTCTTGGAATCGATTATCTGCCAGTTCTTTTTACCAACGCAGAACTTTTTAATGCTACGTTCAGCATCGTTGTTATCAAGAGGTAGCTTTGGATCATCCAAGAATACGCGCAGATACTTTTCCTGATTTCGCGAATAATTAAGTGCAGATACCAATTTTGAACTTTTATCCAATCCTGGATTTGAGAGTGTTTCTTTTATCCACGCAAAATAAGCATCTACAAGAGGCTTTACCGACTTCTGTCGATTGTCTAAAACATCCTCTTCAGATGATTCTTTATATTTGTTATCTATGTGATAGATATAATCAATCTTTTTGACGGCTTCAGCTGCAATCTCCTGAGAAGGAGACAATGCTTGTTTTTTCTTGGCTGCTTTTACGATTTCCGCAAACCTGCGCTTCGCATGAGCCCAGCAACCTGCCACCTTTAAATCATCAGGTCTTCGCCTTGCCAGTGTATGGTAAGATTCATAACCATCTGTAACAAGAATGCCCTGATATTCTTTGAGGTAGGCATCTGGAGCAGCCGCACCTCTGGTTCCTGGATATTCATACAGGAATACTGGATGATTGTCATCTCCACCAGTGGAATGGTACACCCACATGTATTGTTTGCCATGTTCAGGCATTGTAAAAGGTGTCTCATCACAGTGAATATGATGGCTTTTTAACAGCTCCTTTTTGAACATGTCATGTATAGGACCTAGGTAGTAACGATTGATTCGTATCATCCAGCTTGCCATGTCCTGCCTTGGTATATTTACATCCTGCCGCAGGAATTCTTCTGAAAGTCTGTTTAATGGAACCGCATTTACATACTTTGCATTAAATACTGCGGCGGCCAATTCAGGAGAAACAATGCTGTGAGGTAATAATCTTGCAGGAGCTTTACCTCTTACGATTTTTTCTTTATCCTTATAGACCTTTACTACGTGCTTGATTACAAGAAACTTACTAGGAACATATTTAAGCTCACTGTATTCCTCATCATCAAGCCGCTTCCATCCGTTAGGGAAAAGAGCATTTAACTCTTCTTCTGATAAATCATGTACAGCTATTTCAACGTCAACATCAACGATGTTTTGCTGACGTTTTCCTGGTTTCTTTCTGGAGTATGTAATAACCTCTTCAATTGGAGTCTCTTCAGGAAGCTCATCAGGAACAGTAGCTTCAGCTTCATTAAAGATAAGTGTGCCATCAAAATCAAATGCCATCTGACCGGGAATCGAAAGATTCTTTTCAGACTTAGAACCGAATCTCTGCTGAGTAAGAATAGCAACCTGCTCCTTTAAATCGGCTACAAGTTTCAAAAGGTCTTCATTCTGCTTTTGCATCTGCTCAAGCTGCTTAGAATTGTTTTCATTTTGGGCAGACATTAACTCAAGCTGATTAGACATAAGTGATATATTTTGACTCATTTGAGAGCACAAAATAACCACGGCTTCCCTAGGCAGTTTATTCAGTTCATCCATTGAAATGACACTGTTTTCCATACATTTATTATACCATAACAGTAGCTGAAAAACCGCATATTTTCGGCATTTCTGAGGGTTTTTAGACCAATATTTTAATGTCAATCTGCTATATAAAAATGGAGTCAAAAGACATCCAGATTTACCTCTGAAATGGATTTTTTCTGCTCAATAGCAAGGCCATCCAATAGCCATCTGAACTGTTGCTCAGAAATAGATTTTGCTTCCTGTTCAGTGCGTGGCCATTGTAAATGGCCATTAGCAAAACGCTTGTAACATAGAAGCCAACCATCGCCTTCATAAAGAAGAGCTTTCATTCTGTCGTTCCTGCGACCGCAGAAAAGATAGATACTTCCAGGTGTTGCTGGATTTTTACCGCTGAGACTGTATGCTAAAGCAGCCAGGCCATCAATACCACGCCTTAAATCCGTGAAACCTGTACAGATATAAATATGTTTAAAGCCAGTGGCATCTTTAAGCATTTGATAGCACCTCCATAACCCGATGGATTAATTCAGGTGGTGTATCACTATTAATGCCAATGGTATATTTACCAACAGAAAGAGTTAATTCTGGTTTGAAAATATTTGCCTCACTTTTATCAGGTAATTCAATTGGAGCTGGTGGAGTAATCTCAACCATTTGAGGCATCTGTTCTTCAATGATATATTTTCTGACTTTACTTAACCAGTAATAATATTGAGTCCTAGAAAGATTGTGTTGAGCACAATATTCATCAACAGTTAATCCAGATTCAATACGATCTTTGATGATTGCAGCCCATTGCTGACTGCGAACTTTAGAAGTAGCAAGCCTTGTGTCCATAGTCTGTCTCCTTTTGTTGAGATAATGTAGTAAAAAGTCCGTCCCGAACTTTTTACTACATTATCCCAATAAATCCAGACATTGGGCAGAGGCGGGTTATTTACCATTTACAGATATTCTAAATTTTGGAGTGCTTGCTTTTTTTAATCTTTCGCAAAACGAATCCACATCAGACATTAATGGGTATAGTTTCATTAAATCCTGAGGTGTATTCTCCCACCACTTACTCAAAAGAATTTCCTTTATTTTTTCATCAGAAAAACGTTTTCTTATTACTCTCGCTGGATTTCCTGCAACAATCGAATAAGGCTCTACATCATGAGTCACAACGCTTCCGGCTCCAATAACTGCTCCATCTCCAATTCTTGAACAAGATGAAGTAATTAAAACTTTTGCGCCAATCCAGACATCATTCCCTACCGTTAGTGTATGACGTTCAACATCACTAACAGGCAAATGAGAAAGCTTTTGATTATAGAATACTGCAGAGGTAGTAATATTTTCCATTGGGTGATTAGCACCAAAATAACGGACATCTGATGCAATGGAACAATATCTACCAATTTTCACTTTACCACCTAGATTAAAGCCTTTTTCAAAGCAACTGCCATATGTATATAAGTCCACAGAAACACCATAGCTTTTTTCTGTAAAATCGCGTAGTGTCCTAGAATATAACACTCCACCTTCTTTTTTTATCTTATTGTTTCTTATTTTTTTTGAAACATATTTACTAAGATTTAACATTATTACCCCTACTTTTTTCTTCTAACAGCCCTTTGAACCATTAGCTTAATTTCTCCAATATACTTTGACTTCATAAATATAATAAAAAATAAACCATTAAATAGGATACAACAAATTACTATATCAATTATCAATCTATATACTGGTTTAAAGAAATCAAACATACCACATACAAAAAAGCATAAACCAGATACCACGCATGTCACTAATATATATGTAAATGTATTTATAATATATTCTTTAGGTGATTGTTTGAACAAATCATCAAACAACACTTTTGTCTCCCAAGGGAAATATATAAATGCAAAAATAATAATTGTGGATATTAATGCTCCAGCAAGTCCAATTTTCTGTATCAATATAATATTAGTTACGATATTTACAACAGCACCTATATATGGTTTCCAAAAATCTTGTTTCCACATTCCAGCTGCATCTTTGAAATGTAATCCCATTGTTCTAATCTGCCAAGTATAGAAATATATTACAAGCCAAACAACAATTGACAAGGAAAGCATTCTTTTCTCACCAACCCATACTCTCATAAATGGCTGATATAAACACAAAAAGCAACAAGTACAGAATCCTACCAACCAGGCCGTAACAAAATGCAATCTAAGAAATAAATCACAATTCTTTTCTTTAGTCTCAGTAACAATACTATTACCAATACTTGGAACTATAGATGTATAAACAACCGTAAAAATGCTGATTACAGAAGACATGATATAGTAATAATTGCTATATATACCCAAAACAGATAATCCTAAAAATGCAGAAATAACTATACTATCGGCTGAATTAATAACTGTCGCTCCAATTTTGTGTCCCAGAACAGCACCTGTTCTTGAATATAAATCTTTTCGTTCTCCCTTTGAAAGAATACCTTCAGGTTTATATTCCGGACATAGCTTTGATGCAGCTATGGCACATACTATATTATTAGCCACGGTATATATTGGTACAATAATTATGTACACATAATAGTTCTTAAATACTAGCAGAAGTACTACTTGCAATGCATACTCAATCATTGAAAGAACCATTTCTACAGTACTAATAATATCTCGTCTTTGATTTGCCATAAGTAGCGAACTCTTATATGCAAATAAGAAGTAACTGCTAACTGTATTAAATAGATAAATCCAAAATAATATATATAGATTTACATCTGCAGGACAATCTCCTTTAACTAATTTCTCAAGGAAAAAGCTCATTATCACACCTGCAAAAAGAACCACACATCCCACAATTCTATATACAGTCTTAAACTCATTTAATAATGAATTGACTTTAGTTGAGTCTTTTTCAGCAATAGGCTTATACATACTATATACAATTGCACTTCTAAATCCTAACTCTGACAAATTCAGAACATGTAGCAATGATGTAAATAAGCTGCTTAGTCCAACATACTCATTTCCTAATACATATATAATTACTGTTCTAACTATAAACGGTAAAACAATAGTTACAATTTTATTTAACAATCCAAAAAAAATATTGCGAGAAGCATTTTTTGATCGGCTCTCACTCATAGTTTAATCTTCCCTTCTTTAATTCGAGAAACTGTACCTTTAAACATACTCAAATTCTTTCTAAGACCACCGAATCGTGATAATTTATTTATGGTACTTCTATCCCAAGTAGGATATGGCTTATTTGTCATTCTAAGAGCCATAATCTTTCCCTTGACAGTTGTTCGTCGAAGTTTCTGATATACCTGAATAATAGATAATTCTTCCATATAGTTATCATACTGAATTAATTCTATTGCACCGTATGCTGCTATATCTTTAAGAAGCTGTTCTCCTTTTTTTGTTCTAGCGAAAACAACATTTCGTCCCTGATGCTCAGAAAAATCTGGCTTGTTGTCTTTGGTTATATACCAAGCATCCCCACAAGATATATCAGCCTGCTCTCCCACACCATCTAAACAAAATCTGCAATATGTTCGTACGTCACGGCCTAAGACCTTTCCCCAAGAATCATTGTAAGTCATTGAGTACTCTTTCCCAGAATTATCAGTAGCTATTGCATATCCTGGCCATCCGTTTCCTCGATAAACTAGCTTACACAAATCTGAAAGCTTACAACCCATTTTTTCAACTAGACTCTTATTAATTGTTTTGCTAGGAATTCCCGCACAAAAAAACGAAAGGAGATAAACAATTGATTCTTTTAAAATGGCATTCTTCTCTCGATAATTATTTAATGCAATAACATCACAAGGCTTTCCTATAAAAGCGTATTTTTTCCCCGGTTCTATCAAATCAAAAATATTAAGCAATGGTGAAGAAGTAATATATCTAGAACCCATGCATTTTTTCACTTCTTCAACATCAGTATTACAACATAGCTGCACATTGAAAGGATCATCTTCACATACACCACATTGTAATATACCATCAACCAACTTATTCTCTAATAAATAAATAGCTATAGATGTTGTTACTCCTCCGCTAGACGCCTTAAAGCGAATTTCATCATTCTTTGAAAAACCTAAAAAAACAGATTCCGCATGTCCCCATATGGATGTAGCTTCAGTTTTTTTTGCTGCAACCTTTGATGCCGGACATACTTGCTTACAAAATTCCAAATTCTCATCTTGTAATTCTGGAACTGAAAAACCTTTTTCGTCTTCGTGAAACTTCACCCCTTGTTCTGCACAAAGACCACATCCACTACACATCTTTTTATAGGTATTTATTTTTTCTTTCATAATTAGCCTCAACCCACTTAGTTATTTCTTCCACAAAAATATTCTTTTTCTCTTCCAATAACATCTTAGAATTTTCAATATTATCTAAAAGGGATTTATATTCATTAATATATTTATCCAAGTTCTGTAATAAGACATCTTCAGTAGTATTACATAAATCCAAAACATATGGATAATTCAAATTGTTAAATAATCCTACAAACTTTCTACTGTATGCCAATGGAATAGTTGCCACTCCAGAAGAATAAGAAGCAATTGTTGCATGCATTCTTGAACCCATAAAAATATCCAACCCTGAAATAAAGGATTTTGCCTCAATAGGGGTAGAAAATCTAGGAGCCAGCTCAATATCATATTCTTCCGCTAATTTTTTACAAACAGCATAATCATCTTCTACACTATTATCTTTAGACGATATTACGTGACCAATTAAATACAGCTTGTTGTTAGGATTCGATTTTATTTTCTCAATAATAGTTCTTATAGTTTTTTGATAATCTACAGAAAGGCCAAACTGATTATCCTTTGTATAACCGCCATTCCAAAGTAATCCTGATACATTTATTCCAAATTTGGTTACAGACGTATCCTTTGGGGGCTCATTATATGGAAGGAAAAATGCCATATCTGATACTACAACTATTGGCTTCTTAACCCCCATTTCCACAAGTACATTTTTTGATATTTCATCACGCGACATTACCAATGATGCTTTTTTACAAGCATACTTAGCCAATTTCTTTGTCCATAATTTATTATATGGTCCATATGTTTGTGGTGCCAATAACAATGGAACACCATTTTTCTCAATCAATATCTTAGCATAGGTAAAATTTAAGAATCTTCTCCACCCATAGATGTCCGCAAAACTATCACCTTGAGTCGCATCTACTGCTACATCAGCCCAATTTCTTACCAGATTTAAAAACTTCTGTCTTTCACACTTATTATTGTAAATAGAATTAATCTCTTCGCCTTCCACAAGCTTTCTATCAATATTTAATTGTTGGCATAATGTATTGATAGAACTATCATCAATCTTGTTTCCTACAATCTTATAATGAAATGTTAAGCCTAGTTTGTTTGATACTACCTGTAAAACACTAATAGCTGAATATGTTAATGCTACACATCCAAGATTACCATTTGTAACAAGCAACCCACACAACAATATTTTCATATTTCTTTTATTCATATCTATAACTAATAATCTCCTATCAAAATAATGTACTATTATTAATTACTAATTTTGTCAGTGAAAATTAGATAAAAATAAACGTAATGCAATTGTCAAATTGTTTCGCTTATAACTTTTCTGACTTCCCTTGCTATATCTACTAAGAACATCTTTATCGATTTCTGAGTAATCGTTTCCTTTCAATAATGACAAGTATTTTTCTCTATTTGGGGATGTTGGCAAATGAAATAATAACTGCTTATTATGCAACGCAACTTTTTCATAGCTACTTTCATCAATAATAAGTCCTTCTTTGATTGCATTAAGCATCTTTTTACCTTTTTCACTATTTACAATCACACATGACAATCCCTGTCTTCTTAAACTTTTATTACCATTCTTTTTTACGAAATCGGGATGCTCATATTCGGCTCCCCAATAATCGCCCAAGGTAATATCTGCGGCTCTTGTTCGTGATGCGAATGGACATTTTAAACAGCTGTCACGTAAAATATCACCTTTTAAAAACATCATAAAATATGAAGACTCATAAAATGGTATAATTTTACTTTTTTCAGCTCCAGTATTGTCTCTATACTCAAGACAAATATTCTTATCCCATCCCCTTGCTTTATCTCTAAAAACTATATTATTGATAGTTCCCTGAAGCTTCTCACTTATATAGTTCTGATACTTATGAAAAATCTTATGTGATGGAACCCCATGACATATTACTTCAACAGTATATAAATCTGCATAATCCTTTCCTAAGAAATTTATCAACCCTTGCACTTGGCAAGGTGTACCAGAAAAAAGGACCTTTTTCCCATCTAGTAATTTTTCTTTAACATCCTTATATATTCCTGCAGTATTACTCTGTATATATTTCGAGTTATATAGCTTACAAATCTCATCTGCACCTTCAATACCTACATGAGATACATAAAGCAATCCATCATTATGTTTTCTTATCTCAGCGCCATACACAACACCGTCACTTTCTAAGATTTTTTCACATAATAAAGGAAAAACTCCTCCAGATGATGATTGTTCTGATTTTTTAACATCTTTAGTTGCAGCTATATAAGACTCAGTAATAAAAGATTTTTCAACAGGATTTGACAGAGGACAGGTTCTTCTACATTTACCACATTTCAAGCAAACATCTTTATTAATAACTGGATATTTATAACCAATCTCATCTTCCTGCATTTCTATTGCCTGAACAGGACAAGCATCATAACATGCTCCACAACCAGAACATTTACTCTTATCAGTAAAGACAGTGTCAAAATTTCTATCGTTTTCTTCCACCGCTGATTTATTATTTTGATTTGCAATCACGCTAGGTAAATGTTCTGCCAAATACCTTCTTGATTCTTCCTGAAGCTGAGCTATACTCTTGTCGATCATATCATAATCGAGCTTTACAGCATTTAACATATTGCTTGTGTTTGAATCAATTATTCTATTATCAATCTGAAGTTTTTTTGTTAAATCGTATATGCGAATATTTTGGGTATCGTTTTTATTATCGTCAAAGCGTTTAAACAGATAGAATTCCTTATGAAAAATCACTGAAAAAATTGTAGCATGATATGAATCCGTAAGAACATACTTTGCATTCTTAATTAGTCTCATGAAATCAAGTGGTCCGACATTTTCAACCATCTCAAGTCCAAAATTAATACTATCCCCAGATGTTGGTATCAACTTTACTGGCAAACCTGTAGCTTTTTTAATCGCATTAATCCCATCGAAATAAAAATCTCTTTGTCCAAGAAAATAACAAATAATATAGGCTTCTTTATTATCGTCCTGAGAATCACTCACAAGATTCTCCCACATTTTCTTATCCACTAATAATGTAGGATCTAATACCGAAATAACATCTTTATCAACAATCGACTTTAAAACCTCTGCAGTTTTTTCCTCACGCACAGAAATTCCTTCAAACTCAGCAAGTTTTTCTTTCAAGAAATCAATCTTAAAACTATCAAGATTATGAACAGGAAGACTTGGTGCGTATGATATCTTTAATTTTGTATTTGGAACCCATTCTAAGTAGTATGCTGGATTTACCTTTTTATTCATGCTCCAAATCTGATCACTACCACATATAAAGACATCATATTCGTTTGCGACTCTTTCTAACCCTTTTATTCCTTGAAGAGGTGCAGAAAGCGCAATGTTATGAGAAACAAACTCATCGCATACAAGCTGAGTTCGCTTTAAAATACTTTGCATTTTTATGTTTTTATGCACAACTCGATGTACTTTATCTTTTGTTTTAGTCCAGTATAATTTGTACTTTGGTGGAAAAATTGCATCTTCCATAAGTGGTTTATAATTTAATACTGTCACATCGAATCCTAAAGATTTCAGATACTCTTGTAATGCATAGGCCTGTAGAACCGAACCATAATTAGAGGTACCAGAAACCCAAGTCAAAATAGCTATTTTCATATAGTCTCCCTAATTCTTTACTTTTTCTTTTAAATAGGAAAATGTTAGGATTATATTATTTACAACTCTAAATAATTTCAATAAATGCCCTTTTTTTCTATAGTATTCACGACAAGTATATTCCCTTGATTTTAAAGCCTCGTTCGGGACATATAATTTTGCCTTTAGTGATTTTGCTTTTCCTTTTTTTGCATGATTATGGTGGAAGAAATGTTCTAAGTCTATCATCTCACGATATCCTGCATTCTTAATTCTAATAGCCAGGATGTTTTCTTCTCCATATAAAAAAGTACCCTCATCTAAATAGTTAATTTTTAAAAGTGCTTTAACTTTAATTAGCAAAAGACTACCATGTACCACATCAACATATGCGCATTTTTCAGGAAGAACTTGTAGTTGTGACTGACTTCTTTTTCTATATTTAATAAACCCGCGCTTTATCATCTCAGAATATGTAGGTATATCCCAATATGAATGATAAATATCATATATCCCGTGCGATAGTAGCACTGGACTAATAACAGCCACTTCTTCAAAAAGATCGCCTTTAGCCATTATATGTTCAAAAACGTCATTTTCAGTAACTAAGGTGTCCGGATTCATGATTCCTACATACTCTATTTCTGGGTACTTTTCTATAGCATACTTAAATCCGAAATTATTACCTGCAGCGTATCCCACATTTGCACTATTTCTAATTACAGAAACATTATCTTTATTTTCAAATTCTGAACTTAATATCTCATATGAATTATTCGTCGATGCATTATCAACTACGATAATATAAATAGATTTTTGCGAATCTACTAATTGTCTAACACATTTTATAGTATCTTCATACTTGTTATAATTCAAAACTATTATTGCAAGTCTTCTTTTGTACATACTGTCCTCTAAATATAAAATCTAACTTTTGGATTTGAAATTTTATTTTGATAATCTTCCATTAGCGCTAACATAATCGTAAAAAGTACACAAAAAGAGGTAGTCCAGTACCACCATATAATGTTTACGCATATAATTTGTAAAAATAAGGTAAACAGTAAAAATCTATAGTCACCCTTTTTAACTGCTTTATACGAACATATTAACATCCTAATTGTAATCCATACATACCACAATAATCCTAGCGCTCCATAAAAATACCCAAATGCATATATTCCATTATCATTAGGATTAATATGCGCATTCATCCCAGCCATTTCATATGATTCAAAACTAGTGTAATGAGGATACCCTCTACCTACTACAGGTGATTGTATTAAATGATATATATATATTTGTTTTCCTATTTCTCTAATCTGAGCAGAAGTATCTGTAGATGAATCAGAAACAGCGGTTAATAAATATTGGCCTAACTCAGACTGAAGCAAAATAAGAATCAAGCCACACAAAACAAATAGATACGTAATTTTCTTTAAAACCTTGGTACGACTAACCAAGGCCATTAATATTGTCATAATTCCATAGGCAACCATTACAATTCTTGTTTGAGAAATAAAAACACAATGATAATAAGACATAATCAATCCTATGCTTGCGGTCATTTTTTCTTTTCTTGTTTTTGCACTAAAAAACAAACAAAGTGAACCAATTAAAAGTATCGTTGAAAATGTGTAGTTTGTGGTAATACGTGGACCAAATCTATGTCTGTATCGAACTGACAAAATATGCACATGATCAGCAATAGCATGTTGAAACATAATAATTATGGTATGGACAAATGACAATTTATACAGCTTATCCCACAAATATTCTGGAGTAATTATATCTTCTACAAGTAATAATCTATACACATAATAAATGATAATCATTATCATGAAGAATCTCTGTGCCCAAAAAGTAATCCTAATACTTTGCCCGAACAAAATATTTGGTACAACAGACGCAATAATAACTAGTGGTATTATAAGTAGGACATTGCTTAAGAAATAGAATTTTCCATTACTCGTTTTTTGGTATCGTAAAAATAGGTATACAGCAAGTACTACAAACACTAAATAAGTAAAATCATCATAGCTAATGCGAAATGCTGATTTAAATGAATCATCATTTATTATGAAAAAGAATCTAGTAGGAATTAGTAACAATAATGTGAATAAAAATCCAGCTTCAGCAATATGTAGATAGCGCACTATACACCCACTCTTTACACATTTAATAATTCACTATATTCTTCTTTAAGCCTATTACAAGTATTTTTTATTGAAAAATACTCCGCCGTTCTCTTAGCATTATGTGTAATACTATCCACGGAATCTGTTCTTGCTAATTTATCAAGCACAGTACACATAGCTTCTGCTAATGCTGCATCACTTTTCTCTGATGTCAGAAAACCATTTTCTCCATCTTTTATAATTTCTGGAATTCCACCCACCCTGTTAGCTATACAAGGAATTCCAAATGCCATAGCTTCTACTAGAGAAATACCAAAAACTTCATTCCATATAGATGGATATACAAATACACTTGTATTTTTGAGAAAAGGAATGACATCCGAATGTCTTCCTTCAAAATACACAATATCATTTAAACCATAGTCATAGACTATTTTCTCTAAATTATTTCGTTCAGGCCCATCTCCAACAATAGAAAGCTTTACAGGATACTTATCCCTAATTATCCCAATTGCTCTTATTAAATAATCTACGCCCTTAACATAATTAAGTCTGCCTATATAAGTAATTCTATATGGCTTGTCTACAGGTATATAATGATCTTTCCCTAATTCAACTTTGTCTAATGAAATCCCATTATACACAATAGATTTTCGCTTATTTGATAACCCAAACTCGCATTCATATGATTCTTTGCCTGCTTTGGAAACAAAAATAATCAAATCAGAATATTTTAAACCAATTTTAAACATCAAGTGTGCAAAGCAAAACTTGATAACACTATTAGGAAAGAAATATTCTCTATCATAACAAGAATGCACTACGGTTACCATTTTTTTCTTTGTACCTACTGTTGCTAAAATTCCATATAACTTTAAAAAAGGATCCCCGTGATGAACAGTTACTATATCATATTCCTGAACTATCTTTCTCAATAATAATAATTTTTTTACACTTATTTTGGATTTTATCGCAGCTAATGAAAAAGTTTTTAAACCTAGTTCATTCATCTGATTATAAATAGCACCTTCAGAAAATAGAAAACAAAAGCCATTTTCATACTCACTATTTAATCCTATATCTCGACAAAGACTCTCTATTCCTCCGGCCTCACCACTCGTAAGTAAGTTTAATACTTTCATTAAATAACCCTCTTAAATATTTCTTCATCGCTAAATTGAAATCTCATAAACATCGTGTCCAGAATTTCTCTTATCCTCTGGTGGAAATGCCATATAGTTTTTATATAGTCTTTTTAGATTTTCTTCCCAATTTGAAGGTGCATTAACAACTATGTCTTCAAATGGTAATTCTATCAAATTATCAAAATCAGACTTTTTGAGATATAATCTATCACTGTTGTAATTGCTAGAGAACATACTAGCCAAATAATCCCAATCATCTCGATTTCTTACAGCAATTTTTCTTTGCCAATTAATAAGTAGTCTCTTGGGCAAAATACCAACAATAGCTCCAACAATATTAATGATTTTTTTGTTGCCCTTTCTCTCCATATGACATCCTTCTTTACTCCAAATACCAAATGTAAGAATTCTAGCCAATGCTCGCCTGAACATAGTAGTCTTAAGGCCTGGTTTACTTATGCTATCAAATGGAAATATATCAATAAATATTCCACTCTTGGCTTTACAGTTCTTACGATAAGCTTCAATAAAAACCGTATCATTTTTAACAAGCTTGGCATATGGTTGGTAATAATGCGAATCAGATGAATAATCCTGAATAAAGCACCCCTCTATAGGCTCTTTCTTTAAAAGCTCTATTAATTTTTCATAATCGTCTCTCATTAGGCCAACATCAATATCATCATCCCATGGGATAAATCCTTTATGTCTAATTGCGCCTAATAGAGACCCGCAGATAACAGTATATCTAATCCCATGCTCCTTACAGTATGCATGAAAATTTGATAGCATTTCTATTTGAATACCATGAATTTTATCTAATGTACTTTGTTCCATATTTCACCCTCGCACTTTTTGTTAGTGTTTCTCTTGATCACGAACTGAATGAAGAACCTCTGTAAGAAGAGTAGAAGAAGTTCCATCTGTATGTGGTAAAAATACTAACTCTACACCTGTATCTTTAAACTCTTCAATGTATTTATTATACATATCACTATTTTTCCAATCATCTCCATGGAATAAAGCATTATACTTAAGTTTCTCCCAAGCAGCATATTTATCCATAGAAGTCTGAGGAACAACCTCATCAACATACTTAATTGCTTCTACAATCTTTACACGTTCCTCAAAAGGTATGATAGGCTTTTTATTCTTGTATTCCTGAACAAGTTCATCTGTACTCACACCAACAATTAAATAATTACACTGCTCTTTTGCATTTCGTAAAACATTTAAATGTCCGATGTGAAATAAATCAAATACACCAGTAGTATAACCAATTCTATACTTCTTATCGTCCATATAATAATCTCCTATTCTATTTAAAATCTAACTTATAATTTATAAAAATGTATTCAAAATTTACTTTTTCAACATTCCTTTAATCATTCTCTTGAATTTCCCCGGTATTATGGCAGAGATGATTAATTTATATTTTTTTTCACAACTAACACAGGAATCTATAATAGTGTCAAATTCCTCACTAGCAATTTGTGACATAAAATAATCATGCTTTGCGTGCTTTCCTGATGGTGTTAGTAGCTGACTATTACGTTTATATAACTCTTCAACATCAGTTTCTAAACATTCGCAGCCATTAATATTTTCAAATAAGTCCCATCCTTTTTTTGTATTAAAAAGTAGACAAGATACACCAGAATAATCTACATATTTGGAATTCAAATCTTGGATACGCCAATAGTCCCCTATAGTTATATCACCATATCTATTTGTATTCGCAAATTTGCAGCTATAACAACTGTCCCTGTAAAACAGGCCTGCATGGAATCCTCTAAGATATGAATTAATTCTAGCCTCTTCCTTGATGATTTCACCATTATTTAATTCAATTCGAATGTATTTTGAATGTACTTCACCGTAAAAATCTTTTATTTTATGTCTGAACGACACTCTATTAACTTTTACATCCTTTTTACGCTGTAATCCATCTAAATATTTACCAAAGATTCCTTCGCCAGGCACTCCGTGGCATATTAAATCAATCAAGAATAAATTATCATATTCTTTTCCGAGATATTTCTTCAATGCTGCCAACTGACAAGGTGTTCCAGTAAAAAGAATATGTACACCTTCATTTAGCTTCTTCTTTGCTTCTCTGTAGATTCCACTACAGTTACTTTGGATGTATTTAGATTTCTTTAATACTTCTCTTTCTGAATACGGTACCAACTGATGATATACTCGTAAATCTTCGCCCCATGCTGCACCAGCAATCATTAAATCATCATACTGTTTGTGCAAGGCTGTTGCTATAGCTTCAAATGCACCTCCCGAAGCACTCTTTTCTCTGAGTGCAGCGGGATTAATCATCAACGCATATGCTTTCTTCTCAAATGTCGCATCTACGACATCTGGCTTTGTAGCTATTGGGCAAACTCGCCTACATGCTCCACAAGAAATACATTTATTTGCATCTATCTCAGGATAAATCCCTCCATCAGCGCCATGTCTAAAACTAATAGCTTCCATACTACAAGAATCAGCACAAACCGAGCATCCACAGCACTGCGAAGTATCACCATCATCAAGAAATGTGTTAAGCATACTCTAATTCCTTTGTTTTATATTAATTTAGACAGAAAAATATATACTTATTAATAATTACTTACTTTCCATCTGTGCTGCAATATCAGCATCTACGATTTCTTCACCAGTCTTATCCTTAAGCTGCTCCATAGAAGCTGCTGAAAGACCATTATTTACTGTTGCACACATATCACAAGTACTACACTTATCAAGATCATCCTTTGTAACCTTGCCATCACGGAGATCACGAACAATCTTGTTCTCGTACATGCTGTACTTCTTCTTTGTCCAGAACTTAGCCTTGTGACGGATTACCCACCAAAGTGGTACCCAAATGTACTTGTGCATAGCTGGTGAAACTGAACCAATCATCCAGCAATCACGGTCACAACATCTAACTTTTGAACGAACCTTCTCAGCTGCCTCTGAATTCCAGAGCTCATCCCAAGACTGCTCATTAAGGTTACCCATAACCTCTTTATCCTTTGTACCATTACATGGCATTACATCACCGTATGGATCGATAAAGAATGTATCAAATGACATATCACATGGAAGAAGTCTCTTCTGACCATAGATGTAATTGATAAGTCCGTGGTTAAAGTAAGCTCTGAACCACTTCTTTGGGCTCTTGCTTGCAAGAAGCTCGTTTACCAGGTTCTCGAAATTCTTTGCAACCATTGGACGGTCCTTGATGATATTCTTGGCCTCTACAAAGTAGAAACTGTTATGAAGGGAAGCTGTAGCAAACTCCATTCCCATCTCATCTGACAGTTTGTAAAGAGGAACAAGATCAGGAGCATTCTTATCCTGAACAGTCATGCCAAATCCAACATCAGTCATTCCCATCTCGCGAAGAGTTTTCAGAGTCTGATATCCTCTCTGATAACCGTTCTCAAGGCCTCTGATCTCATTATTGGTATTCTCAAGACCTTCAATTGAAATTCTGATACCAATTTGAGGAAACTCCTTACACAGATCAACAATACGATCAGTAAAGAAACCATTTGTGGAGATAACAATACGATCTGACTTCTTATATAGTTCTCTTACAATGTCCTTGATGTCTGTTCTGATAAAAGGTTCACCGCCTGTGATGTTTGTAAAGTACATCTTGGGAAGCTTCTTGATTGTTTCAATTGAAATTTCTTCCTCAGGCTTACTTGGTGCCTTGTATCTGTTGCACATTGAGCAGCGTGCATTACATCTATAGGTTACGATTACTGTTCCATTAAGCTTTTTTTCTGACATATTTATCCCCTTCAAAAATCATTCTGGTCTTCGTTACCAGCACATTCGAAATCAAATATACTATATAAGCAACTAAAACCGCCAGTAATATGCACGACACGATATATACCGCAGAATACTTCCACGCACGGATCGCATTGAGCATATCGATCACATATCCATGGACCAGATATATTTCAAAAGATATTGATCCAAGAAACATATTTATTCTATTTCCAAATCTGATCCTTGTATTAGCGATCAGAATAAATAGCAATATTGCTACTCCGAGGATTATTTTTAATAGATAATCCCCCAAAAAAACTATTGGTTTAAACTTCAGATACGATAAGCCAAGTATTAAAGCAATAAAACAGCTTATCAGTAATCTTCTAAGCCAATTATTAGAAAAGACTTTCAAAAACAAAGTTCTGTTAGATGCTAGAATGATTCCCCATATGAATCCATAAGACTCTGGAGCCCATGTGGTACTGGTAATCGTTCCTTGTAGCTGCAAAAAATAGATTAGCACGCTACAAACACAGATTGTAATTACCGTAAAGCATTTCCAGTATATAGCCTTTTTAAATATCAGATTATAAATCCAGAATATAAAATAGCATCCGATCAGCCAGACTATCCATTCATTAAGGCTTATGATCTTTATAAAAGAAAATTCAGTATGAAATAAAGCAGTAAATACTGCTGTAAACAACAGATTTATTAACCAGTTCACTATAAAGAGCTTGGGTAATCTCTTTCGCCAAAAAACCTTAATCCCATCAGGATCCTTATCTCTTGATAAGGTCAATCCATACCCGGACGTTAGGAAAAAGAATGTCACTCCAATGTAAGCAAAGCTCCCGATCATATCCTGAATACGATTGGAATATGTCGCTGGAATATGGACCAATATTACAACGAGGCACCAGAACCCTCTCATAGCCTTAGAATTATCCCGGTCAAAGAAGCCATCGTTGATTG
>JAEEGL016677635.1_pt1 | contig 21739 bp, 21 predicted proteins | sample 9134231 | NCBI WGS metagenome assembly JAEEGL01 (sample SAMN16246548, study PRJNA631951) | gut metagenome | biome: gut microbiome; feature: rumen; material: fiber-attached | host: Bos | place: Iran: Karaj | collected 2018-10
ATCCGGCGGAAAGCTCGAGAAAACTCTCGAAAAAATGACGTCGACTCCTTGGAAGGGGTTGCTTTTCGGCGCGGTGATCACCATCGCCATACAGTCGTCGTCAGCCATGACGGTCATGCTCGTCGGTCTTGTGAACTCCGGTCTTATGGAACTTTCACAGACTCTCAGCGTTATCATGGGCTCGAACATAGGAACGACGCTGACGGCGTGGATACTGTCTCTCTCGGGAATAAGCAGCGATAACGTTTTCATAAGCTTTTTAAAACCTGAAAACTTCGCGCCGATATTTGCGATAGTCGGTATCGGGCTCATCATGATGTCAAAAAGGACGCGCCGGCGCGATACCGGAACCGTCCTGATCGGCTTTGCGATACTGATGTCCGGAATGACACTTATGAGCAGCGCGGTCAGTCCGCTTGCGGACATGCCGGAGTTCCAGCGCGTATTGACAGCTTTCAAAAACCCGCTGATCGGTTTATTGGTAGGTGTCGTTTTTACAGGTGTCATTCAAAGCTCCGCGGCGTCGATAGGTATCCTTCAGGCCCTCTCCGTTTCTGGCGGAGTTACTTACGGAATGGCGGTGCCCATCGTTCTCGGACAGAACATAGGGACCTGTGTGACGGCACTTATTTCAAGTATGGGCGTCAACAAGAACGCGAAAAGAGTCGCCGTTCTGCACGTCATGATAAAGATCATCGGCGCGGCGGTCTGTCTCTCGATCTTTTACATACTTCATGCAGTGATCGGCTTTTCGTTTATCGATCAAAAGACAGGACCTGTCGGCATAGCGGTGATACATTCTATATTCAACCTGCTTAATACGATCCTGCTTATGCCTTTCAGCAAGCAGATCATGAAGCTTTCGGTCAGATTGCTCCCCGACAAGGAGGGGGAGCAGGAGTATACCCTCATAGACGAAAGACTTTTGAATACTCCTTCCTTTGCCGTGTTCGAGTGCAACGAGCAGACCTTGAAGATGGCGAGGCACGCTCACGAATGCGTCGACATGTCCATGGGCCTACTGGATCATTATTCGGACAGCATTGCCGATGAGCTTGAAAAAAAGGAAGATCTTATAGACAATTACGAGGACAAGCTCGGCACGTATCTTGTCAAGCTTTCGAGCAAAGCCCTGTCCGATGCCGACAGCCGCCGCATATCCAAAATGCTGCACATAATCGGCAATCTCGAGCGTCTCGGCGACCATGCGATGAATCTCCTGAAGACGGCAAGAGAAATATCCGACAAAAAGATCGTCTTTTCCCAGGAAGCTTACAGAGAGCTTGATGTAATAAGAAAAGCGCTCGACGAGATAATGGATATGACCTTTGAAGCGCTTGAAAAGGATGACGTTGAGCTTGCCAAGAAAGTCGAGCCTTTGGAGCAGGTCATAGACGGTCTTACAGAGACGATAAAGTTCAAACACATAGAACGGCTTCAGAACGGCGTATGCACGATAGAGCTCGGATTCGTCCTTGCCGACATGCTTTCAAACTTCGAGCGCGTTTCGGATCACTGCTCGAATATAGCGGTCGCGATCATAGAAACGAGCAACAACAGCTTCAAGACTCACGAATACCTGAGCGGGGTCAAAAACAACAACGACGAGACCTTCAATTCCGATTTCGAAAGGTTCAAGGAAAAATACGCCATATAAAGCGCAGATTAAAAAGCCGGATGACGTTTTCGGTCATCCGGCTTTCTTTATGCTTTTTTATTGCGGCTGCCCACCGCGGCCCGGGGCATATGCCCGACTGCCCGGTCGTTCCGCTGCGACGGGGCAGAAGAGGGTAAACGTCAGATCTTGAAACACTTCTGCATGGACTTATGCTCTCCGAGCACGAGCATCGTCTGTTCTTCGGTGAGAACGGTGTCGGGAGTGATGGAAAGGTTCATTTTCCCGTTTTGCTTCACGGCAAGGATATTGATGCCGTAGCGTCTGCGTATGTCGATATTGCCGACAGTCTTTCCTGTCCAGTCATTCGGGACGGATACCTCGTATATGTCATAGTCGCCTTCAAGGTTGATATAATCCAGAACGTGATCGGACGCGTAACGTATGGCTGCCCATTTTGCGATCTGCTTCTCGGGATTAATCACTTCGTCGGCTCCGTTTCTCAGTAAAAACTTTTCCTGGACGTCTCTGTCGGCTCTGGAAACAACGAGCCTTCCGCCCAATTCCTTGAGCAGAGAAGTGGTCTCCAGCGAGCTTTGAAAATCACTGCCTATCGTTACGATGCACGCGTCGAAATTGTCGACTCCGAGAGAACGCAGAAAAGCCTCGTTCGTGCTGTCGCCGATCTTGGCGTCGGTGACGATGGGAAGCACGGCGTTGATACGGGCTTCATCCTTGTCAACGGCAAGGACCTGGTGCCCGAGATCGTGCAGATTTTTTGCTATCAGATATCCGAACTTGTTGACGCCTATAAGCAGAATTGATTTCATATAAAGACCCTCTTTTTATCCGACAGTTATTTTTTCAACAGGATGCTGGTAAACATCCGCGTTTTTAACGTTTATTGCGGCATACATCAGAGTCAGTCCTCCGACCCGCCCGAAGAACATGAGCAGCATGAGGATGATATGCGAAGGGAGACTGAGAGCGGAGGTTATCCCCAAAGAAAGTCCGACCGTTCCCAGCGCGGAAACCGTTTCGAAAAGGCAGGTCCCGACAGGGAAGCCGTCGGCAAAACTGATGACACAAGCGCCGACCAGAGGCAGGATGAGGTATAAGAGCAAAAGCGTCGCGGCGGTTTTTACAGTTCCTTCATCGATCCTTCTCCTAAAGAGATGAGCGTCTTTTTTTCTCCCGAATACCGAGAAAGTATTCGCAAACAGCACCGCGGCCGTCGTCGTTTTCATTCCTCCGGCGGTCGATCCGGGCGAGCCGCCGATGACCATGAGAATGATGATCAGTATTCTTCCTATCCCGGACATCGAACTGAGTGAAGCCGTGTTGAAGCCGGCGGTCCTCGGCGTCACCGCCTGGAACAATGACAGAAAGAAACGTTCCTTGAGATCGGCCCCCGCGTATTCGAAGAAAAAGAGAAGCAGCGTCGGGACGATGATCAGGATCCCCGTAGTGGCAAGGACGACCTTGCTCTGCATGCGGTATCTTCGGACGTGAAACTTATTTACCGATATGTCTTCCCACGTAAGGAATCCGATGCCGCCTATTATAAGCAGCAAGCATATCGGGACGATTACCAAGGGGTCGGAGGCAAAGGAGGTCAGTGACGAGAAAGCGCCGGTCTTGTCTCCGGTAACGTCAAAGCCGGCGTTGCAAAACGCGGAGACGGAATGAAATACGGACATCCATATCCCGTGAAGACCGTATCGTCTGCAGAAGGCCGGCAGCATGAGCAGCGCGCCGCAGGCTTCGGTGATAAAGGCGATCTTGAAGATGAACCCTGTCATTTTTTCGATCCCGCCGATCTGATGAGCGGATATGGTATCCTGCAGTGTGTTGCGCTGCAGCAGGGACATCTTTTTACCCGAGACCGTCGCAAAGAAGGCGGCGACCGAAACGACCCCCAGACCGCCGATCTGTATAAGTACCAGTATGACTGCCTGACCGAAGCCCGACCAGTATGAGGCGGTGTCTTTAACGACGAGTCCGGTGACGCATACCGCGGAGGTGGAGGTAAAAAGCGCATCCTTCAGCGGAGTGCCGTGACCGTCTTCCGACGAAACGGGAAGCATCAATAATACCGTCCCTATCAGTATCAGCCCGAGAAAACCGAGAATGATCAACTGAAAAGAGGACAGCTTTTTTCTGAGCGCCATCACCGTGTCCCTCCTCCCGTTGAATGTAGTTTTAATATATCATATGATGCCTCTTTTTTCAATACGGGCGGCAAGGACGATATTAATTAATTGCGAGGCGCAAAATCGAAACGCGAAAAACCGTCTTTTTTTATTTTATTCTCTTGTATATATCAAGAAGGTTTGTTATAATAATTTTTAATAAAAATATAAATTGGAGATATCATGAAAAAGAAAAGATGGATAATCGCGGAACGTGACGACGCTTCTGCCGAGAAGCTGTCGCAGGAACTCGGACTGCCGCATCTTACGGCGGCGGTCATGGCCGCTCGCGGTATTAAGACCAAGGAACAGGCTGTTGCTTTTATGGACGACAGCCTCGATAATCTTTTCGACCCTTATCTGCTGCTGGATATGCAGAAGGCGGTGGATACGATCGAAGAATCCATAAGACTCGGCGAAAGGATAGCGATCTACGGTGATTATGACGTCGACGGAGTAACGGCTACCTGTATCATGATCCGTTATCTGCGTTCGAGGGGAGCAGACTGTACTTATTACATCCCCGACAGATTGGGCGAAGGATACGGACTCAATCTTGCCGCGATACAGTCCCTTTTCGACGACGGATGCCGCCTGCTCATCACGGTGGATTCGGGCATCACCGCCGTCGAGGAGGCAAAGTTCGCCGCAAGCATCGGACTTAAGGTGATCATTACGGATCATCACGAGTGCAAAGACGTCCTTCCGGACGCTTGCGCTGTGATCAATCCGCGCAGAGAAGGGGAAAAATATCCTTTTCATGAGCTTGCCGGCGTAGGAGTCGCCTTCAAGCTCATTTGCGCCATGGAAAAAGGCGTTCCCGCAAAGGACATGCTCGAAAAGTATGCCGACGTCGTCGCGGTCGGAACTATTGCGGACGTCATGCCTCTTTACAGCGAAAACAGGACGATAGTTTCCTTCGGACTCAAAAAGCTGCCCTTTACCAAGAATCTCGGGCTCAGGGCGCTGATGCAGAAGCTGGGTATGGACGGTAAGCCGCTCAATGCAAACTCGGTCAGCTTCGTTATGGCTCCGAGGATCAACGCCGCGGGCAGACTCGGCGTCGCCGCAACGGCTGCAAAGATGTTCCTTACCGACGATATAGCGGAAGCATCCAAGCTCGCCGAAGAGCTTTGCGAGCTTAACAAGAGCCGTCAGGAAGAAGAAAATCAGATTTTCTCCGAAATAACCGAAAGACTTAAGAACAGTCCCGAGCTCACGCGCGGAAAGATCCTCGTTTTATGGGGTGAAAACTGGCACAACGGAGTTATCGGGATAGTTTCGTCGCGCCTTTCAGACCGTTACGGTATACCGTGCATACTTGTCTCTCTCGACGGCGAGAGCGGCAAGGGATCGGGCCGGAGCGTAAAGGGCTTCAATCTTTACGCGGCTCTCGAAAGATGCTCGGGTCTTCTTGAAAAGTTCGGCGGGCATGAGCTCGCGGTCGGGCTTTCGCTTGAAAAGAAGAATCTTGAGGCGCTGAAGACGGAGCTCGAAGCTTATGCCGAGGAATGTTCGAGCACCATCGAAATATCTCCCTTCATAAACGTAGACTGCAGGGTCCTGCCTTCCGAGATCACGGTCTCCGAGATCAAGGGATTGTCCGTGCCCGAGCCCTTCGGAATGGGGAACGCGCAGCCTCTGTTTACCATCTCCGATATGCGTGTCGAGGAGATCACTCCGATAAGTCATGAACGGCACATAAAACTGCAGCTTTCAAAGGACGGCTGCGTATTTTACGGTTTTGTTTTCGGTATGGGCATGAAGAGCTGTCCCTTCGTCATAGGCGACAGGCTCGATATGGTCTTTTCCGCCGAAATAAATACATACAGGGGCAGGGACAGCGTTCAGCTCGTGATCAAGGATCTGAAATGGTCTGACAGCGAGGAGATATCGGACGCCGACTCTTATTCCGCATATCTTGATTTCAAGGCGGGGAAAGATCTTTCGCCCGAGATAGCTTCGCATCTCAGCCCCACGAAAAACGAACTCGTGGCGGTGTTCAGGCACGTAAGATCGAACGCAGACGGTCTTGTCCTTAGCGAGGGCGCGCGTTCTCTTTACAGAAAAATAAAGTATGAGTCCCAGACAAGCATGAGCCTCGGCAGATTCCTTGTCTGCATGGACGTCTTTTCGGAATTCAAGATCTTTTCTTACGAACTGATAGACGACGATATAATCATCAATATAAACGACTATAAGGGCAAAGCGGATATAAACGGTTCGGCGGCGCTGAAGAGATTAAGCGAACTCAGACAGAGGTAAAAATGGACTACGACTCATTTGTGGCACAGCTCTCCGAAAAAATAAACACCATTTGTCTCGGCGAATCCGAAGAAAACGCGCAGAAGATCCGCCGTGCCTTCGAGTGCGCTAAAGAAGCTCATAAGAACCAACTCAGAAAGAGCGGAGAGCCTTATATAGTCCATCCGGTGGAGACCGCCCTTATACTTTCGCAGCTCGGCATGGATTCCGATACGATAGTCGCGGGACTTCTGCACGACTGCATAGAGGACACCGAAATAGACGTCCGGTTTATCAAAAAAGAGTTCGGCCCCTCCGTCGCCCTGCTGGTCGACGGAGTGACCAAGCTCGGCCACATCGTATACAGCAGCCGCGAAGAAGAGCAGATGGAGGATCTGCGCAAGATGTTCCTTGCAATGGCAAAGGACATACGCGTCATAATCATAAAGCTCGCGGACAGACTGCATAATATGCGGACGAATCAGTATTGGGACCCGGTAAAGAGGAGCGAAAAAGCCGTCGAGACCATGGAGATATACGCTCCGCTCGCGCACAGACTCGGAATGCAGACGATAAAATCAGAGCTCGAGGACATCTCGCTTCAGATACTCGATCCCGTGGGCTATAAAGAAGTGTCCGACTATCTTCTCACAAAGAAGGTCAAGCTCGAGGATTTCCTCAAAAAGATCGAAAAGAGCATTTCGGATAAGCTCTCCAAATCGGGGGTAAAGTACGAGATCAAATCAAGGGTAAAGCATATCTACAGCATATACAGAAAGGTTTACGGTCAGAATCTCGAGTTCGATCAGATCTACGATATATGCGCGACGAGAGTCATCGTCTCCGACCTTGCCGACTGCTACAACGTGATGGGACTGATACACGAGCTGTTCAGACCGATCCCGGGCAGGTTCAAGGATTATATAAGCAATCCGAAGCCGAACGGATATCAGTCGCTCCATACGGTCGTCATAGGAGCGGACGGCGTTCCCATAGAGGTCCAGATCAGGACCTTCGACATGGATCACACAGCTGAATACGGCATAGCGGCGCATTGGAAATACAAGGACGGTCTTTCCGGAAAGCAGAACGAGGAGACCTTCGCGTGGATCCGTCAGCTCCTTGAGAATCAGCAGGACTCGGATGCCGAGGATTTCATCAAGAACATAAAAACGGATATGTTCGCGGACGAGGTCTTCGTGGTCACGCCTAAGGGAGACATAATTTCTCTGCCGAGCGGCGCCACGCCCATAGATTTTGCCTATACGATACACTCTCAGGTCGGCAACAAGATGGTCGGCGCAAAGGTCAACGGCAGGATAGTTAATATCGACTACGTCTTGAAGAGCGGAGATATAGTCGACATAATAACCTCAAGCACGTCAAAGGGGCCCAAGCGCGACTGGATGCAGATCGTTAAAACGAACTCGGCAAGAACGAAAATAAAACAGTGGTTCAAAAAAGAACGGCGCGAGGAGAACATCGAAGAAGGAAAAGCAAGGCTCGAACACGAGCTTCGCGCCGAGCTTTTGTGGGACGTTTTCAGCCAGCCGGCGTTTCAATCGACCATGCTCAAGCGTTTTGATTTCAACGATCTTGACGAGCTTTACGCCGCCGTCGGATACGGAGGCATCTCCGTATCCAGGATAGTAGCGAGAGTTCACGAGGAGCAGATCAATCAGCAAAAGCTCCTTAATCCGCAGCTTCAGGTCTCAAAGCCGAAGACGGAAAAGCATTCTGAAAGCGGAGTAATCGTCGAAGGACTTGAAAACTGTCTCGTAAAGTTTGCAAAATGCTGCACGCCCGTCCCGGGAGATGAGATACTCGGCTTCGTCACAAGAGGCTACGGAGTCTCGATACACCGCAAGGAATGCGCGAACGTAAGGAACTCACTGGACAAGGAATCGGAATACGGACGCTGGATAAAGGTCGCGTGGGACAGTCAGATAAACAGAAGATACAATACGTCGATACGTATTTCGGCAAAATCAAGACAGGGCATCCTGGCAGACGTAGTTACCGTCATCAACAATATGAAGCTTGCCGTATCCGAGCTCAACGTCCGTGATATGCCGGACGGAAAGACCTTGTTCTTCATGTCGATAGAAGTATCGGACGTGGAGCAGCTCGACCTTTTGACGAGCAGACTTAAGAAAAACTCAGACGTATACGACGTCACGAGAATAATGGCAGGCGGAGAGGAATAAAAAATGAGAGCTGTCGTCGTAAGAGTTTCAAGAGCTTCCGTCACGATAGACGGAGAAGCCGGAGGGGAAATAGGGAAGGGACTTCTGGTCCTTTTGGGAGTCGGGCCGCAGGACACCGAAAAAGAGGCGGCATATCTTGCAAAAAAGTGCGCCGAAATGAGGATATTCGAGGACGAAAACGGCAAAATGAATCTCGGACTTTCGGATATAGGCGGCGGGATGATGGTGGTATCCAACTTCACCCTTTACGCCGACTGCGCCAAGGGAAGAAGGCCGGACTTTTTCTACGCCGCAAAGCCCGACGTCGCGATCCCTCTTTACGAAAAGTTTCTGAGCGAGCTTTCTGCTTTCGGGATAAAGCCCGTGACGGGAAAGTTCGGAGCGGACATGCAGATAGATCACGTCAACGACGGACCGGTGACCCTTATTCTCGATACGGAACGGATGCTTAAAAAATAACGGGGGAAAGAATGAAGATAAAGGCACTAACGGTAGGTTTGCTTCAAACCAACTGCTATATACTTGCGGATGAAAAAAGCGGCGAATGCGCCGTGATAGATCCCGGCGGGGACGCCGACAGGATACTGCCGGCGACGGAAGGATATAAAGTCAAATACATCATTCTGACTCACGGTCATTTCGATCATTATACGGCGGCTGAAGAGGTCAGGGAAAAAACAGGCGGAAAAGTCCTTATAAACAAGAAAGACCTTTATCTCTTATATACCGATATCGAGGAAAGCTCGGTATTCAGAAGATACAATAAGCCTCCGGAGATAGACGGTTATATCGAAGAGGGCGAGGATCTTACGGTCGGGTCGCTGACTCTTAAGATACTGAACACACCGGGGCATACGAAGGGCTCCTGCGTTATACTATGTAATAACGTGATGTTTTCGGGAGACACGCTTTTCCTTGAGAGCTGGGGCAGATGCGATCTTGAGGGCGGAGACGATGAGGAAATGCGCAAAAGCTGCCTGAGACTTGCGGAATTGCCTGACGATTACGTCGTTTTGCCGGGTCACGGAGAAAGCACCAGGCTTTCATACGAAAAGGAATATAACCCGATAATGCGTAGGATATGAAGTTTGTTTGTATCGGACACGACCGGAAAACGGCGGTTCGTGATATGCTCATATCGCTGCTGCCGGATGAAAAGCACGAAGAGGCAGCAGGAGACTTTGAGGGCGACTGTCTGTGCAGGACTTCGGTGACCGAAAAGGACGGAACGGTATTCGCCGCGGCCGAGCTTTATGTTGAAGGAAGGGTCTTTACCGGCGAATGCTCCGAAAGACTTTCCGATCCTTCGGAGGTCGAGCATAACAGAGCCGTCAGCTTTGCGGTAAAAACGTCGCTTCATAAGGCGCGCTTGCAGATCCGTCCGCAGAGACCGCCGTTGGGGTCGCTCACGGGCGTCAAGCCGGCAAAACCCGCCAGATTCTATCTGTCCGAGGGCAGGACGAAGGAAGAATGTGAAAACTGGCTCAAGGACAGGTATTTCGTTTCCGAAAAAAGAGCAAAGCTGTGCGTAGAAGCCGCGGCGGCGGCGCTGTCTGTCGAAAAGAGCCTCGGCAAAAGAGAGGTCCAGCTTTATCTCGGGATACCTTTTTGCCCCTCGAAATGCCTCTATTGCTCATTCGTCAGCAACGACGTGAAAAGCTGGGGACATTTGACAGAGCCTTATTTCAACGCTCTTTTATCCGAGATAGACGCCGCAGGCGGGATGTTTTCACGCGAAGGACTGACCGTGGGTTCGGTATATATCGGGGGAGGCACTCCGACCGTCCTTTCGGCGGAAAAACTCAAAGAGCTTATTTCCCGTATATATGACCGTATAGACCTGTCCGGGTGCGGAGAGTTCACCGTTGAGGCGGGAAGACCGGACACTGTGGACAGAGAAAAGCTGAAAGTCTTTGCCCGTCTCGGCGTGTCGAGGATAAGCATAAATCCTCAGACGATGAACGACGGCGTGCTCCGAGCGGCGGGAAGAATGCATACGGTTGACGACGTAAGAAAAGCATATGCTGCCGCAAGGGAGACAGGTGATTTCATAATCAATATGGACCTTATAGCGGGACTTCCTTCGGACGACGGAGAAGGACTTTTGAAGAGCACCGAAGAGATCGTCGGGATGGGACCCGAAAATATAACGGTCCATTGCCTCGCAAGAAAAAAAGGCGCTCCACTGAGATTCGGGGCGAGGGGCGAGCTGACGGAGGAAGAGCTTGACGCATGCCATGAGCTTTTGATCTCTGCCGGATATGAGCCGTATTATCTTTACAGACAGAAGTATTCCGCCGGAGGATTGGAAAACGTCGGCTTTTGCCGCAGAGGGCTTATTTCGCGGTATAATATCTGTATGATGGAGGAGATCGGCGACACGGTCGCGCTCGGCTCGGGCGGCATATCCAAGATACAGCCCGAAAAGGACGGGAAGATCATAAGGATCTGCAATCCGAAATATCCGCTTGAATACATCGAAAGGATCAAAGCGATCTGCGATAAAAAAGCGGAGATAGTTTTTTGATTTAAGAACGATTTTTACAAAAGGAGATGCTGATAATGGAACAGACTGTAAGAGAATTGCTTGACAAGGCAAAGGAATTGGCATGCGCCGCGGGAAAAGCGGCGGGGACTGCTGCCGACGCGGCTTCCAAGAAGGCTGGAGAAGTATTCGAGACGACCAAGCTTGCGCTTGCAAACTTCGACCTCAATACCGAGATAGAGCTCCTTTATAAGGAGATAGGCAAGAACGTTTACCAGACCCATAAGGGAGTCGAAGTGGATCCGGAAGTCATTTCCACAAAGCTCGTGGCGATCGACGAAAAGTTTGAAAAGATCGAGAGCAACAAAAAGCAGATGGCGTTTATAAAGACCGTGACCGTATGTCCCACGTGCGGTGCGGAGTGCGATAAGAAGGACGCTTTCTGCAGAGTCTGCGGACAGAAGCTCTGATATGTATTCGCTTGAAGATTATCGGGAAAGCGCCCGATATATAACCGAAAGACTTAACGGCCGTGTGCCCCGGATACTTCTTATCCTGGGCACCGGACTCGGTTTTCTTGCGGAAAAGACGGAGGATGCGGTCATCATTCCGTATAAAGACATACCCCATTTCAAATCGTCGACGGCGCCCGGCCATACCGGAAGATTCGTGATAGGCAGCCTTTGCGGCGTCAGCGTCATGATAATGCAGGGAAGGCTCCATTGTTATGAGGGATGGTCTTCGGAGGACGCGGCGTACCAGGTCAGAACGGCAAGACTCTGCGGCGCGGAGACGATGATAGTGACGAACGCCGCCGGCGCGGTCAACGAGGATTATAAGGTCGGAGATTTTATGATCATCTCCGATCATATAAGGCTTATGGGCGTAAGTCCTCTTACGGGTCCGAATATCGATGAGTTCGGCCCGAGATTTTGCGATATGAGCGAAACGTATGATAAAAAATACCGCAGTATCGCTATAAAAAGCGCGGAAAAGCTCGGCATACGTGCTCATGAGGGCGTGTATTTCTATTTTGCCGGTCCTCAGTATGAGACTCCGGCGGAGATCCGTGCCGCAAGACTTCTCGGCGGAGACGCGGTGGGGATGTCGACAGTGTTCGAGGCTACCGCGGCAAGCCACTGCGGAATGAAGGTCCTCGGTATCTCGCTGATGACAAATATGGCGGCGGGTATTTTGAAAAACAGACTCGACGGCGCGGAAGTCGAGAAAACGGCCGAAAAACAAAAGGACGGCTTCGCGGCGTTGATCATGGATATTTTGAAGAACATCGGGTGACAGGCTTTTTCTCATTAGGCGTCCCGGAGACGATTTTAAGCGTTCTTCGGCTGATAGGCGGTGTTATTATTGAAAAAAAGTAGATCGGGCGGCTTTCTGCAAAGCACGATGATATTGATGGCGGCAAGCATCATCGTTAAGATAATCGGCGCGCTTTTCTCCATTCCGCTGACAAATCTTTACGGCGCGGACGGTAACGGTATATTTACGGTGGCGTATTATATTTACACCGCCATGTTCATTATTTCAACCGCCGGTCTGCCCGTCGCAGTGTCGAAGATGGTAGCTGAGGCAAAAGCTCTCGGCAAGATAAGAGAAACGAAAAGGATCGGCAAGGTGGCGCTTATCGCTTTTGCCGGCATAGGTCTTTTCTTTACGCTCGTAATGGTTTTCGGCGTGGACGTTTTCATGTCTCTGGCAAAGAGCGCCATGGCGAGAAAAGCCGTTCTGGCCGTCGCTCCCACCATCTTTTTCATTTGCATAGTTTCCGCGATAAGAGGATATTATCAGGGCCTTTCGAATATGGTCCCGACCGCTGTTTCGCAGGTGATTGAAGCCGTTGGCAAGCTCGTGTTCGGACTTTTCCTTGCATACTATCTCATGGGGAAGGGTTACGGGCTTGAAACGGTCGTCGCCGGTGCGATCGGCGGCGTTACGATCGGTACGATCCTCAGCGCGGTATATATCATAATCGTCCGGCTCCGCGACGTAAAAACCGACAAAGAGGAGGTCGCGCAGGATACCGGAGAATGCAGCTCGGTCAAGGATATTCTTAAAAGCCTTATAAAGATATCCGTCCCCATTACGATCGGATCATCCGTCCTCAGCGTCACCAACCTTATAGATACGTTCGTCGTCCTTGCGAGACTTCAGGAGGGCTGCAATCTTACCGACGTCGCCGCGAACCATCTTTACGGGGCTTACGGCATGTCGGTCAAGTTTTTCAACCTCCCGCAGACCGTGATCGTCGGTATAGGAATAAGCGTCATCCCAGCGATTGCGGCGGCGTTGGCGACAAAAGAAAAAGACAAAGCGAGGCATTTCACCGAAAGCGCTTTCAGACTCACCGGACTTCTGGCCTTCCCGTGCGCCGTCGGGCTCGGTGTGCTGTCAAAGCCGATATTGAGTCTTTTTTACATCAAACAGCAGTCGGACGCGGCCGAGGCGGCTCCGCTTCTGGTCCTTCTGGCGCCGGCAGTGTTTTTCGTGGCAATGGTCAGCGTTACGAACGCCGTTCTCCAGGCAAGCGGCAGGATATGGATACCCGTTTTTACGATGACCCTCGGAGGTATCATAAAACTGACGACGAACTATTTCCTCGTAGGGACGCCGGGCATAAATATCAGCGGAGCGCCGATAGGGACCTGCTTCTGCTACGGGACGATAATGCTGCTGAATCTTATCTTCATATGGAAGAATATAATAAGGTTCTCACCGATAAGAGTTTTCGTAAAACCGCTTGCGTCTTCGCTTTTGATGGGAGTCTTTGCTTATCTGGTCTTCCCGGTCCTTTCCGGACTGATAGGGAACGGCTTTGTAAGACAGATCGTTTCACTGGGCATAACCGTAGGCTTTTCCGCGGTTTTATATCTCTTGCTGCTCATCGCTTTCAAGGCAATGCCGCGTGAAGACGTTTTGATGCTTCCCAAGGGTGAAAAAATAGCAAAATGGTTGAGAATTAAGTAAAATAAATAAAAAAGCACTTGCAAAAGGAGCATGAATGTGGTAAATTGTAACAAAGAAAGCTTTGATTTTAACGATTTGATCGATATAATGAAAACACTCCGTGCTCCCGGAGGATGTCCCTGGGACATAGAGCAGACTCATGAGAGCATTCGCCGCAACTTTATCGAAGAGGTTTACGAGGCGTGCGAAGCGATCGATCTGAAAGATGACGCTCTGCTTTGCGAGGAACTCGGAGACGTGCTTCTGCAGGTCGTTTTTCACACCCGTATCGCAGAGGACAGAGGGGCGTTTTCAATGTCCGACGTCTGCGACGGCGTTTGCAGAAAGCTTATTTTAAGACATCCTCATATTTTCGGTGAAGAGAAGGATCTTAAAACGGCGGATCAGGTCCTCGACAGGTGGGATGAGATAAAAAAAGCCGAAAAACATCAGAAATCGGTCTCCCAGTCTATGGATCAGGTCGCAAAAACGCTTCCTGCGCTCATATATGCCGAAAAGATACAGAAGAAAGCCGCGAAATCCGGATTATCTGTCGATATTCCTTCCGCGGGAACTCCGGAGGAGGAAATCGGAAGAAAGCTTTTCGACGTCGTTTCGGAAGCGAGAGCGTGCGGAATAGATCCTGAAAAGGCTTTGACAGACTTTTCGCAGAATTATATAAAGAAGTTTTCCGCGCAGGAACTCGGGAATAAAGAATAAAGGACCCTTATTAAAATATAGGAGGATTTAAAATGAACAAAACAGAACTTATTGCGGCAGTAGCAGCGAAAACCGAGCTCAAGAAAAAGGATGCAGAGAGCGCAGTCGCAGCAGTATTCGATGCGATCTCCGCAGAGCTCGCAAAGGGCGGCAAGGTCCAGCTCATCGGCTTCGGATCCTTTGACGTCAAAAAACGTAAGGCACGTGTCGGCCGCAACCCCAAGACGAAGGAAAGCATCAAGATCGCCGCTTCCAAGTATCCGGTATTCAAAGCAGGCAAGGCTCTGAAGGATAAGGTCGCGAAGAAAAAGAAATAATTCAGATGCGCCTGGATAAATATCTCAAAAACGCAAGACTCATCAAACGCAGAACGGTCGCAAATGAAGCCTGCGACACCGAACGCGTCGAGGTGAACGGAAAGGCGGAAAAGCCTTCCTACAGAGTCAAGCCGGGGGATATTATTACTATTTCTTTTGGCAATAAACGGTTAAAGATCCGGGTCCTCAGTATAGACGATCATCCCAAAAAGGACGAGGCTTCTCTTCTGTATGAGGAAATAAAAGAATAAAAGACCCGACCTCCCCATATGTTTTTATGGGGAGGTTTTTTTATGGAAGATCTTATCGTCAAAGAAATCAGAAGCAACATCGTTGCCGAAAACCGCGAGAGGGCGACCGTATCCGGAGTTTCGGAAGTAAAAAAGTTTGATGAGAACGAGGTAGTGCTTGAAACGACGCAGGGCAGACTCCTTATAACGGGAAAGGGACTGCACGTTGAGCGGCTGAGCCTGGAAACAGGAGAGATAACCGTAAGCGGAACGGTCGATTCTTTTCAGTATCAGTCGTCACAGCGCGAAGGATCCTTCTGGTCAAAGCTCTTTTAGAATGATACGAAGTCCCGACGAACAGACTGTCAGCTTTTTGCTTTTTACCTTACTCGGCTTTTCCGCAGCGCTGTTTTCGGTCGCATTTTCCGCCGTCTTGAAAAAGCTCAGAATGTCGAAAGCGGTCTTTTGCGCCTTTGATTTTCTTTTCTGTGTCCTGTGTTTTTGCGCGGGGATCCTTCTGATCGCCTTTTGCGGCGGAAGCATAAGAGCGTATATGTTGTTCGGAGCCGCTCTCGGCGTCGTGCTTTTTAAGCTTTTTTCAAGCTTTTTTTGCAAAAGCAAACGGTTTTAAGTTGACATACAGGGAAAGATTATATATAATCAAATAAAATAAGGAAGTAAAAGGGGGAAGATCGATGAAAAAGAAAAAACGTCTTAGCCTTGCACTCAAAATTTTCGTCGTTCTCTTCTCGGTTTACGCTTCCGTCCAGCTTATAAGACTCAAGGTCAAGATCAATGCACAGCAGGAAGAGCAGAACCTTTTGACCGAACAAAGAGACGAACTCAAAACAAAAAACGCAGAGCTCCGAGAGATTGCCGAATCGGATCAGGATGAAGATTATATAGCATCAATCGCCAGAGATCAGTTGGATTACGTTTATTCCGGCGAACAGGTGTTTAAAGATATATCCGGTAAATAGGAGGAAAAGTTTTGGACATAATTGTCGGCAATATCTATGAGGGTAAGGTAACAAGAATAACCAAGTTCGGGGCGTTCGTTCAGCTTGCTCCGGGTAAAAGCGGCATGGTCCATATCTCCGAGATAGCGAATACATACGTAAGCGACATAACGAAGTTTATTTCCGAGGGACAAGACGTCAAAGTCAAGGTCATCGGCATAGATGAAGAAAACAGGATAAATCTTTCTATCAAAAAAGCCGCGGTGACGGAGAATAAACCTCAGGAGCCGGAGCCCACGGCGCAGGATCTTTTCGAAAGCAAGCTCAAAGCTTTTATGCAGAGCAGCGAAAGCAGGATCTCCGATCTCAAGCAGCAGAATGACCGCAGGAGCGGCGCGAAAAGAAGAAAATAGATCATTTGGGGCGGCGTGTAAAAGCGCCGCTTTTTTGCTGCAAAAGAAGCAATAATTTCCGCGTCTTTAAGACGCGGCTTTTTCGTATTATATCGGCTTTTTTGAAAAAGATAATAGCGAAGAAGGTGTCCTGATGATCAGAATAGGCATTGTCGATAAAGACGACGGAAGTTTGCTCAGATCGGTCCGGAAAATGAACTTGAACGGCTGCACGGCTGAGAGTGCCTCTCGAGGCGGGAAGTATGACGTTGTATTGTGGAAAGACACCGGGGACGGGAAATGCTTTCCTTTTTCAACGTGGGCACTGATAATATGCTCGCAGAATGCAGAGGGATTCTTGCCGGAATGTGATGCGGAATATGCCGTCAGCTGCGGCAGGACCGACCGCGATACGGTGACGCTTTCTTCTTCACTGTCAAACGGAGGTATGGCGGCGCTGAGACGCGAGATAGTATCTAAAAGCGGCAGGGTCATCGAGCCGTGTGAGATTGAACTGAAGGATATAAGCGGCTCGGAGGATGATAAGCTTGCGATATTATCGCTTCTGCTGCTTATTGACAGATTTTGAAATAAATACCTCAAATAATATTGAATTACAGTCAAACAATATGATTGTAATCTTTTCAAAAAGGAGAAATAAGAATGTCTACCAGCAGCACGAAATCCGGTATGAGTGCGAGCACCAAGCAGGCTCTCCACAACTTCAAGATGGAGACTGCGCGTGAAGTCGGCGTCACTCTTAACGACGGATATAACGGCGATCTTACCTCTAAGCAGGCCGGTTCCATCGGCGGACAGATGGTAAAGAAGCTCATTATGCAGGCTGAAAACAACCTGAAGTAAAAGATCCCTTTTAAAGGGCAGATCGGGATAATTGTATCCCGGCAAAGATCGGCACGGCTTGGAAGTTTTTCCGGCCGTGCCGATTTTTTTGTCTTTTCAATAAAGCCCGGACAAGGTCCGGTCCTTTTTATGATTGACTCGGACGCCGCGGAGAATTATAATTATAGAATAGAACAAAGTCGGAAATCGGAAAGGGGACCGCCATGAAAAAGATCACCTTCGCCATAGCCGGAATGGGCAACCGGGGAACAAAATATGCCTCAAAACAGATGAAGTTCCCGGAGGAAATGGAAGTCGTCGCCATGGCGGACAAAAGGCGTATCAGACTTGACGCCGCTAACAAATATCTGCATCTGCCGGAGGACAGGCTCTTTGAAAGTGCCGAAGAGATGATCGCACAGCCGAAATTGGCGGACGTGATGGTGATAGCGACACAGGACGCTCAGCACAAAGAACACGCTCTGGCGGCGCTCGGCAGGGGATACGATCTTATACTTGAAAAACCGATCTCCAACCGTTTGGAGGATTGCTTCGAGATCGAGCAGGCCGCGAAGAAAGCAGGCAGACGTGTTATCGTGTCCCACGTCCTCCGCTATACGGCTTTTTACCGTGAAATAAAAAAGATAACGGACAGCGGAGTTTTGGGAAAGATCGAATCGGTGGAAATGGCGGAGCACGTCGGATATTATCATATCGCTCACAGTTACGTCAGGGGAAATTGGCATAAAGCGAGCGCGTCCTCTCCGATGATACTCGCAAAATGCTGTCACGATATGGATCTCATCCTGTGGCTCACGGGTAAAAAGTGTCTTAAGCTCAACTCGTTCGGCTCGCTGGATCATTTCAAGATCGATAATTGTCCTTCCGGCGCTCCCGAAAGATGTACCGACGGGTGCCCCGTAAAATGTCCCTTCAATGCGGTTGATTTTTATCTGTCAAGCATACCGGGATGGCCAGCAAACGTCCTTAATCCCGAACCTACGAAAGAAAACATAACGGAAGCTCTTCGCTCGACCGATTACGGACGCTGTGTCTACAGGATGGACAACGACGTGGTAGATCACCAGACCGTGCAGATGCTTCTGGAGGACGGGATCACCGTTTCCTTCCAGATGCTCGGATTTACCGCAGAGATGACCCGCAAAATACGCATCTTCGGAACGGAAGGTGAACTGTGGGGAGATTTCAAGTCCATGGATCTTCACTGGCAGCGATTCGGAGAAAAGGCGCACGACGTCGATTTTTCCTCCGGAAACGTCGATACGTCGGGACACGGCGGCGGCGACACGGGACTCGTTTACGACGCGATTCGACTTTTCAGGGGAGACGATTTCGATACTTCGGCGATCACATCGATCGAGCGCAGTGTGGAGAGCCATTACGTTGCTTTTGCCGCCGAGGAAAGCAGGGTAAAAGGCGGCGAACTGATCGTCATGGATGATTTCATGAAAAGATCGGCCGTAGACCGGGATAAACGATCGCGTTGAACGGTCAAGGCAGACACTTATTTCTTTGACAGATCAGCGATAAAGTGATATAATATATTAAATATATAACGGTCGGCGCTTCTGCCGTTCCGTGATATGCTTTCATATAAAAAATGCGAAGGGTTGTGGTGATTTGAAGAAAAGAACAGTCTTCATTTTTGCATGTCTTCTGACCGCAATCGTTTTGATCGCTTTGGCGGCGGGTGGAGACGAAGAGACCTCCCTCGTTTCTTTATCATATATAAGAGAAGCTTTTGCCGGTGTCTTTTCAAAGAACGCTGAGGATACTTTCGGGAGCATTAAAACGACGGCGTCGACCGCGGTCGATGAAGCTCTTTCCGGCTTTGAAGAGAATGCCGATAAAAGATTAGCCGATGCATATATAAAAGCCGTTGGGGATAAGCTTGACGCTAAGATAGCCGACGATCCTTCTCTTATCATTACGAACGGCGGAACTTTAACGGAGCTTAAAAAAGGCGATAAGATAATAGGCAGCGCAGGCGCAGGAGTCATGCTCGATTCGGGAACGGCGACCGTATGCGGCAATAACAGCGCAGAGCTTTTGAACGTAGGCACCGGAACGGTTTTGAAGCCGGGAGAATCTGTCGAGAATAACGTATTCTATATGATACTGGATACCGCGAACGGCGGAGTTGAGGTGACCTCCGAAACCGCAACGCTCATGATCAAGGACGGGAGCTATATCGTAAAGGCGTACGTTCCGCTTTACGAAAGCTCTGCCGATACGTTATTTAACCTCGGCCTTTTCAGGGGAACTAACAACGGTTACGAGCTCGAGCGCGCACCGACGAGGCAGGAGGCTCTCATAATGCTGATAAGGCTTTTGGGAGAAGAACAGTTCGCCTTGGAGTTCGATGAGAAGAATATGACCTTCGAGGACGTGACCGGCTGGCTCGACGGCAGAAAATATATTGCTTACGGCGCGTATATGAAGTATACCAACGGAAGAAGCGCAAAGGTATTCGACCAGAGCGGAACTGCTGACATATATATGTATCTTACCTTTGTGCTGAGAGCGTTGAGATACAGTGACGCCGAAGGCGATTTTATTTGGAACAGGACTTCGGTGGACCTTGCCGTGCAGCTGGGGCTGCTCACGCAGGATGAAGTCGATTCGATAATGATAACGGGATTCAAGCGAGATCACGTCGTCCTGATATCCCTGAATGCTCTTAAAAAGAATCTTAAGGGTCTTGATCTTACTCTTGCCGACAAGCTCGTTTTGGACGGCGTCCTGACGCGCGAGCAGGCGGATTCGTTGCTTGACTGAAAAAAGAAGTAGCAAAAAGCGCCCCTCGTAAATAGAATGTATTGAGAAATCTATTTAGGAGGTAAACGCTTCTTATGTATTCATGCAATAATCGCAGAGGTTCCCAGGGATATCAGACTTTTTGGATAATAGTCGTAATCGCTCTCTTCCTCATCTGGATTACTTATCTCAATAACGATAACGGAAGCTGCGGCTGCGGCGGCGGATGCGGCGACAACAACGACTGCGGCTGCTATAATTGACGGCGGAAAAGCCAAGTCACTTTTTGCTTACATCATATCAAAGCAAGCCCTGCCATACGGCAGGGTTTTGTTTTTGACAAAAAGAAAAATAAGGTGTAGAATCATAGTGTTTTCATAATGAAAGGATGAGCTTATGAAAAAGTATCTGCCTTACGCCAGAAAATACTGGTACAGCTTTTTGCTCGGGCCTCTCTTCATGATGCTTGAAGCATGCGGGGAGTTTATCCTTCCGTATATCAACGCAAACCTTATAAATAAAGGCGCAGCTTTCGGAGATACCGATTATATCATCAGATGCGGTATCTATATGGCGCTGCTTGCCGTATTCATGCTTATCGCCGGCGTGCTGGGCGCGAACTTTGCGATTAGAGGCTCCGCAAGGATGGCCTTCTGCGTCAGAAGAGATACTTTTCATAAGATACAGAAGTTTACCTTTTCAAACATCGACGATTTTACTACCGGCTCGCTCATAACCCGTATCACGAACGACGTAACGCAGATACAGAACTTTACGCAGAACCTTCTTAGGGGGATGTTCAGAAGTCCCGTGATGCTCATCGGAGCGATCGTTATGTCATTCAGACTTAACAAAAGTCTTGCGATGATCCTTCTCATCGTCATGCCGCTGCTTGCCTGCGCGATTGGAACGATCATTTTCATCACGGCGCCGAGATACGTCCGTATGCAGAAGCAGATAGATCTTCTCAACACGAATATAAAAGAAACGATAACCAACGAGCGCGTCATAAAATCCTTCGTCCGTGAAGAATACGAGATAGGCAGGTTCAGAGAAGTAAACACGGGACTCGTAAACAAATCGATCTCGGCGTTCAAGATAATGATGCTTTTGATGCCAGTTTCGGCACTCGCCGTCAATATATCAACACTTGCGGTTGTTTGGGTGGCAGGCAAACAGATAATGATAGGATCTATGGAAATAGGCACTTTGACCGCCTTCATTACATATCTTACCCAGGTGCTTATGGCGCTCAACTTCCTTGCAATCATCATTTTGGCGGGAACGCGCGCCGCCGCTTCGGATAAGCGTATTTCCGAGATATGGAAAGCAAAGCCGGACATAGTATCCGACGAGAAAAACAAAGACGTCGTCGTGTCCGGCGGGAGCATAGAGTTCAGAAACGTCTCCTTCAAGTACTTCAAAAACAATCATGAAAAGGTGCTTGACAACGTGAGCTTCAAGATCGAGTCGGGAGAACTTGTCGGAATAATCGGATCGACGGGCAGCGGCAAAACGACGCTCGTTTCCCTTATCCCGAGGCTGTATGACGTTGACGAAGGACAGATACTCGTAGACGGAAAGGACGTACGTAACATTTCGCTTTATAATCTGCGCGAAAGCGTTGCTATGGTCCTGCAGAAAAACACCCTTTTCTCGGGCACGATCGAAGAAAACCTCCGCTGGGGCAATGAAAACGCTTCTCGTGATGAAATACGCCAAGCCGCTTCCGTCGCGCAGGCCGACGGCTTCATAACCTCATTCAAGAACGGATACGATACCGAACTCGGGCAGGG
>JAEEGL016522404.1_pt1 | contig 21738 bp, 12 predicted proteins | sample 9134231 | NCBI WGS metagenome assembly JAEEGL01 (sample SAMN16246548, study PRJNA631951) | gut metagenome | biome: gut microbiome; feature: rumen; material: fiber-attached | host: Bos | place: Iran: Karaj | collected 2018-10
ACATCGCTACAATTTCTGCCAACAACGATTCAGAAATTGGTAAGATGCTTGCCGACGCTATCGAAAAGGTAGGAAAAGACGGTGTTATAACTGTAGAAGAATCAAAGAACATGGACATGACTGTAGACACTGTAGAAGGTATGCAGTTTGACCGCGGTTACATTTCTTCTTACTTTGTAACAGACCGAGAACGCATGGAAGCCGCTTATGACGATGCATACGTTCTTATTTACGACAAGAAGATCAGCGCAATGAAAGACCTTCTTCCAATCCTTGAAAAAGTTGCAAATGCAGGCCGCGCCCTTGTTATCATCTGTGAAGATGTAGACGGCGAAGCTCTTACAACATTGGTTTTGAACACAATCCGTGGAACAATCAAGTGCTGTGCAGTTAAGGCTCCAGGCTTTGGCGACAGACGTAAGGACATGCTGCAGGATATCGCAATTCTTACAGGCGGTACTGTAGTAAGCGAAGAAATTGGTCTTAAGCTCGAAACCTGCGGAACAGAAGTCCTTGGTCAGGCTAAATCAATCAAGATTGACAAGGACAACACAACAATCGTTGGCGGTGCCGGTTCATCTAAGGCTATCAAAGACCGCGTTGCCGAAATTAAGAACGCAATCGAAAAATCAACTTCTACATACGACAAGGAACAGCTTCAGAAGCGTCTTGCAAAGCTTGCAGGCGGAGTTGCTGTAATCAGCGTTGGTGCCAATACAGAAACAGAAATGAAAGAAAAGAAGTTCCGCGTAGAAGATACAATTGCTGCTACACGTGCAGCCTTGGAAGAAGGTATTGTAAGCGGTGGTGGTATGGCTTTGATCGAAGCTGCAAAGGCACTCGCAACAATCCCAGAAGATTTGAGCGAAGACGAAAAGGTTGGCTACAAGATTGTACGCCGCGCCCTTGAAGAACCAATCCGCCAGATTGCAGAAAACGCAGGTCTTGACGGAAGCGTTATTGCAGAACGTGCCAAGAACGAAAAGAAGGGTATTGGTTACGATGCCCGCCTCGACAAGTGGGTAAATATGCTTGAAGCAGGTATTATTGACCCGGCCAAGGTTACCTGTTCTGCACTTAAGAATGCAGCAAGCGTTGCAGGAACACTTCTTACAACAGAATGTGCAATTACAGACATTCCAGAACCAAAAGCACCGGCTGCACCTGCACCGGATATGGGCGGAATGTACTAAAAAACGTCATTGCGGCACGAAGTGCGAAGCAATCCATAATAAACAAGAAAAAGCCAGTGCGCTTATGTGAAAAATCACACCGCGCCCTGGCTTTTTTTTTTGCTTTTCTACAATTTATGGTGTAAAATATATGTGCAACAATGGGAAAAATGTTGTAGTTTGAATTTTTCGGGACTCTAGATTTTTGTGCAGAATGCACCATAATCTGCCGATAATTGAAAAGATAAACTATGACTATTTTTTCATCAGAAGGAGTTTTAAAAGTAGTATGAAGTATTCAAAAAGTTTATTCGTTTTGTTGTTCCTCTGTAGTATCTGCAGCTTTTCTTTTGCTCACGGAAAGGGTGATATCGAAGAAATTGATGTTGATAATGTAAACAGCTGGAAAGAGAATTTTGATCTGGAAGGAAAAACCCAGAAAAAAGCCGTTAAGTACAATATTATGATTACGGCTTCGGACCTTGGTGGTAATGAACATATTGAAGGTCCGTTCAATTTGTATGTAGACCCTGAATCGGACAGACCTATTTGTGGTATTACTAACCCTTATACTAACATGCGCGTTGTCGGCAACTTGAACATTGTTGGTACCTGTGTCGACGATGATGGTGTTTCTAAGGTTGAACTCCTCCTTGATGAAGGCACCGAATATGAAAAATTAGTTGTAGCAGACGGAACCGAATTCTGGTCTTATTATCTTGATACAAACAACCTTGAAGAAGGTCCTCATACAATCAAAGTAACAGGTTACGACATTAACGACGAACCTGTTGTTAGTAAACCTGTAAAGCTTACATGGCAGCTCGACCGTAAACAGCCTCTTACTGCTGTAGAAAACGTTGGCATGGGTCAGCTTGTTAGTGGTAACGTAAACTTCAAAGGTACTGTAAGCGACGGTAACGGAATTAAAGAACTTTACTATTCTGTAGACAGCGGAAAGTTCTGGATTCCTGTAAAACTTTCTAAAACAAAGCAGTTCGATACTGTAGAATTCTCTATTTCATTAGATACACGCAAATTCCCGGATGGTCCTTCTGTTATCTGGTTTAAGGCTGTAGATAATGCAACTTCCGAAGGTGCTTACGCATTCCTCTATTATATAGATAATACTAAGCCTGATGTTCAGATTGTTTATCCGGAAGAAGATGCCGTAAACGGTAAATTTACTGTTGCCGGTTTTGCAAAAGATGATGTAGGTGTTACAGATCTTTCATGGACATTCGGAGATCAGAGCGGTGTATTTGAACTTGTTCCTGGTAACCCTTACTGGGCAGTTACTGTAGACACAATTGGTCTTAAAGATAAATCACGCAAGTTTACTGTAAAGGCAATTGACCGTGCAAAGAACGTTGTAGAAGTAACAAAGAATATTCTTCTTAATCAGGAAGATGATAAACCTGTTGTAACAATTACAGAACCTGTTGCCGGCGAAATTTATGCAGGAGACAATAAGCCTGTATTTGTCCGTGGTTTTGCAACAGATGACGACAGCGTTGAATCTGTAAAAATCCAGCTCGATTCAAATGAACCAATTATTCAGCAGACAAAGGGCTCTTACTATTATGAACTTTGTAAGGCATCTGATCTGACTGCCGGAAATCATAAAATCACAATTACTGGTATTGATCAGAACGGAGTAGAAGGAAATCCTGTTTCAGTTCAGATTGTTTCAAGAGGTGCCGCTCCTGAATTTACACAGGGAGTAGTTACTGCCGGAAAAGAAACAGTTGATTTTGTAAACGGAATGGAAATCCATCCAGAATCAGGAAAGACTTTCTCTGTAACAGCAACTTCTCCTCTTGGAATTAAAGAGGCTCATATTGAAGTAGCAGGCCAGGAGCCACGCGATGAAGTTCTTAAAAATCTTACTTCATATACAGTTTCAATTCCTGTAACTTCAAACTTTGCAAAGGGACTTGTTCCTGTAAGAATCACAGTTACAGATGTAATTGACCGCACAACAGAATACAAGGCTTTGTTCTATGTAACAAATACTGCTCTTGTTAAAAACGATGACCCGATTGTTGTGTTCGACGACAGCACAATTGCCGAAGACGGTTCTATCATAAATAATCCGGACTTCCCTGCAACAGGTTACCTCATTGGTGGAACTGCTGCCAAGGTAGAAATTGTTCCTGAAACTCCATTTGCAAATGCATTCCTCGAAGGAAACCAGATTAAGCTTTTCCCAGGAAACGCTATTGGTGCTTCAGAACCAGTTGTAGTTAGAGTTACAACAGACAAGGGTAAGGTTGCAGAATCTCGTCCTCTTATCTTTAAGAACGACAACGTTTTGCCAAATCTCTTTATAAATAATTATTCAGATTCTCAGGCTATTAAAGCACGCTACACAGAATTTACAATTACAGGTTCTGTAAAATGCGAAACTGGAGTAGGCGGCTTAAGCTATAGAATTATTGGTGCAGAAGCAACAATGGACAGCAAGACTGGAACGGTTGCAAAAGTAACTGCACTTCCTGTAGAAGAAAGCTTCCAGAGTATTCCTGTTGGAACAGACGGAAACTGGTCTCTTAATCTTGATACATATTCATTGGCTTCGGGAATGTATATAGTAGAATTCATTGCCGAAAGTGCCGGTGGAAATAAAGTTGCAAAAGCAGTTGCATTCAATAACCTTCCTGAAATTGAAGAAGTAGGTGGAAAAATGCCTGCTCCAAAGGCTGCAGTTGTTACCTGGATAGACGCATTTGATGTTTATGCAATTACAACTTACCAGGGTGAGCTTGATGAAAACTTCAAGGCATTCCCACGTACAGAAATGGTAGAAGGTGCAAATCCTCTTACCTGGGGAACAGCAAAATATACTGCTCAGAAAGCTCCAACTCTTTCTGCAAATATTGCCGAAGTAGACGGAAATCCATACTTCAGCGGTATGCCTGTTGTTCTTCCATATGGTGCTTCTAAAGAGCCTAAATACATGAGACTCTACATTGACACTGGTGCAACAGTAAGTGCAGTAAATTATGAAATTACAGGTGAGGAAGTTCCTGGTGGAGATCAGCGCCAGACAGGTGCAGTTAAGCTTTCTAAACCGGAAGGCACACGCTGGATTGCAGATGTTCCTCTTAATAATCTTCCAGCCCGTGTAAATAAAATTAGTATTACAATTAAGGCCGGCTCATTGCAGCAGGTTGTAACAGGTTCTATTACTGTTGTTCGTGATACTACTTATGAAATTACAGATGATGAAGAAAAAATCTACAGCTATGCCGGAGTAGGAACCTTCTTTGATGAACATGATGCAAACTGGGTACTCCTTGACGGTTCAAAATATAACTTCTATGCAAATGTAACAGGTCCAATCCGTGCAGAACTTGAAGGTGTTGCAGACGGACTTGCTATAGAAACAGAAGGTAAGTTCATTACTCTTTATGCAACAAAAGACGGAACTTACAAGAATGTAGTATTAAAGGTAACAGACCGCTTTGGTGATGTATTTAAGACAGAACCAATCAGCTTCCTTGCAGACTCAGAAGCTCCACAGCTTAACCTGCTCACACCGGAACTTCATGACTGGCTTGGTGAAACAGTTAAACTTTCGGGAACAATTGCAGATGCTCTTGGTGTTCGTCGTGCAGAATACTCTCTTGACGGCGGCGAAACCTGGCAGGAAATCCTTCTTAAGGGCGATGCAAAGGGTCTTGGTGTAACATTCAGCGAAGATGTAGACATTAAATATATGGAAGACGGACTTATCCGCCTTGATATCCGCGCATTCGATAACGCAGGTCATACTGCACTTATTACAACGGCAGCATTTAAAGATACAACACCACCTGTTGTAAGCGTAGTTGAACCTCTTGCAATTGATATTGTAAACGGTGATAACCTCATTGTATTCAAGGTAGACGACAACGGATGGTTCAATAAAGCCGAATATCTTATGATTGGCAGCAAGGACCGCGAAGAAAAACGAAGCGAAATCCCTCTTGAACCACTTGTATTTACTCACGTTGGTACAGAAGAACGCCCAATTGATGATATCATGCAGTTTATCTTTACAGATGATGCCGGAAACAGAACAGCAATCGAAGGCTGGGACTTCACAATCGATAATAAGTCAGACCTTCCAGTTGCCGAAATTCACGTTCCGGATGAACTTCAGGTAATTACCCGTGACTTTACAATTTCGGGCGTTGTTTACGATGATGATGGTCCTTCTACAATCTGGTACAAGATTGACGATGCAGAATATCAGCAGATTCCTGAACCTGGAACAAGCTTCTCTATTGATGTACCACTTGCATCAATGACAGATAACGAGCATACAATTTATATTTATGCAGTAGACGTTAATGGTGTTCAGGGTGAAGTTGCTCAGAGAACCTTCCGCATTTCTTTGGAAGAGCCAAAGGGTGCAGTAGAACTTCCTACAATCGATACTTCTGTTCGCGAAGTAATCACAATTTCGGGTGTTGCAAGCGATAAGAACGGTATCATGAAGGTTGAACTTTCTTTGGATAACGGTAACAGCTATAACGATGCAGTAGGACAGGAAGAATGGTCTTATAAGGTAGATACACGTGCAATTCCTGGTGGTACTCAGGTAGTATTCTTACGCATTACAGATAATTACGGAATTAAGGGCTTGTACTCAAGCTTGATCAACATCGATAACGATGCTCCGGATATTTCTCTTGACCTCCCACTTGATGATTCTACTTCTACAGGACAGATCTTCTTCTCTGGTTATGCATTCGATAACGTAGAAATCTCTGATTTGTATATTACAATCCGTAACATGGAAAAGACATCGGAAGCTATAAAGAGAACTATTCCAATCAACAATATCATTGGTGAAACTCTTGATATTACCGATTTACCGGACGGCTTCTATAACGTAGAACTTTCTGGAGAAGATAAAGCCGGAAACAGAACAAACGTTAGCCGTAACATTCACCTTGATAAGTCTAAGCCGCCTGCAGTAGTAGATGTTCTTTATCCACTCAACGGTGAACACAAGAACGGAAACTTCAACATTTACGGTCAGGCTTCTTCAAATATTGAAGGCAAGATTTCTTCTCTCAAACTTTATGTAGATGACAAGTTTGTAAAAGAAACATCGCTTACAGAATCTGGATTCTTCAAGTTCGAAATTACTCCTGCTTCAGAAGTAAATACAGGTGAGCTTGATTATGACGGAAATCCAATTAAGACTGTTATTACAGATATGACAGACGGAACTCATACATATTATGTAGAAGCCGTTCTTGAAGACGGACGCAAGGTTCCTTCTATTACTCAGACAATTACATACAGCTCAATTGGTCCATGGATTACACTCGATAACTTTACATACGGTGACTTTGCTATGCGCCGACCTTACCTTAAGGGACGTGCAGGTTACAGCCGTGATCCTGAAGAAGTTGCTGCTGCTAAGGCAAAAGATGCTTCTAAAGAATTCAAAGACATGGTTGCTGCAAAGACAGTTGCAAAGGTAGAATTGAGTTTTGATAATGGTAAGACATTCGAAGAGCTTTCTACAAACGACAAGTGGCTCTACCGTGTAGAAAATCAGGACTGGACAGAAGGATATCACTTCCTGTTGATTCGTGCCACAATGAAGAACGGCGAGGTTGCTATTGAAAGAACAATCGTTCAGATTGATAACACAGCTCCAACAGTACGCCTTATTGCTCCAAACAATGGTGGCCGCTACAACCAGATGCTCGAAGCTTCGGGACTTTCTAAAGATGAAGTTGGCCTTGAAAAGGTAACTATTTCTCTGCGTAAGGGTGACAAGTCTTCTTACGAAGTTCCATCATTCATCCAGGGACTTTATGTAGACTTCCACTTCTGGGGTGCTTCATTGTTCGAATTAGGTGCAGGTCTTACCTTCTTTGATGATAACGTAAAACTTCAGTTTGTATTTGGTCAGTATACACAGGAACAGCGAGATGCAGTTAATACATTCCTTTCTCGTGAACAGACAGAGCTCCGTTATGGTGGAAACATCTTTGGTGGAAAACTTCTTGCCAACATTTCTACAATACCGTTCAGCTTCTTCTTTGGTCACGACTTTGACTGGCTCAGTGCAAGCGTTGCAGTAGGTGCTCAGTTCAACTACTTCTCAGAAACAAACTCTGGTGAAGGACAAATGCTTTCTGCAGTTCTTGCTCAGCTTGAATTCCCTAGAGTTCATTTAAGTGAAATAAAAATGTTCAGTACGTTCTCGATGTATACAGAGTTCTCTTTGTGGTTCATTCCATCGGACGTTGCTAGTGATGATATCAAGAGATTGATTCCTCAAGGCTCATTAGGTCTTCGTGTGAACATTTTCTAGTGCAGGAGTTTTTGGTTTAGTTTGAGGTGCTTATGATTTTGACAAAAAGACTCAAAACATTTTTCCTTACTCTGGTTCTTATTCTAACAGCAGGTAATCTGTTTGCAGTAGAAGAATATGTAAGTAAGGTTTATAAAGAAATAGATATTATATTTGTTAAACAGGCAGACAAAGAGCTTGCAAATATCCTTCGTGAAAATGTTGATGACAAATATTACTATCTTATGGAAAACTACACGAAGAAAAAGGTTCGCCGTCTTATTATTGATAACGAATATGAATTTGCCATGACAGCAATTTATATTATTATTGATAACAACATTGACGGTGACTTTGAAGATGAAGATGCAGTAGACCTTTATGCCACAATTGCCGAAGCTTACCAGATTCAGCAGCAGTATGAGCTTGAACAGGAGCAGAAAGCAATAGCCGAAGCTGCTAAGAAAGAAGCAGAAAAAGAAAAGATTCTTGCTTCTGCACAAAAAGATTACAATGTTGTAACAACTTCAGAAGGAAAGCAGGTATATGTTTCGGCAAAGGATGAACGAACCGAAAAATACCGCTGGAATGCAAACTTTGGTATGATAGACTTTGGTATTGTTTCTGCAAAGAATCTTGATAAGCCTGTTATGTCCGAAGGTATTTCGCTCGACTTTACTTACGAATATTCTATTCCAAAATCAATTGTAATTGGTGGCGACATTTTCTTTGACTTTAAGTTTATGGAATTCAACAATGGACCAATGGAATTCAATTTTGAAATTGCTCCAAAAGTTGCTTTCCCATTTGCACCAAAATTATTCTTCCGTTTAGGCTTTAGTGATCTTGGTGTTCTTAAGAATAAGGAAGGAACAGTTTCTGCCGCAATTGAAAAAGTTCAGAGTGCTTTCTACGGAAACGTTGTATCGCCATTGATTGGTGTTCAGTTAAGTTCCGTTAATTTAGGAAACGTTGCACTTAATGTAGATGCAAATTATCTGCTTGGAGGACTTTTAACAGGTGACTATCAGGCATTAAGCTTTAAGGGATCACTTGCAATTCCATTTGCAGAACTTGAAAGAGTTAAACTTGTTTTCAACCTGGGAGCAAGAGATACACTTTTGATATTAAATCAGGGTGGTATTGAAAACCATCTTAGCGCTATCATAGGATTTGGAGTTGAAAATGTTATTAGATAAGTATAAAAGAATAATTGCCGCAATAATCTTCGCATTCGTAACAGTTTCTGTTTTTGCTGTGGACACTTCAGAGTATGTCAAAAAGAATCTTACTGCAGCTGAAGATGCAATGGATGATGGAGATATTGATACTGCTTATAAAAAAATAAATGGTGCACTTAAATTGATGAAGGATGCAAATCCGAGTGTTCAAACTAGTGTTGTTCTTTCAGCAAGAACTATTTATTCTACTAAACTTAAAGATATTCTCCAAGAATATGATGGTGCGATTTTAAGTGAAATTAATATAAACTTGAAAGATTATCCTGAAATAAAAAATTCTCAAATAGAGAAGCTGCTTGCACAAATAGATGAAAAACAGAAAGCAGAAGCCGAAGCTGTAGTTCAAAAACGTCATGAAGAAGAACAGAAATCTATTAAGGAACAAACAGCAGCCATAGAAAAGCAGCATGCCGCAATGGAAAAACAGGCTGAATCAAATGCTGAACTTGCAGAATCTATGAAGGCACAGACTGAAACTCAGGCAGAACTTGCTGAATCTATGAAATCTCAGTCAGAAGAACTTGCAAAATCGACTCAAGAAATTACAAAATCAAATCAAGAAAGTCAGAAAATAATGCAGGAAGGTTTTAAAGATCTTCAGGGCTCTATGTCTGATCAGGCAGAGGCTTTAAAGGAATCTTCTAAAAGTCAGGCTCGTTCCACAAAAATCATGGTATTCTCTATTGTGGGAATTGCCCTTCTTATATTATTGATTGTCCTTGTAGTAATTGTAATTGCACGCCGCAGTATGAAGCTTCAGGCAGAACGCCAGGAACAGTACATGCAGGCATTCCGCCTTATTGCAGAAAATACAGGCAATACAAACCGCATTATGCTTGGTGGTGCAACAGACCTTTATGGTCAGAGCGCTCCTCTTAAGCTTGCAGGAACTTCTACCTGGGCACCAGCCGCTGCTTTACCAGATGTTACATTTACACCGGAAGATGAAGAAGAACTCAAGCAGCTTGCAGTTAAGTGTGAAGAAATTGGTACAAAGATTGACCAGATTACAAACCGCAAGAATAACTCTAAGAACGTTAGTGAACTTGTATATAAGCTTTCTATGCAGCTCGGACTTTCACAGGGTAACTCAATGCTCAACTTCTGTGCTGCAATGATTTACGATGCAGGTTTCCTTGGAGTAGATCCTGCAATCTGGGAAACAGAAACTCTTACTGATGAACAGAAGGAAGAGATGCATAACCATGTAAACATTGCAGAAAAATATCTTGACTTTGTTCCAAAGAAGTACTGGGAAGTATTTGATGATGCTTCTAAAAAGCACCACGAAAACATGGACGGTTCAGGCTATCCTAACGGTCTTAAGGGCGACGAAATTCCGCAGATTGCACGCCTTATTCGTGTTGCCGAAACATATGTTTCTATGTCGAGCCGCCGTAACTACCGCCAGGCAATGGACAAGGAAACAGCAATCGAAAAGCTCCGCGAACAGCCAGGCTTCTACGATTCTGCAGTAGTAGACACACTCGACCAGATTGTTTAATCGTGGATTGCCACGGCCTTCGGCCTCGCAATGACAGAGAGCATTGTCATTGCGAGCGAAGCGAAGCAATCCAGAGTAAATAAATACACTTTTTCTGCCGATAATTTAAACATGAAAAATTGCCTCATTAAGATAATGTTACTTTTGTGTCTGCCTTTGCAGATAATTTATGCGCAAAACACAAAACCTTTATATCAGTTACCGGGCAAAATTACAGCCTCGGCAGAATCACAAACCGACGCAGATGTATTTCTTGTTGGTTCCGATTCCGGATTATTTAAAGTTACTTCCTCAAATAATGTAATTCCTATCTGGACAGAAGCACGCGTTGATCAGATTGTGCGTGTAAGTCTTCCTGAATATATTGGGAACTCAATTGCCGGTACAAAAGACGGCTGGTTTATCCGCACCCAAAAGGGACTTTTCTTTACAGAAGATTTAAAAACTTTTATCGAACGCGATAACGGACTTCCTTTCCTTACTATTAAAAAATATGACGGCAAAAATAAATCTCTGACACTGCAGATTCAGGAGCTCAAGGATTTTAGTGTAAACCCGCTGAACAATTCAGAGATGGTAACAGCCACAAAAGATAGCGTTTATTATTCAAGCGATGCCGGGCAGAACTGGATCTCGCTTGGTTCAACAAGTACAAAGTCTACAGGAATAAAAGCAGTTGCAGTAGCCACACTCAACGAAGAAACTGTTGTATTCATGTCGCATGCAATTTTTGGTCTTTCATATATCTTGCCGCAGAATAAAAAAAGCAAATGGATAGATATAGAAAAAGGCTTTGAAAAAATGCAGTCGCTTTCTTCTGCAGATGAAATTGCAGATATCCTTCCTGTTATACGAACAAATCAGAATGGCTCCCGTTATACAGAAATTTATATTTCACAGTCATATCTTCCTTGTCTTTACAAACTGGATTGGGAAAACAAAAGCGGTGTGCTCATTTACAGAAGCACAGAGCCTGTAGATTCATTTGACGGACTTACGCTCATGGATGATGTTCTTGTTTATACACATCTTGAAGGAATAGGTTCGCTTGATATAAATACTCTTAAAAGTCCGGGAACCCCTGTAATGTTTAATGACTGGAATAAAGCATTTGCCAGAGTTCCTGGAATGATTAACACTGCATGGATTCCTCAGTCACGAAGCGGTTTTGGAAAGGGTATTTTGCTTAATGAACTTTGGCTGCTTTATCCGGGAACAATTAATTCACCATATGCAGAAAAGGCAAACGGTAAAAAAGCAATTTATGCTTCGGCTTATCAGTGCCGCAATATTGATGGAATCAACAAGTTTAAGAAAATCGTAAAAGATAGAAATATGAATGCAATCGTAATTGATATGAAAGACGATTACGGTTACCTCAGATATCAGACAAAAGATCCGCTGTTGCTCGAAAAAGGAACAGTTTCTACTTACGCAGTAGACCTTGAAAAATTCATTGAAGAATTCAAAAAAGAAAATATATATCTTATTGCCAGAATTGTAACATTTAAAGACCGCTGTCTTACAAAATATGGCGGCGGAAAATATGCAGTCTGGGATGCAAAATACAACAAAGCCTGGACCGGTATTAAAGGCTACGAAGATATTGTAGACGACGAGGGTAATGTCACAGGAACCGAAACTCAGTATTACGATGAGCACTGGGTAGACCCTTATTCAGAAGAGGTTTGGGAATATAATATCGCAGTTGCAAAAGAACTGATTGCGCGCGGTTTTGATGAAATTCAGTTTGACTATATACGTTTCCCAACAGACGGCGAAAACCTTTACAACGCAAAATACCGCTGGCAGGACAAGGGCATGGATAAAGAATCTGCTCTTATTTCATTCCTGTCTTATGCGCGTGAAAATATAGACGCTCCAATTGGAATTGATATTTACGGTGCAAACGGCTGGTATAGAAGTGGTTCACGAACCGGTCAGGATTCAGAGCTTTTGTCTGAATATGTTGATGTAATTGGTCCAATGTTCTATCCGAGTCACTTTGAACAGACCTTCTTAAATTATGCGCCTTATGCCGACAGAACCTACCGCATTTACTATTATGGTTCGTTCCGTAATACAATCATGTGCCGTAACCGTTCTATAATCAGGCCGTGGGTTCAGTCGTTCTATCTTGGGGTAAGCTACGACAAGCAGTATTATGATGAAGACTATATCCGCAAGGAATTCTTTGGAGTTCGCGATTCTATAAACCGTGGTTACATGTGCTGGAACAATTCCGGTGAATATGGAATAACTCCGCGAGATGTTACAGATACAGAAAGCTTTATTGGAACTGCACCGGAATCAAGCTGGGAATTCAAAAAGCCTGCAATTGGTACAACAATGAAGCCGCTTGTTTCAACAGTAGAAGATGCCGATTTATCTGTTTTAGACAGCATTCTGAATCTTTATCCCGAAGATGATGATGATTATTACTCTCCGTTATTGCAAAACTCGAATGTAAAACGGTATCATAACTAGTAATGGCACTAGACCAGTACACACCGGAAGAACCAATTTCCTCTATTGCAACAGCACTTGCACCAGCCGCTTTGGGAATAGTGCGCGTTTCGGGTAAGGGCTGCATTGAGCTTGTAAGCAAGGTTTTTTCAAGACCGCGCGCATTGCTTGAAGCTCCTGGGAATACAATTGTTTATGGCTGGATTCAGAAAATAGACGAAGTTATGTGTGCCGTATACCGCGCACCAAAATCTTACACAGGCGAAGACATGGTAGAAATATTCTGCCATGGAGGACCTGCCGTTGTTACTGCAATTCAAAACCTTATGCTTAAAAGCGGCTTCCGTCAGGCCAACAGGGGAGAGTACACCTTCCGCGCTTACATAAACGGCAAAACAGATTTAACAAAAGCCGAAGCAGTACGCGAAATTATAGACAGCCATACAGATGATTCTCGTAGTCATGCTGCCGGACGCCTTGCCGGAGCCCTTTATGAAGAAATCGATTCAATAAAAAAGCTGCTGGTAGATACACTCGCTGCAATAGAAGTAGAGATTGAGTATCCCGAAGACGAGGAAACAATTGCAGATACTTTTGATAAGGGCGATCTGGAAAAGGCAGACAAGCGTCTTGCGGGGCTTGTTGCGTCATGGCGTGGTGAAAAATTGTACCAGGACGGAGCACGCGTTGTTCTTGCAGGCCGCACAAATGCAGGAAAGTCTTCGCTTTTTAATGCAATCTTAAAAGAAGAACGCGCCATTGTAAGCGATATAGAAGGAACAACCCGCGACTGGCTTGAAAGCTGGGCTGGAATTAACGGTATTCCTGTGCGCCTGTTTGATACAGCAGGCCTCCGCGATACAGAAGATGTAATTGAGGCTAAGGGTGTAGAAATAAGCCGAAGCCTTGTTCACGAAGCAGATGTTGTTTTGTATTTGATTGATTCTGCTGCAGGGATGAATGAGGAAGATAAAGGTTTTATTGAAAGCTGCAAAGTGCCGTTGATTGTTGTTTGGACAAAAACAGACCTCTCGTCATTGCGAGGAGCGGAGCGACGTGGCAATCCGGCTTACGAAGAGGCCTACATCTCCGCCAAAACCGGTACCGGCCTGGCAGATCTCTTTAATAAAATCGAAGCCTTGCTTACCCAAGGTCTGGACACCGAACGCGAACAGGCAGGCTTAGGTTCTGCCCGCCAGAAAGACGCCGTTGCCGAAGCATTGGAATGTACACGTCACGCGCTTGCAACAGCCAGTGACAATTATTCATTAGATGCAGTTGTTCAGGATCTGGAAGATGCGCTCGATTCACTTTCGGAAGTAACCGGTGCAATTACTCCGGACGATATACTTGGTTCAATTTTTGCAAATTTTTGCGTAGGAAAATAATATGTTAGTATTCGAAATCATCATGTATACACTTTTTGGCGCAATGTTAATATGGTTTGTGTTTACAGGGGTAAGAACAATTAAAAAGATACGTGCAGGTAAGGACCTTTCTGAATTATACACAGATGAAGAAGAACATAATCAGGCCTTAGAGAGTGTAGACGAATTTGAAAAAGGCTATTTTGAACGAATCGAAAAAGGCGAACAAACTCAGCAGTTTTTAGCAGTAGGAAGTTTTGCTGTCTGTTCGTTTTTAAGAAGCCTTCTTGCAGCAGAAAATATCCCCACTTATGTCGAAAATGAGCATATAAACAGCATGTATTCCCTTAATGCTCTTGGAGGAGCTTCAAGCTTTTCTATAAAAGTTTTTATTTTAATTTCCGATTACGACAAAGCCCGTGAAATTGTGTGTGATTTTATTTCTTCCCAGGAAGCTGTTGAGCAAAACAATCCTGAACAAGATAAAAAAGAAAGAGTTTCAAAAGTTATTGCAACCGGAACATTCTTTATTTCTGGACTCCCGTTAGGAACAATAGAAGAAGCTTCCCACGGAATAACAATTTTACCAAAGCTTTCGAATTCTACATCACAACAGTTTGAATAAGTGCAGAAACTTCGTTGTCCATAAAATCCCCGGCTTCTACCATTTTAAGAATCTGGTCAGGCGTGTATTTTTTTTCAGGGTAAACAACTACAACAGCCTTGTCATTATTCTGTAAAAAGTTAGTTTCACCCCATTCTGTGTAGCGGGTTGCACCAATAGAAACCATAATCTGCTCAGGGCGCCCAGCTGCAATAAGGTAGCTGTGAATATCTTCTGCGGGGCCTTCATCCTTCTGACCATTGAATTTTTCAAGCATCCAGTCTGTGAGCTTTTTGTAAATGTAGCTGTAGTCCCGGATGGCGCTGTTTTCACCGTAGGCATAAACCTTTTCGTTTCGGATTAAAAAGCTTGCAATACGGTAGTTATCAAAAATACAGCCCGTATCAAAGCCGTCTGCCGCAATCTGATTGTTAGAAAATCCTTTTGAGCACGGGCCCCAGTTCTTTTTTTCACTGATTTTCTTTGCACCCTGCTTACGGATAGAGCAGTCATTTGAAGCACCAAAACAAACCGGTGTGAGAGCGGTCAGCGTGGCTCCCTCCCACACAGCATCAAAAATCACAGCACATTCCGGTTCAATCTGAAGCTTTTCTTCGCCCTTTGGAAAAAGAATTTTCTGCGAATTAAAAGGGTAGACAGTAAGAAAAGGCGGAACAACAGAAGCAGCCGGAATATAAGTTGGGAAAATTGCTTTGGGAGCATTCGCCTCTGCAGTTTTAATATTTTTGAAATCTATTGCTTCTCCCGCCTGCTCAAGATGTCCTGTAAAGTTGCCCGCAACACCAAAGCAAGGGATGTCGGTTGTGTTGTAAAAGTTAGTCATAAACGTACTCCGCAAATCTTTATTTCTTCAGGAAAATCCCGCTGTTGCAAAAGCTCCATTTAGTTGTTGTGCCATCAATAAAGTTCTGCCTAGGTTCTTCTTTTCCGCGGCCCGGGTCCAGCGTATACAAAGTGCCATCCTTCCAGTAAGTAAGAACATAATGAAGCGGATTATTCATAGGAGATGCCAGATCAACACTAGCACGCGGAACAACAATTTCAATTACATATTCATCTTTCGCAAGCGCAGAGGCAATATCACTTATGTCTTCAAACGCCGAAGCGTCTGCCCCCACATAATCAAAAAGCATTTTCATAAGTTGTTCCCCAGGAGTCTGAGGATTCGAAATATTCATTTTAAAAGAAACCGAGCTTGCGTACTGAGCACTTTCCCTGATTATTTTAAAAGGATCACTATAGTCGCCAAATCCGGCCGAAGGGTCAAACTTAATTTTCTTATATATTTTCTTAGCAGTCTTTTCAACATCAGCCCCATCAATCTGATTCGTTTCCGCCAGATAATAGGCCATAGAAAAAGCTCCACACGCATTCCGCGACCAGGCGTTGTCTTTTTGAGTAGCGTAGGGTTGCCCGCTGGTAGATTTACTGCAGCTGGTGATAAAAAGTGTGGAGATTAAAAGCATAAGTATACATTTTCCTGTTTTTTTCATGGGGTTATTATAATGCATTTGTGGGGGGAGGGGAAGAAGATGGGAAAAATGGAAAAAGTGTGTTATAATAATAAAATCAAGTTAAATAAAGGAAAGCTTCATGGCTAAAACAAAAACGTCTAAAAACAGTACAGCCACCATCGGCTTTGAACAGCAGATTTGGGATGCAGCCTGTGAACTTTGGGGACACATTCCGGCTGCAGATTACCGTAAAATCTTTACAGGACTTATCTTCTTAAAATACATTTCAACCGCATTCGAAAAGAAATACAACGAACTCGTAGAAGAAGGCGACGGTTTTGAAGACGAACCCGACGCATATCTTGCTGAAAACATCTTCTTCGTTCCTCCGGAAGCCCGATGGTCAGAAATTGCAAAGGCAGCCCACACTCCGGAAATCGGCACAATCTTAGACAAAGCCATGATTGCCATAGAAGCCGACAACAAAAGCCTCAAAGGAGTCCTTCCAAAAAACTACGCCAACACAGAGCTGGACAAACGAGTTCTTGGAAACGTAGTAGACGTATTCACCAACATGGATATGAGCGACACCGAAGCAAGCAAAGACCTGCTCGGCCGCACCTACGAATACTGCATCGCACAGTTTGCAAGCTACGAAGGAGTAAAAGGCGGTGAGTTCTACACACCGGCCAGCGTAGTAAAAACAATCGTAAGCATCTTAAAGCCGACAGAAGGCAAACGCGTTTACGACCCATGCTGCGGTTCAGGTGGAATGTTCGTACAGTCAGTAAAGTTCATACAGGAACACGCAGGAAACAGAAGCAACATCTCAGTCTTTGGACAGGAAGCCAACGCCGACACCTGGAAAATGGCCAAGATGAACATGGCAATCCGCGGAATCGACGCAAACTTTGGCGACCATCCCGAAGATACCTTTTTCAACGACCTTCATTCAACACAAAAGTTTGACTTCATCATGGCAAATCCGCCCTTCAACTTAAGCAACTGGGGTCAGGATAAATTACAGAACGACCCTCGCTGGGTATACGGACTTCCACCCGCAGGCAACGCAAACTACGCCTGGATAGAACACATGATTTATCACCTGGCTCCAAACGGAAAAATCGGCCTGGTACTTGCAAACGGCGCTCTTTCCACCCAGACCTCTGGCGAAGGAGAAATCCGCCGTAAGATAATCGAAGCAGATTTAATAGAAGGAATTGTCGCCATGCCAACCCAGCTTTTCTATAGCGTAACAATTCCGGTAACCCTCTGGTTCATCACCCGCGGCAAAAAGCAGACCGGAAAAACCCTCTTCATAGATGCCCGCAACATGGGCCACATGGTAGACCGCAAGCACCGCGACTTTTCCGAAGAAGACATCGCCCGCCTTGCCAACACCTTCACCGCCTTCCAGAACGGTACCCTAGAAGATGTAAAAGGCTTCTGCGCAGTTGCCACCACAAAACAAATCGCCGCCCAGGATTACATCCTCACCCCCGGCCGCTATGTTGGCATAGAAGAAAAAGCCGAAGACGACGAACCCTTCGCCGATAAAATGACCCGCCTGACCACCGAACTTGGCGGAATGTTCGCAAAGAGCCACGAGCTCGAAGAAGAGATAAAGAAAAATCTTGCGGGGATTGGGTTTAAGATAGAATAGTGAACAAACGGATTTGTTCGTAGTTAACGCTACTCACTTTTTTAGAGTGAAGGTCGTTAGACCTGAACAAATCCGTTTGTTTAGAATAAAGGAATGAAAATGGAATATACATTTGACGAACTTGCAACAATAAAGTATGGAAAAAATCAAAAATTCGTCGAATCTCCTGATGGAACAATTCCAATTTATGGCACAGGAGGTTTAATGGGTTATGCAACAAAAGCCCTTTATGACAAACCTTCAGTACTGATAGGACGAAAAGGCACTATAGATAAAGTTAAATTTATTGATACACCTTTCTGGACTGTAGATACTTTATTTTATACAGAAATAAATGAAGAAATTGTTCTTCCCAAATTTCTTTTTTATAAAATGTCCTTAATCAATTTTATGAATTATAATGAGGGAACTACTATCCCAAGTTTACGAACAGAAACACTGAACCGATTGGTTTTTGATATTCCCCCTCTCCCCACCCAGCAAAAAATCGCCGCCATCCTCTCATCCCTCGACGACAAAATCGAACTGAACAACAAAATAAACACCAACCTCGAACAGCAAGCCCAGGCCCTCTTCAAAAACTGGTTTGTAGACTTCGAACCATTTGGTGGTAAAATGCCCGAGGGGTGGAAAGAAAAAACTCTTGATTCATTCTGCAGTATTTTTACAGGACGAAAGAATGCAAATGCTTCAGTAGAAAATGGAAAATATAAATTCTTTACATGTTCACCGAATGTTTTACCTATAGATAGTTTTATTTTCGATGGAGATGCAATTATTATTTCTGGAAATGGAGCTTATACTGGAAGAACAAGATTTTATTCCGGTAAATTTGATTTATATCAAAGAACTTATGCTTGTACAATGAAGGAAGATCAAAACCCGGATTATATATTTATACTTTATTGGATTATCAAATTTGTGCTTAGCAAGAAAATTATGGGTGGAACGCATGGTTCTGCTATTCCTTATATAGTTATGGACGATATAGCTAAATTTGTAATCAATTATGATAAAAAAGTCTTTGATGATTTATCAAAAATTATGAAATCATATGTTCTTCAAATTCAAGAAAACGAAAATCAAAATGAAAAACTCTCCGAAATTCGCGATTCGTTATTACCAAAGTTGATGAATGGGGAGATTACGGTGTAATATATATAATGTGAGGTGTTTTATGGAAATCGAAACAATAAAAAAACAGTTCCTAATGGTATTCTCCAATGATGCCCGTTATCAATGGGCTTCAGAGTATAAAAAACAATATATTTATGCTTTAAGGCATAGCCTTGATAATGAGACAAAAGATCTTCCAGAAAATTTAATAGCTAAACCTGCAACCGAAATATTTGAAACTGTTAAGAAATATGATACAAATTTTAATCTTTTCATAAAATTCCATAAGAATTATGAATTATTTTCAAAAAAAACTATAGAAATTTATAATTTGAATTTTTCAAAAGAAGATGTTGAAAATATATCCAAAGTCACCCCTGTCGATTATTCTTTAGAATCAAGCGAAGAATGGAACAATATTGGAGTAGCTAAGGAAAACTCAAAAACTTCTTTCATTTATGCTCAAAGTTCTTATGAAACTACAACATCTAAGATAGATGCAAGTTCTTTTTCTAATGAAGTTTGGGACGAGATTGGAATTATTGCAAATAAAAAAACAAATATAGATAATGGTAGATTATTATATATTAATGCTAAAGTTGTTTCTCCTAAAAGAAAAATAATCAAACTTACAGCTGATGTAGACAGCAACTTATTTATGATAAGCTATGATGGTTCTGATGTTGATGAAAACGGGAAGAAAATCAATATTGAAGACTCAAATAGAAGTGCCTTAAATTCTATAATACCAACGTTGCCATTTTCTGATAATCTCAAAAAAGAAATATCCAATTCTTATGAGCAAGGTATCAATAAAGTTATTACAAAAACGGCATTAGATGGCTTATCATTTTTAACAGAAGATAATATTCTGGTAATACCAACAACTAATACTATCAATATTGAAAATAAGCAAACAACTGAGCATAGCGAACGGTTAACATCAGAACACTATAATCTTAAAAGTTCAGAAATAGAAAAAGATGCAAAAAAAGAATATTCAACTAACGGAAGCTTTAAGAATTTCTTTTCTAATTTTCCTAAATATAATACTAAAAATGATAAGTTAAAAAATATCAAAATTGATGAAAGCACAGAAACTAAAGAAAATGAATCTTTTCATGCTTATATTGCTGTAGTTCGTGATGTTTCAAAAAACGAGAAACCTTTATCAGAAGGGTTCTTAAATAATAAAGTATTGAATATACTATCTGTTGATTTTGATTATGTAAATAATGAAATGACCATTAGGAATAGTAATTATTCAGGAGAATCTCAAGATGTTATCATTCATAAACTTCTTGAATTATCTAAATGATAATCCAAATTCTCTTTCCGAAGAGCAAAAAAGTAATTTGCATAATCTCTTATTTTGCCAAACGCATGATTTATTCGTTACCCCCGCTTCAATTTGCAATGCATTAAAAACTAATAAACTTGTTTTCGGAGCTAAAGTTTTATTGAGTTTAAAAAAATATTTAGGCTTAGAAGTCTTGATAAAATGTCTCGAATGTGGAATGGATCAAGAATATGATGAATTGAAATGCTGTAGTTACTGTAATTCAGAATTAAATGTTGCAGAAGATAATATTTCAGTAAAGATAATAGGGTTGCTTTCAGATGATAAAAAATTTAAAGATAATGAAGAAACTGTACGTACCGAACAATTAAATCAAATGATAGCTGTATGGGAAAGGCAGAAATTTTTAGTTTATTTATTAATTGATGTTTCTAACTCTGAAAACATTCAAGATGAAAGTGACTTAAACTATATAAAATATTTAGAATCGCTTCGAAGTATAATTAAAAATGAAGCAATGCACTGTGTCAAAGGTGAACATCTATATTTTGGTGAAATAGGAGATTGTTTTAAAATTGCATTATCAAATCCTTATGATGTATTGCCTTTTATTGAACGACTCGCCAGAATTCACTATGAGTTTTATAAAAAAAATAAATACCCCAAAGCAGTTGAAGGTCTATCTCCTTATCCATGTATAAAAGTATCAGCACAATTAATAGAACTTCCTGCCTCAAAAAATCCAAAAGAATTACTATGTAAAACTCTAAACGGTTCATTAGATTTTAATTATTCACTTTTAACAAAATTATTTAGATTAGATGGAACTATTAAACTAAAATATGAAAATGTTTTCAATGATGAAAATAAAATGTGTACCTGGATTTTTGATAAATTGGCAGCAAAAATTGGTCTAGAAGCAAAGACACAACATATTAAGGCATATAAACATGAAGAAGCAATATCAGAAGCTGATGTAATTGCTTTTACTTATCCATATGGAATTCCAAAACTTTCCGAAGAGCCAAATAAGTTGCTAAAGGATCCAGAAGCAGGTGTTGCGGGCGGCGCCTGAGCCCGCAGAAGGGGTAGCGGAAAACGCCGAAGGCGGTTGGAGTGAGGGGAAGACCTTCCCCTCCTTTTTACATAAAAAATCTTGCTTTTTACCTGTAAAAGTGTTATATTTGTAATAATTCTACAAAAATAGGTGTTTTATGGTATTAAAATTATCTTTAAGTAACTTTTATTCAATTAAAGATACTCTTACGGTAGATTTTGAGGCAGCTCGCATTTCTACGGCAGCAACAAAAGAACTGTCTGATAATGTATTTACTCTGGGTAATAAAAAGTATCTTAAATCTATTGGAGTATTTGGTCCTAATGCTTCTGGAAAAACAAGCATTGTAAAAGCATTATCATTCTGCATTTCTTTAATCCTTGATTCTTATAGAAACAATGAAGGCGTTATATTTACTTTTATGCCTTTTAAGTTTGATGGATATCATGAAAAACCTAGTACATTTAGT
>JAEEGL017120732.1_pt1 | contig 21738 bp, 21 predicted proteins | sample 9134231 | NCBI WGS metagenome assembly JAEEGL01 (sample SAMN16246548, study PRJNA631951) | gut metagenome | biome: gut microbiome; feature: rumen; material: fiber-attached | host: Bos | place: Iran: Karaj | collected 2018-10
TACTTGCAGATGAAATACATGAATCCGCCGCCTCCGGCACCTGAGACCTTACCGCCTATGGCGCCCTTGGAGACAGCAGCCTTGTAGAGTGAATCGATGTGTTTGTTGGAGATGTTACCTGAGAACTGTTTCTTGTATTCCCAGGATTCATGCAGAAGCACACCTGCTTCATCGATTTCTCCTTTGACCAATGTATCGCTGATCTCTCTGGCGAGTCTCTTGCTTTCATCCAGAGCTTCGATGTTTTGACCGGACTTGTATGATTGAATCTGAGAATCAATCACTTTGGCAGATTCTCTGGACATTCCGGTGAAGCACATGACTGACCTGCACTGTAATTCGTTGATGATGTCGCTGTCAATCTTAACGGGATTGACCTTCACCTCGTCTTTCACATCGAGAAGATTGAAACCGCCGTACACAGCAGCGTATTGATCCTGTTTTCCCCCTTTGAGACCTATGTCTTCTCTTTCCAGATGATATGCTAGTTCGGCAATCTTCTGTTTGGATAGTTTCTTTCCCTGCCATTCGGCAACTGCTGCGATTATGGCTACTATCATAGTGGATGAGCCACCGAGTCCTGAACCTGCGGGAACGTCGGAGTGGATATCGATATTGAATCCATCTTCGATTTCGAAGTGATTTGCAACGGCTTTGGCAAGATCCATATTCCCATCGAATTTCAGAGGTCCGTGGTTCAGTTTTGCTTTGTATCTGCCGTAATAACGGGATTTGACGAACATCATGTTGTCATTTCTGGGAACAAGTGTACAATAGGCATATTTGTTGATGGTGCTGTTGAAAACACATCCGCCTCTAGTTGTTGCATAAGGGTCCACATCAGTTCCACCGCCAGCTATACCTATTCTGAGCGGCGATCTGGAACGAATGTACTCGGTCATCTGAATCCCCTTTGTTGCTTAGTCTGTGTTCGATGATAGACTGGCGGAGTTACTGTCATTGCCATTTATAATAATTGTTCGTCAATTGACTACAATTTTGCATTACGGGAATCAACAAATCCGTTATCATATAGTTTTCAGAGGTCTACAGCAGTTACATCGGACACATATTCAGACAGATCCCGACAATACCATTTAATCATTGAATAATCATGACACAGACATGGAAGATTTCGATTTCATCCCTATGATCGATGACTATACAAGTAGATTGAAATCGACATTCGATGCTCTTGACAGGGACAAGATAGATGATGTCATAAATGTCCTGGTAAAAGCCTATGAGGACGAGGGTACCATCTTTATCTTCGGAAACGGAGGGAGCGCATCGACAGCTTCCCATTGTGTATGTGATTTCAACAAGGGTGTTTCCTGTAAACTGAACAAGAAGTTCAGATTCGTCTGTCTCAATGATAATGTGGCAACTATGATGGCGATTGCCAATGATTGCGGTTATGAGAACGTCTTCCAAATGCAACTTGAGGGTAAGCTGAAGAAAGGGGACATCGTTTTCGCAATCTCCGGCAGCGGCAATTCAAAGAATATCATCAAAGCGGTGGAATACGCTAAAGAGCAGGGAAATGAGATCATATCACTGACAGGTTACAATGGGGGAAAATTGCTGCAACTATCGGATCATCCGATTCATGTGAATATCAATGATATGCAGATAGCCGAAGATATCCATATGATGGTGTGCCATCTGATGTCATCGATAATAGCGAAGAAATTCGGACACCCTATGTGCTGAGATGATCGTATGGCAAAGAAAGTGATCGTCACAGGTGGCGCTGGTTTCATACCTTCACATCTCAACGATATCCTTGTGAACAAGGACTATGATGTTACGGCAGTCGATATCATCGAGAAAAAAAGATGCCATAACATCGAACACCTTTTTGATAAGGATAATTTCCATTATGTCCAGATGGATATCACGGATGCAGATGCATTCATTAAAATTTCAGAGGATTGCGACTTCATCTATCATCTTGCAGCCAATTCAGACATTCAGAACGGAGGTCAGAATCCTTCAATCGATTACAGGAACACGTTTTCGACCACCCGTTCAGTCCTCGAGGCAATGAGGATCAACGGCATCAAGAACATGTTCTTCTCATCCACATCGGCGGTATACGGTGATATCAAAGGTCAACTGGATGAGATGACCGGCGGACTGAAACCGATTTCTTACTACGGTGCATCCAAATTGGCCTCAGAGGCTTTGATTTCAGCCTACTCGTACATGAATGATTTCAATGCTTTGGTCTTCAGATTTCCGAATGTTATAGGCCCTAGACTTACTCATGGCGTCATTTTTGATTTCATCAGAAAGCTGAAGAAGAATCCGAAATCGCTTCAGATTCTTGGTAATGGTAAACAGAACAAGCAGTATGTTTACGTAATCGATCTTGTCAAGGGGATCTTCGACTTTTCCGAGAGAATCGAGGATGGAATGTCGTTATACAATGTTTCTACGGAATCGTTCACAGATGTCAATACGATAGCAGATCTTGTCTGTGAGAGGATGGGATTAGACGGCGTGGAATATGAGTACACCGGAGGAAACTGCGGGTGGAAAGGCGATGTTCCGTCATTTGATTATAATGTCACAAAGGCGAAAAAGAGAGGATGGAAGTATACATTCGATTCAACAGAATCTGTAAGAGAGACGTTGAAAAATGTCGAAATCGATTATATTTCATCCTTGTAATCAGTATGTTGTTTATGTTGAACAATGGGTCAGTGACCAATCCCACTTATGAATCAAATTGATAATAAGGCTTAATGTCACTATACGTTAACAATCAAAGTTTGCTTAATTCTCTGGAGTACTGGTATTATTTGATATTATCGAACGTGATGATATACCAGGGAAGAGAGGGAATACTAATTCTAACGTCATTACACCATTCGAGTTAATTGTTTAAGCAGTCTATAGTTGTTCAAAAAACCGAATTATCTACGAAACTATTGGCATAAGATTGGAAAACTGCTGTTGATTAAATCATTTCAGGGGTGATTCAATACGTTGTGGTATCTCTGCACAAATGGCGTAGGTTTCTGATTTATAGTACTATATCCATAAGTTATAATGTGATGGGCAAAAAAGAAAGAATAAAAATGACTAATTCGATTGATACATTAACAGGCAATGTCAATGAATTGTTAGGACGCTCTGAAACAATTATCAAGGACGTTCAAAATATATACTCCTGCTTCAACAGTGTAAATCAAAGGCTTGAATATCTGGAAAATGTAGCGAATCGAGTTATGGACTCAAAAAAGATGTTCATACCCACCACATTGAACAGGCCCGATTCAGAGGTTAGAATTCATTTTATACGTACCATAGATCCTGCCAACAGTGGTGATTTTAATTGCAATCCGTACACATTTTTTAAAGATTTTTCAAATTACCCGTGTATGATGCATGACTGGAGATCAATCTCTTGGAATGAGATATCTGGGGGTGATTTCATTATCATTGGGGGAGGCGGAATGTTTGACGGAAGTGATGAAATGCAAACAGTCATCAATGCGCTAGTCGAATTGAGTGACAACGTCATTTCATGGGGGGTAGGCACTAATTCGCATCTGGGATTTACTCCTGCAGCCCCTATCAATAAAAAACGTTTTAAAATATGTACTGTTCGCGATTACTCAGAAAAAAGCACTCGTTATATTCCTGATGTTACTTGTATGCTGTCAGAATTAGATGCCGATTATACAATAAAGCGTGATATAGGTATAGTTGAGCATCACGATTTCCCTATCCAGGGGTTTGAGTATGATAAAATCTCCAATAGATATGAGTTGGCAAGTATTATTCGTTTTATAGGAGAGTCTAAAGTAATCATAACTAATACTTGGCATAGTGCGTATTGGGCGATGCTCATGAATAAAAAGGTTATTTTATATCGTCCGTTTTCTAACAAATTCTATACATTTAAACATCAACCATTGGTATATTCTGGTGATTTGATTAATGACATAAGGTCTTCTGAAGTCCATGATGACTACCTTGAAGAATGCAGAAGGCTAAACATTGCATTTTTCGATGAAATAATTGAATTGATAAAAACTAACAAATACTGTTAATCAAACGATTATTATGTTGTCTTGGTTCTTGAGAAATATAACATTACTCATGGTTTTGAATTGATAACAAGGTTAATATCACAGACCTTGTTGGCAAATCACTTTATGATTGATGATCATCGTTAAAAACGACTTCAGATCCTGTTTCATCGAAATCAAAAATCATTTCTCTGTATTGTGACAGAGCATCTCTGACTGATTTCTGATTGTCTTTTTCAACGTAGAAGAGCATGAAACCGTTTCCTCCAGCACCTAAAAGTTTTCCTCCTGAGGCACCGTTGTTCACCGCAATCTCATAAACCTCGTTAATAGTATCATTAGAGACGTCGTCAGACAGTGTTTTCTTCACTTTCCAACTATCATCAAGACTTTTTCCGAGATAATCTATGTTCCCAGAATTCAGCTCATTCTTTAGTTTAACAGCCAAATAGGACAGTTCATTCTTTTTCAATGCAATATCGGGAGTGTTGTCATTGTATTGTTTCAATACTTTGGAAGCACTTCTGGTGCCACCCAGATAGAACATTAAAAGGTTGTCCGACATCTTCTTTTTCTCATCTTTTGTAAGAGTTATCGGTTCTATTTCCACAGAATCATTCTTGTTGAATTTTATGAAATTAAGTCCACCGTATGCTGCAGCATACTGATCCTGTTTACCTATAGGTCCTCCTAGTCTATCTATTTCTATTTCACATGCTTCTTCGGCAAGTATCTGTTTTGTGACTGGCAGACCTTTCATGGTTCTTATCGCATTGATGAGACCTACAGAAAAAGTGCTTGAAGATCCAAGGCCCGTTCCGGATGGTATGTTGGAAGTACTTGTTATTTCAGTACCTATGACATTGTATTTCTGAAGGACTTCTCTGAAAATCGGATGTCTGATGAAATCTAGATCGTCCACGGTTTCTACTGTGGAATATTTTAGAATTGCCAAGTTCTGGTGGAATGATTTTGCAATCGTTATGTATGCGTATTTGTCGATAGATGTGCTGACTACACAGCCCCCGTTATTTCTGAAATGGTTGGGCATATCCGTCCCACCACCACAAAAACTAACTCTGAACGGAGTTCTGGTAACAATCATACTCTAACCTCTGACAGATACCGTAATTAATTATCTATTTATTATTCATGACATAGCTTCATTGTGTTCTAATTACTAAATGATGCAATGATGCGAATAATCGAATCAAGAACTATATATTTTGAGATAGTGATGGATGACTACCATTGTGTTAAGTGACAAGGTAGAACATATGAACAGGGATAATTTTACTGTGATGTCTGATATCGGTGACCTTTCTAAGATGACACCCTGTGAAAAACTATTGTCACTTCCAGAGCAAGCTGAATATGCTCTTTCCATCGAACTAGGCGACGTACCGAAATCAAATAAAATATGTCTATTCGGTATCGGAGAATCATCAATCGCAGGGGATGTGATTTCTGCTTATTCTGATGATCATTCGAATGTGCCTTTGTTAAACATAACATCAGATATAGTGCCTGGATGGGTTGACAGTGAAACAGATGTAATATTGGTCTCACATTCAGGAAATAACGAAATGATCAATTCCATTTACGATGTTGTTAAGAGGCGCAACTGTAGAATATATTGTATCGCCAATGGAGGGTTGTTATCGAACAAATGCAGAGATAACAAGGATGTTTTTTATCAAATACCAAAAGGGTTGACGTCAAGATTAGCCTTGGGTTATGAGATAGGTTTGTTGTCATCACTGATACAGAAGATGGGAATCAGTGAAACAGGCGATGGATTAAGACAGATTATACCAACAATCAAAGAATACCGTGATTCATTATTCGATGATAAGAGGATTAATGATCTCAAGTACAAGTTACATGATAATACTATAGCGATTTACGGCTCTCCAGATCTTCGGGCATCATTTAAAAGATGGAAGATGTCCTTGAATGATGACATGGGCATTCCTTCATTTTACGGTGAATTGCCAGAATTCAATCATAATGAGATAGTTGGTTGGGCCAACCATAATCAAGATGACAGTGACTTGAAGATTGTAATGTTGAGAGGGAAATACAAAAACGAAGTTCTCAACAAAATCACTGATAAAACAATTGAGGTATTGGAAGAAAACGGTAGACACGTAATCGATATCATCATACTCGGTGACGATCCGATGGAGAAGAATATGCGTGCAATAGTTCTTGCTGACTACATATCTCAATTAATGAAGATGGAGGGAAAGAATCCCATGTCGTGGAGGGGATCCGTATGACGGAAATCATATCGACCAGGAAACAACTCCATGATTTCATTGACGATCTGGAAAAATGTTTAAAGTATGAATATGAGGGTAAAACTGATTGTGACAATATAGTTCTGTGCGGAATGGGTGGTTCTGCAATCAGTGGTAATATTGTGGCCGATTATTGTCAAAAGCAGTCTACAAAACCTATTGTGGTGGTGATGAACACCAGTCTTCCAAATTGGGTCAATGAAAGGACGCTAACGATTATTTCTAGTTACTCCGGAAATACACTTGAGACTTTGGAGACATATAAACAGACGATGTCTCTCGGGTGTAAAAGAGTTGTTATCACATCCGGAGGATACCTTAAAAGATTGGCTGAGAAGAATGGCGATTCCATGATAGTGTTGCCTGATAATCTTCATCCAAGGCACTCTATTGGTTACATGATAGGGTACATATATGGTGTAATTAGGAAAGCAGCTAGTCTGGAGCCACCCAATGACATTTTGGAGGCTATTCCTTCATTGAAAAAATACAGGGATGAATTGGAGAAGAAAAACGGACTAGCGATACAACTTGCTGGTTATTTCATTGATCATATCCCAGTAATCTGTTCATACAGCAATATTCAATCCATTGTTTTCAGATGGAAGACTCAGTTTAATGAGAATTCTAAATATGTCGCGTTTTGCACAACTATGTCTGAGTTTGTTTATTCAGACCTCAAAGGATGGGTAAACGGTCAAAGACCGAACTACCGTTTGACGATCATTGTGGACGATATCGATGATATAGAGAACGATCTTTACGCATCCAAATTGATAGGTTATTTGAACGATCATAAAGTGCAATATAGGATTGTTTCATTGGATGGAAAAACTGCGACCGAGAATATGTTCCGTGCTTTGATGCTCGGTGATTACATTTCAATGTATATGGCAGAGATTCAGAAGATTGATCCTTCAGTGGTTCCGCCAATTTCATTGCTTAAAACAAAACTTAAACCGATTATTGAAGACAGTGTAAAGAATATCATTTAACATTCAGTTCATTAAAAATAGAATTGAAATATTCACTTGTATTGTTTTTTTCCACCCATTTCAGGATTTTTTCTTTGGTGACAAAACCTTTTTCATATGCGATTATCTCTGGACACAGAATTTTCTTTTTCATTGTTTTCTCTTTTTCAGCAATGAATATTGATGCATCCATAATAGAAGTGAAAGTGCCTGCATCCAGCCATTTGATGTCATCATTCAATAGTATTACTGACAATTCGCCATTTTTTAGATATTTGTTATTGAGATCGGTTATTTCCAATTCTCCACGTTTAGATTCTTTGAGTGTTTTTGCCTTGTCACAGACTCCTTTCCTGTAGAAATACAGTCCGATTGCCGCATATTTGGATTTAGGTTTTTCCGGTTTTTCTTCTATTGATAGAACTTTCATCTGATTATCGAATTCTACAACACCAAATCTCTCAGGATCAGTTACATTGTATCCAAAAATAACTGCAGGCGATTCCGATTCTACCGCTTTTGAAACAGAATCGTAAAGGCTGCTGCCATAAAAGATGTTGTCACCCAGTATTAAGGCAACTCTTTCATCACCAATCCATTTCTCAGCAATGATGAACGCATCGGAAATACCGCGCTGGACATATTGTATTTGATAACTGATTTTAATCCCATACTGGGATCCATCTCCAAGAGCTCTTTTGAAATTGTCAGAATCTCTTTCATTAGTGATTATAAGTATATCTTTGATCGAAGCGGCCATCAGGATAGAGAGTGGGTAATATATCATCGGTCTATCAAAGACCGGCAGAAGACTTTTCGAAATGGGTAGTGTTGCTGGTGAAAGTCTTGTACCGTACCCGGCAGCTAGGATTATTCCCTTCATTTTTTCAACTTCTTATATATGGATTCGTACTCTTGTTTGAATGAGATTGCATATTTTTCTGCAATTTCTTGTCTTTTTGATTCTACAGTAATTCTGAATTTAGGTTCTGTTCCCGAGGGGCGCATTATGACCCATCCGTCTTCATAATCTATTCTTAATCCATCAAGATTGTTGATATTGTCTTTTTTATGGTTATTTACTAATTCAGACAATAAAGGTTGTTTCAGGCCATCTTCACAGAGCATTACTTGTTTGATTGTATGGTATTTAGGCAGATTGCTTACTTGTTTTTCAAGAGAACCATTTATTGCTATTATTTCAAGCATTCTGGCAATAGCCATTGCACCGTCGCGACAGTACTGGTGATCTGCAAAGATGATTCCCCCATTATCTTCGCCACCTATCGCCCCTTTAATTTTCATCATTTTACGAGCTACTATTGGTGAACCAACAGCTGTTAATGTTGTGTTGCCGCCATTGTTGGAAACAATATCTGATACCAGTGACGATGTTGCGACTGTGGTAACTACTTTTTTCGATTCACTGTTCGTTATGATGTGTTTGGAAAGTAGAGCTAAACTAATATCACCCGTCAGATAGTTTCCTTTGTCTGTTATGAACACACACCTGTCTGCATCTCCATCATGTGCTGCACCCAAATCTGATTTAGTGTCAATGACTACTTTCTTTAATTCAGATAAATTGGATTCCACAGGTTCACTGAAGTGTCCAGGAAACATTCCATCAGGGGAAGCATTCAAAGATATGACTTTGACACCTAGTTTTTTCAACAGTTTCGGGGTTGTGAATGAAGCAGCTCCGTTGGCACAATCGATGCACACGGTGAGTTTAGCGTTTTTAATCAAAGAAACATCGATTTTAGAAATAATCGAATTGATATAATCATCATCTGCATTTGATATCAAGGTCTCATTCCCAATCTGATCCCAAGGAACAGTTTGTAGTTCTTCATCAAAAGCATCTTCGATTGCTTTTTCTTCATCTGGACTGCATTCGGTACCATCCGATGAAATGCATTTAACACCGTTGAATTCTGGAGGGTTGTGTGAGGCAGTAATCATTACTCCGCCTGTGATCATTTTATGTGTTTTTACATAATACTGTAATGCAGGCGTAGGAATCATACCGAGATTGATAATATTACAACCCATGGACATAATTCCTGCCGCTACCGCTGAACGAATCATATCAGAGGAAACTCTTGTATCCATTGCAATTGCGATGGGTCCTGGTCCAAGTACTTTGGCAATTGACATTCCGATTTTTACCAATCTGTTGCATGAGAGATAGTCATTAGCTACCCCACGTATGCCATTTGTACCGAACATTTTCATAGTCTTTCGAATAATCTGTTTTATAAAAATAAATTTTGACAACTATCATTTAATCGATAACAAAAAAGTAGATAAAATGATGGCAATCTGTCTGGTCACGACGTTATTCTGTATTTTTATATTTTCATGATAAAATGTTTTTGAAACAGAAATCGGTACTAGAAATTATTATCATTGTCTAGTGCCTAGTCCAAGGCATAAGTGAGAACGGATTATTCAGTGATAAAATGCCGATGGTAAGTGTCATTATCCCTGTTTACAACACAGGCATTTATCTCAACGATTGTCTGAAGTCAGTCGTCAACCAATCACTACATGATATTGAAATAGTGTGTGTTGACGACAATTCGTCTGACAATTCCGTTCAATTGTTGGAAGAGTATAGTAAACAGGACAGTCGTTTTTTGATCATCAAGCACGATAATAACTGCGGATTATTGAAAACCAGGGGTGATGGTGTAAAGGCTGCATCTGGAAAATATATTATTTTTTTAGATTCCGATGATTCTGTAGAATTGGATACTTGTGAAAAATTATCTTCTCTTATGGAGAAAACGGGATGCGACATCATTCAATTTGGTACAAACGTAATACCGCATGACGGTACTGATCCTTCACTGACAAGTCATTATATACAGTTTTTAAAACCATATAAGAAAACATTAACAGGAGACAAAATATTCGAATACCAATTCGGAGGAACGGCCAATTGGCATATTTGGAATAAGATATACAGAGCCGAAATCTGTAAAAAATCGTATGATTTGGCGAGACAACAGTACATGATTGTATCGGATGACCTTTACATTTCTTTTTATTGCATGTATTTGGCAAAGAAGATGAGAGGCGTCTCTGAAAAATATTATAATTATCACATAGGGAGAGGTTATACCAACAGCAATAATACAAAAATCAATCAAATCAAAACGATATCCAGCAATTCCTGGTTTATTACAGACTGCATGGTTTTTTTAAAGAAAGAAGGTTTTTTTGATAAATATAGAAAATATTGTTTTAGAGAACCATTATTGCAGCTAGGCGCCTGTATTTCAATAATGAATACAATTGATGAAGAATCTTTAAAGAACGAAGCCGCTGAAATAATACGTAATTCCTGGTCATTCGATCCATTTACGGAATTGTTACAAAAAATGATTGACAATCCTAATTGGAATTCGCTGCCTAATAGGATAAGAAGGCATATTATTGATTTTGGTTACTATAAAACTGGAAAGATGCTCATCCACATGGTTTTATTTAATATCAGAAAGAAAATTACTCAACTATTCATCTGATCGATGAATCTTTTTAATGCATCTTCCCAATGTGGCAGTTGGTGGAATCCGTTCAGTGTCAATGATGATGTATTCAGCCTACTGTTATTGGGGCGTTTAACTTTAGACGGCCAAGATTTGGAATCGATCGGTTTCACAATAATATCTGAATTGATGTATTCGAATATTTTTTTAGCAAATTCATACCAACTGCAATAACCCTGATTACACGCATGATATGTGCCATATTTTTCACTTCCAATCATTTCACTGACAAGTACTGCGAGGTCTTCAGTATATGTCGGGGAACCGATTTGGTCTGATACAATCGATAATTCGTTTTTGCTTTTTGAAAGATTGATCATCGTCTTCACAAAATTTTTACCATTGATACCAAAAACCCAAGAAATTCTAATTATGAAGTGCTTGTCAAGTTTCTTTACTAACAATTCGCCATCTCTTTTTGACAGGCCATACGCGTTTTGTGGATTCGTAGGATCATTCACATCCCATGGTTTTTCTCCATTGCCGTCAAAAACATAATCGGTACTGAAATACATCAGAGGAATGCAATTTTTCATACAATAATCGACCAGGTTTTTTGTTCCCTGCACATTTACTAATCTACATTCATACTCCTTATCTTCGGCAAGATCCACGTTTGTCCAAGCGGCACAGTGTATAATCAAATCCGGCTTGTGGGTAGAAAGATAGGTTTTAACGGCTTGGCTGTTTACAATATCCATTTCTTCGTGTGTCGGAGCAATGATTTGGTATTTTTCACCTGCAAGTATGTTTGCAATATCATGCCCCAGTTGACCGCTGGATCCAGTGACTAGTATCTTTGTCATTTTATTCTTTCATTAGATTTCAGGTAGTTGCCAGAGATGATATTATTTAGCCACTCTTTGTTATCTAGATACCATTCAATTGTTTTCTTCATACCAGTCTTAAAATCGGTTGCTGGTTCCCATCCAAGTTCATGTTTGATTTTTGAAGAATCAATGGCATATCTGCGATCATGTCCTTTCCTGTCTTCTACATATGTGATAAGATCTTCAGTTTTTCCAACTGTTGACAATATTAACTTGACAATGTCGATATTTGCTCTCTCATTATTCCCGCCGATATTGTATACTTCTTTTTCTTTCCCTTTTGTTATTATAGCATCTATTGCACTGCAATGATCTTCAACAAATAACCAATCACGGATGTTCAATCCATCTCCATAAACTGGTAGTTTTTTGTCATTAAGAGCATTATTAATCATCAAAGGGATCAGTTTTTCCGGAAATTGATAGGGCCCATAGTTGTTGGAACAACGAGATATCGACACCGGCAATCCGTATGTTCTGGCATATGCCATGGTTAGTAAATCTGCACTTGCTTTTGATGCTGAATAAGGACTTGAGGCTTTTAAAGGGGTCTTTTCTGTAAACAGGAGGTCAGGCCTGTCCAAAGGCAGATCCCCATACACTTCGTCCGTTGAGACCTGATGGAACCTCTCTACACTATATTTTTTGGAAGCATCCAATAAAACGGAGGTTCCGAGAATGTTCGTTTCTAAAAATATTTCTGGATTGCTGATAGACCTGTCAACATGTGATTCAGCAGCAAAATTAATGACGATATCCGGTTTATATTTGTCAAATATTTCATCTATTTTTTTTCTGTCTCTAATGTCAGCTTTAACAAATGAAAAATTGTCATTGTTAAGAATTGGACGCAGAGTTTCGATATTGCCTGCGTAAGTTAGAGAATCGACACATATTATCCTATCATTTGGGTGCTTTCTAAGCATATAGAAGATAAAATTGGATCCTATGAATCCTGCGCCACCGGTTATCAGTACATTTCTCATTAGTCATCAATCCTTAATTCTTTCAAACAAGGGTGCTTTTTATCTTTTTCACTTAGTATTATTTCATCGATATAGGGCCATTGGATATTGATATCTTTGTCATTCCAGATAATGCCGCCCTCATCTTCGGGATGGTAGAAATCATCGCATTTGTAGCATATGGTCGCACATTCACTCAGTACAAGGAATCCGTGTGCGAATCCCTTTGGTATTATCAATTGACGTTTGTTATCTGAAGAGAGTATGACTCCAACCCATTTTCCAAAAGTAGGGCTTTTTTTCCTTATGTCCACAGCGACATCAAAAATTTCTCCCTCTATTGCCCTTATCATCTTGGTCTGCGGGTATTTTTTTTGAAAATGTAAGCCTCTGAGAACTCCCTTTCTGGAGTGTGATTGATTGTCTTGGACGAATCTGTAATTGATCCCAGCATCTTTGAAACTCTTTTCATTGTATGTCTCGGCAAAATAACCGCGGTTGTCTCCAAAGAATGTCGTTTCAACTATGACCACCCCTTCTATGTCTGTTTGTTTGAATGAGAAATTATTTGCCATGAGATCACCTTGAGTTCGCAATTCTGTCGAGATATTTGCCATATGGTGACTTACCATATTTCACTGCAGCTTTTTCAAGTGTCTCTTTGGAGATCCATTTATTGCTATACGCAATAATTTCAGGGGCGCAGATGACGATATCTTGATGTTTTGATATTGTCTGAACGTAATTTGATGCACTTATCAGGCTGTCAAATGTTCCTGTGTCCATCCAGGCAAATCCGCTATCCAGACGTGCGACTTTTAGTTTTCCGAGTTCAAGATAAATATTATTCAAATCCGTTATCTCTAATTCATTGCGTTCCGATGGTTTGATTGTCTTTGCATGTTTTGACACATCCCCATTATAGAAATATAGACCAGTAACACAATAGTTTGATTTCGGTTTCTCTGGTTTTTCTTCTATAGAGATAGCATTTCCATTACTATCAAATTCCACTATACCAAATCTCTGCGGATCATTTACATGATAGGCAAAAATGGTGGAATAGCCATTGTTTGCATCTTCCGCGGCTTTTTTCAAGTGATCTTTTAGTCCGGGGCCATAAAAAATATTGTCCCCTAATATCATGGCACAAGGTTCCCCGTTTATGAATTCCTCACCAAGAATGAATGCTTGTGCCAATCCATCAGGGGAGGGTTGAATTTTATAAGTTAATTTTATGCCAAAATTAGAGCCGTCTCCCAGCAACCGTTCAAAATTTCCGATATCGACCGGAGTTGATATTATCATTATCTCTTTAATTCCGGCATCCATCAAGACAGAAAGTGGATAATAAATCATTGGTTTGTCGTAGATTGGAAGTAATTGTTTTGATGTTACAGTTGTTATGGGATAAAGTCTAGTTCCCGAACCGCCTGCGAGTATTATTCCTCTCATTTAATCAACCTTTTTGTTACATACTGCTGCATTTGAGGTAGCTCCAATCATATCTATTTCATAGTGACTGCATACTGTTGATGGATCGCCAATTTCTCTGATTTTACCATCATCTATCCAGATTACTTTATCACAAAGATCTCTGATTTGTTGTGTACTCTGAGTAACTATCACAATTGTAGTTCCTTTATCCTTTATCTCGTGTAATTTATCGGAACATTTTTTTTGGAAATGTAAATCTCCAACAGCTAATATTTCATCTATCAATAATATGTCAGCATCAACATTTATGGCTATCGAGAAAGCCAGTCTCATATACATTCCGGACGAGTAATTTCTGACTTTTTTATCAATATGTTCTCCGATTTCAGAAAAGTCGAGAATATCTTGAAATCTTTCATCTACTGTTTTGTTGCTAATTCCGAATATCGATGCGTTGATGTAAGTATTCTCTCTTCCTGTCATATCGGGGTGGAAACCGGCACCCAATTCAATGAGACAGGAGGTGCGACCACGCATCTCGATGGTTCCGCTATTCGGTTTGATTATTCTTGACAACAATTTGAGTATTGTGCTTTTGCCCGATCCGTTACGGCCTATTATTCCGAGAACTTCGCCTTTTTTAACACTGAAATTAATATCATCAAGAATTGTCACTTTTTTCTTTTCTTTGTTTTGATGGTATATCAAATAGTCTTTGATTTTCCTGTTTCCGGAATCGGTGTTAAAAGATTTGCAGACGTGTTTGACCTCAATTGAATACTCAGAATCCATCAGAGCACCTCCGCAAAACTATCTTCTAAGCGGCTGAACACTACGTATCCGATTATGAATGAAGACACTGAAAGGGCAAGACATACAATAACCGTAGTCAAATCTGGCAAGCATCCCCAATACAGAATGGAATGGAACCATTCTACAAAATATGTCATGGGATTGATGGTGATTATAGTGCTTAACAACTCCATGTCGAAGCTATCTTTTGTATACATTATAGGGGTCAACCAGATGAGTGCCATCAGAGCAACCGTTATTATGTATTGAATATCTCTGAAATAGACATCTAGCGCGGATAGCATTAAAGACAAACCTATAACAAATATTACAAAGACTATTGTAAACGGTATTATTGTCAGGAATATTGCCCAGTTAATCCCGAAACCTGTTACTAATGCTATGATCACAAATATGGCTAGCATTATGAAGTAGTTGACCAATTTCGACAATACTTGAGCAATGGGTAATGCACTGCGGGGAAAGTAGATCTTCTTCAACATATCAGAATTTCCGACCAGTATCCATGAACTTTCTGTTATTGAATCGGAGAAGTAGATCCACATTATCATTCCGCAAGTAAGGTAAATGGCATAATTGTCCAGATTAGGTTTAAAAATAGCAGAGAATACTATGATGTACACTAATATTTGAACAAGAGGGGTAATGAAGTTCCAAAAGAACCCTAATATCGACCCTTTATATCTGCCTCTTATCTCTCTTTTAATGAGATTCCAAATCATACTGCGATAGTTCAATAGATTTTTGGCGGAATCAAACATTAACGCTTCTATCAAATCTGTGTATATAACAATATGGTCCAGACAATAGTTTTAATCATCAAAAATATAGCAATATACAATATGAATAATGAAATACAAGTATCGATTGACTTTTTAGGAAAAAGAAATATTTGTTTTGATATCTGATATACAGGTAGCACATTAATTGAAAAAAGACGTCACATATGGCTATTAATTTGTTTCAATTATAGTTAGTTGGAGGCATGTGTTTTGTTTATTTTTGTATCTAATAGTGCTGCTATACAGAACATCACCATTATTGAACAGATTAATTGGGTGGAGAAGTAGTACATGTAGAGCGACATGGGGGCTGCAAGAAATACAACAGCGCCCTTGAGTATTATGCCGAGAATAATGACTGCATACACCCACTTATGGAATAGCATTGCTATTGCACCTAATATTAAAACACAGATGAAAGATGGGAGACAATTGTACATTAATGGTGCTTTTCCAGTAGTCGATGAATAATAATCTGTTTCATATTTCATTTCGAGAGCACTGATTATTTCTTTTCTTAGTTCTTTATTAGCAGGTTTGTTACAATAGAAGTCTTCGATAAATTCAGTGTATGGGCCTCTCAGTTCTTCTGGTAAAGATTCCGGATCATCGTACATATGTGCAGAGGTCTTGAGCATAGTCTCGGCGGAATTGATCCCGTTTGCTTCTATGAAAGTTTCCCATCTTTCATTAAAGAAATCAGGCAGGTATGCTATTATTAATTTCACATATATTTGTTCTAAACTGCTCAATTGTTCTTTCGTTAATGATTTCATTCCACCATTCCAGAATGCATATATGCCGTTGTGATCGCATATCATTTTTACAGAGATGCATTCGTCTACAGTAGCCAATTCTTTAGAAAAATCTCCGCGTTCTGAAGCTATTTTGATCAGTTCACCAAACGGTTCTATGAATCCGGTCAGAGTGTACAATTCTGATTCAGGTAAGTGATTATTGTCAGGAAAGTCCATGTATGAATTACTGAGGCCTGAGGATTGAATCGTCATTGATGAAAGTAATAATACAATTCCTATTGTCATGTATTTGCATGTTGTTTTGAAAGAGTATTTGTAAACAAATAGTAAAAAAATAGTAAATACCAATATCCAAAGAATATTCTCAGGGCGCCAGGCAGATATTAATGCAGATATTATAATCATCCCGATCAATTTGCCCTTTGTTATTTCCTCGTGTTTCAAGGCTGTGATGAGCATTTCAAAAACAAGGAATAATTCCAGAAATCCACATATGCTGGCCCTCATGGGGTAGTATATTGTATCGAGAACAAATGGCATGAATAATGGGATGTAAAGCAACAATGCCCATTTTCCAAGGTACTCGTAAGTTCTGCTGATTACATAACCAACGATGAAAGATGCAAGAATAGATTGAACGATTACAATGCCTGCGGGTATTGGAATTAAACATAAGCAGAGATAGTAGTATATCGAGGACAGCCAGTGTTGCCAGTAGTAGATATTTCCGTATGTTACATTTTGCAGTATGATGAGCTCATCCCATCTCCACACCCCCGGGTAAATGAGGAGAAATAGGGCCAGAATCGGGACAAGATAGATTATCGTGTATTTTAGGTCCGATATTTTTTTGGATAGCACGTAGTTCCAAAACCACATTAACAGAAAGAACAAGAGCAGTTTGGTGAACCATATCCACAAATGATAGTAGGGAACTTTTTCTGCACCACCTTGTTCTACGAATATAATGGGGTCGTAAAAGAAGGAAAGAATAACCAGAATTGTTGAGAGCAGAAATGCTATTGAACGTCTGCGTTTTATTTCCTTTTCACAATCCAGCATGCTGTGAAGTCCCTCTTCAAATTTGTTTTTTATCGTAATCGCAATATCTGAAGCAGACACTTGATCATCAGCACCTGATAATTATTGTAAACTCATTAGCATGTGATTTAATAACTTTTCTTAGCCATTTGTTCTACAATTATATTCATTTAATTGTATGATCGTGGCTGAAATGTTCATACGGACTTGCTGTTTGTTTTTTTGAACACTATCATTTTACTTATGAGATAATTGAGGATAATGACCACTATTTGCGCAATTATCTTGACTGCAGCTGTGTTATAATGCAACTGGTTGATGAACACTTCAAGAATGATATCTTCAACTATTAAGGTAAATATTCTTCCACCAGCAAATAATGATAGTTCGTAAACAACTTTTTTGGAGGAGTTGTCTTTAGCTTCAAAAACCCAGTATTTGTTCGTAATGAACTGGAATAAGACACATATAATCCAACAAATAGTGTTGTTTATTATTTCATTGATGTCTGTTAACTGATCTATGGCCAGAAATAGGAAAACATTGAGGAAGAAAGCCAATCCACCGAAGAACAGGTAGAGATATCCCTCCCTATGTTTCAAATATATCGGTTGAAGGGCAGTGAATGGTCGGTGATAAAATAACCTGTCAATGAAAATCTCATTTTTTTGTTCTTTTATCATTATTCACTCTTCCGTATATCTGTTCTGAAAATCTTTTAATTCTTCCGGTGTACCAAGAACATGAACTGATGATGGATCAATATCGCAGATGTATACTTCTCCGCCTTCTTTCAGCAGGTGATTGTAAAGAGGAGCAACATATTTTTCAGTCTTTACATCGTTTTTTTCGCGATAATATGTATTGTATAGACGTTTGAATAATCCGCAGGTTTTGAAATAATATGCACCAATTGTACAATTGTCTGAAATACGTTTTTTCTCTTCGATCTCCACAGCCCTTCCATCATCATCAAGTTTAACAAAACTCCAGTGATCGCCGGGAGCTTTAAAACAAGGTATGAAGCCATCGCCTTTGAAATCCTCTGGTATGATTTTCCCAGGTTCAACATAAGTGTCTATGTTGTAAATTAGCAGAGGGTGATTCTCATGCCACATATTGCAAACAGACATGGCTGTTGTTGCTTGTCCGTCCGTGACATTATCCAAAAGAATCAGACTGTAATCATTAATCCCCATTTTTTTGCACCTGTCGTTTATGAATTTATTCACATCGACCTTTTTATCTTGTAATGCCACGAATAGTAGGTTGTCTGTTTGTTTTAAGACAGATCTGAGACTGTCCATAGACCATTCAAAAAGTGTTTTTCCTCTTGCTTCTATCATGTATTTGGGGACGTCATAACCCGCTTCTCTGAATCTGGAACCGAGTCCGGCCATGGTAATGATGACATCAATCGAGTTCATTGTTTTTGCACCTTGATCTTTCACAAAGCTTCTCTAATTCTTCTGGAGTTTTGGTCAAGAATTCATCCGGCCTTACGGATCTGTCATCAACATAGAATCCATGGTGGCCCGGCCAGGGTTTTCCCATAATCAATTCATCATAGGGTATGTCCCATTTTTTTAGCCAATTCTTCAGTATGGGGGCGGTATTCGTGTTGATTTTTTCAAGGTCCCCGTTGTATGTATTCATATTTCTTGAGGAAAACAAGACTATTTTTGCACCGTTTTCTTTGTAATTACGAATTTTCTTCACCATTTCAGAGAATGGAATCAGATCAGAGTAGTCTTCATCAGGCTTTTTGATGGGGCAAATGGTACCGTCTATGTCCATCACAAGTGTGTACCCTTCAAACATTCTTTTCAATCTCCTCCATTATATTGTCTGCATTCAGGATAAATCCGTAGACTTTGCGCGGATTGTCTATGTGTAAAGGCAGCATAGAAAGGAACAATGAGACTTCATACAATCTAATCAGGAAATAATTGTATCCCTCTTTTTCTAACTTTTTGCGAAACATTTCAATGTGTTTCGAATTGTCAAAATCTATATGAAGATCAGCTTCTAACTGTTCCCCCACTGATATATCGAACAAGTTATTGTTAAGAAAATCATACCTACCGCATATGGAATGGCTTAGCTTTGCAATATCATAGAAGGGGTTAGTCCATAGCTCATCTTCGGTCAGTGCGCCTTTGGGATCTATAAATTTCAAGGTCATTGTTGTTTTATTGTACATGGCATTAGCAAAACAAGGGTCCCCATGTCCTATCACACTGATGGGCTCTTGATCAACAGAACATTCTATTTTGTTTTTTAATTTGAAATATCTGGATAATATGTCATCCAGGCTTTTTCCGTTGTTTATGTTCAGAAGATTGTTAATACTTTGATACACAGGTATCTTTTTGAGATCCTCGATACGATTTTTGACCTTCTCAGAGTATAGTTTTTCTGAAATCTCAGTATATTCTTCATTACTTATGCGGCGGGCATGTCTGCTGCTAAAGAAATAGAAGTATTTGTCCAGAATGCGCGAGAACTCCTTATCATCTATGGAACCATTGATCCATTTTATGGCTAAATCGGTCATATGCAGGCGTTCCATCGTATAGCTGGCACTATCTTCTGTTTCGCGGTAATTGAACGGTTCAACGAACCAGAATTGCATATCCTCTGGTAGAAGGTGGTAAAAAGAATATTCAGATTTTATTTTTGATTTGTTGGTCGAGGTTTTGGTTACAGTGTATTCATCACCTTTGAGTTGATTGAAAAATCTCGCATCGAAGGATCCTCCGATACATTGGATGAAGTTCTCCATTACGCTGATATCCACAGTACCTTCGATAGGGATTGATGATTCTAGCGATTCCATTATTTCTCTGGACTGGTGTTTCTCGGATTTTTGTATTTTTTCTACAAATTTACAATAAGACGTGAGATCAGGGCACATTACCCCTACAGCCCTGGAATCTTCACCATCGGGCATCAAACAATAGACGTCATCGACATATGCGAGTTTACTCAATGTCAGGGTGATGTTTTCCTCATCTGTGATATAGTTATTTGCTAGAAAATGTAAGACCCTAGTATCGTTGCTATATTTTTTTTCGATAGTTGAGATCAATTCTTCGAATTGATAAGCGGAAGTTATGGATTTTAAAACACAATCCGGAAATATTTTAGCAATTATTTTGGTAAACCTTTCTTTCAAACTTTGACGTTTAATGACTATTTCTGAATAGGTACGGTTACCTATGACATCCTCGAGAACTTCGCTTGTTTTAACTGTGTCATCAAGTACAATCATGACGCGCATTTTGATCTCTCCGTATATTTCTGAACTATCTGAATGATTGTATATGATGCCAGCAGTATTGATGCGGTCACCATAATGAATAACTTAAGATTGAATGAATCGCCAATACCAAAAGCAGACATTAAATAATCAACGAATTTGGAACTTTCCGGCCCATCTAATATGGCAACAGTGCCCAGTTCTAATAACCAGGCCACTAATGACAGGATTAACAAAATAACACCTTTGCCTTTTAGTGCATTTGATATTGGATTGTATATCCTTTCGATTTTTGAGATCATCGATAAGCGGTTTAGTGTTTTTGCTGTGGCTCTGCTTCTCAGATAGTAATGTTTCAAACGAATACACACATAGGGGAGTGACACATAAACTGCCATCACTAAAACAAGGAAAAGAGTCAATAGTGTAACTACCAGTTCAAAATCTTCATGCGTAGTAACGAGCAGAACTAAGACAATTGACAGTAACGCCAAAATATCGAAGAAACGGTCGATAACAATGTATACTGTACTTTTGGAGTAACTATTCAAGTGGTAACCATAGCAATAAATTCTGTAGAAGTCGCCCAGTTTGAAAGGTATCAAAATACTGACTAAAGTTGTCTTACAAAATTGTTTGACGTATAATTTGGGTGGGAATCTGCTTTCTGAAAGAATAAAGTACAATCTTACGGCCTTTACTAAATTTACGAGTATGGATGCAACTGCTATAATCACTATTTCTTGTATTCCGAATGAAAACGATGATTTGAGATAATTGAAATACAATAAAATGGCGGCAACTGTCAATATTACGAGATTAACCGTCAGATACACTGCTTTAGATCTATTCATTATATCTTTCGTTTGAATATACGATATCATAGTCGTATTCTTCAATATTTTTTGTTCTATGTTCCGATGTTACGAATTTCCGTTTTCTAATAGCATACGACATCAGCATCCTCAATACA
>JAEEGL016331048.1_pt1 | contig 21736 bp, 13 predicted proteins | sample 9134231 | NCBI WGS metagenome assembly JAEEGL01 (sample SAMN16246548, study PRJNA631951) | gut metagenome | biome: gut microbiome; feature: rumen; material: fiber-attached | host: Bos | place: Iran: Karaj | collected 2018-10
AGTGACTCCCGTATAATAAAGCAGATGACATGACTGGTATTCGGGTTGGGTGAACACATCATTTGGCAACCATCGCACCACGGGATTCTGTTCAAAGCCACGGGTGGTCTCCAGGAGTTTCACACCACCCAGCACACCACCGAACTGATCCTGCCAACCACCGCCTGTCGTCAACAGTTGTTCCAATACCAAGGTGCGCCGGCCTATCTCGTTCTTATCCCAGGCCAGCGAACAGAAATCACTGACAGCACCCAACACCGTCGCGGCCAGGATACTACTCGTTCCCAGTCCACTGCCTGCCGGTATTGCTGACAACAATGTCAGTTCGATACCTGAACCAAAATCCTCCAATTGTGCTTTCAGCGACGGATAGGTCTCTGCAGAGAACCGGGGCAGGAAACCTGCCAAGGCAAGGGCAGCCTTCGGAATACTAAACGGAGACCCCACATGCATGAAGTCACCTAACTGTTCATAGGTCTCCACGACCTCCGAGGCTCCCAGGTCGATACTGCGTAACACGATATGATGCGTCTCACAGGGCTTGACATAAGCCTGTAACGGAGGCTGTCCGTTCAGTTCGATGGCAATATTCACCACCCGTCCGCCTTCCATCAGACAGAACGGCGGCGTATCTGTCCAACCACCGGCAAGGTCAATGCGTACAGGGGAACGTCCCCAGACTATCTGGTCCCGGTAGACGGAAAGGCGGGGTACTACTCCGGACAGTCCGGAATCTCCGGATAATCCGGAATCAAGGATTCCCTCCCGTAATAATGCAAACGCCTTGTCGTTATCGTCACGCAACATGGCATCATGAATCCGTGTCATCAAGGGTGCCGTCTCTGGAAGGACGCGGGGCATCGTAATACCCATCTCCCTGAACTCACGGGCGGCATCATCCAAGTCCAACTGGTAGAACACACTATGCTGCCAGTTGCGGGCCATCATACTCCAGTTCTCCTTACGGAAAGCCTTCCGCTGGGCAAACAACCGTCTAAGGTTGGCACGTTCTGCAAGGTCATTACTGTTTACAGCATCATCAATATGATAACGGCGGATCTCATAATCCTGTTCTCCCACTGGTACTACATCGATACACTCCCCTGGTTCTAAACGAATGTCCCAGTCATTCTCTGGCACTCCCGTTACGACATTGTCGTAAGTAAGTTGCCAGCGAGGTCCTATATAACTGTTTTCTATCCAGATATTCTGGTTCTCGGGAGTAAAATGATAATGTGTGATGGCATTCTGCGTGAAGATAGAAGGATGCGGCTTACGGTCGTGATGCATAATCTCACGCTGGTCGTTGACAATATTCTGTATCGCCAACGTGGAGGATATCATCTCCCTTGAAGTACCGAAATGATAGAACTCACCACCCGGCAGCGGTACAATAGCGACCGACAGTTCATGTAATTCCGAGTCATCGATAGAGGGATGCGTGCCTAATGTACAGCCGAACTCGCCATAGAGGTCGTACTCTTTGAGTGGGAACTCCGAGTTCTCTGAGTTCTCCGATCTCTTCTTCAGCAACTCCAACGCTTTATCACTCAACAGCCAGATACCAATATCCGTCAGATAAAAGTGGTCTTTCGATAATTCCGACAACCTTGCCATACTCGGCTTTTGCAGCATCATCTTCAGGACATTCGGCGTACGGCGGGCACTGACAAACACACCATGATCTTTCGCAATGGAAGCATCAAGCCATAAGCCATAGCATACCACATCAGCATCAGGAATCGGTCCAATACGTTCTGCGGCACGGATATACACATCACCGCTGACAATCATGGTACGCAACCGTTTCGGAGCCGCTTCCATCATCCGTTCATAGAGCGGTAACTGTAAATCTAACAAAGTCTGTGAGAGTCGCTGTCCCCGTTCCCATCGGAACACGGGAATAGGAGCCAATATCTTACCACTGACGGCATAGGAAGGCAGTCTACGACTCTGTCCACCGGCATGCAGGATAATACAACGTTCATCTCCCAACCAGTCGTCAGCCTGTTGGAGCAGCCATGTTGTTCCCCCGCCAGAGCCTAATCGATGCCCTATCGGATCACAGGTACAGAAATAGTCGTCCTTGCTCAGTCCTGTGAGTTCATGAAAACATTCCACCAGATTAGGTGGCACGGAGAGTAGTTTCTTCATAGCGTCATTCTTTGGTATCCGATACTATCTTACGTTGACGATAGGCCTGTACAGCCAGTACGATGAGTAATAACAACAGGATAGCCAGTGCCACATAGGCAATAGTCTCCGTCGTAGTGATACTCTTCGGGAAGAAACTAAGCACGATCTCATGCTTACCGGGCTTCACCTGCAGAGCTCGTAACACATAATCGACACGTCCCAGTTCCTGTTCCACGCCATCCACCGTAGCAGTCCATCCCGGATAATATATCTCTGAGAAGACGATGACACCTCCTTTGTCCGACTCTACCTCATACGACAACCGGTTAGGTTCGTAACTCTTGATACGTACCACACTCAACGTGTCCTGTACGATACCCTCGCCTAACAGTTCCTTGAATTTCTTGTCTGCAATCGCTTCATGACGGAGGTTAAGTCTGGCAATGCCATCCAATTCCTGATTGGCATTGTCCACATAGGTGACTTTATCCACCAGCCAGGCATTACCATAGGTATAGGGATTCTCCACAGGGACGGTCTGACCACCCTGCAGGGGCAGAATAAAGTATTTGGTATTCAACATGTTCAACACAGGACAAACAGAATCACCCTTTACCAGTGTCATATCACCCTGTGCCTCAACAATAGCACTGAATGTCTGCTCCATCTCCTTCGAGATGTATGCATCGATAAGTTCCTGATAACGGCGTAACTTAGCGGCATGGTAACCTCCGATGCTCTTCAAGTAGAAACTCGTCTCGTTCTCGTTGAACGTATTCGAAGCGAGGTTCAGCACTCGGTAGTCGAGCGACTTGTCTTGCAGGATATGGTCGATGGCAGCAGACTTCTGAATAGGTTCCTCACGAACGGTCTTCGATACAAACATCTCGTCATTCAGATAGCGTTTGTTGACCTGCCACATATCAAAGAGACAGAGTATTGTCAGAATGCCAACAAGCCATTCGGCACGCAGCTTCCGATACTTATACAACAACAGACCTGCCGTACCGATGACGATAATCCAGAAGGAACGCCAGCAGTCTGCCGTAAACACAGCAACACGCATCTCGGTGAGGTTCTCCAATAACGGAGTGAGTTGCTCTGCAGGAATCTGACTCATCGCCCGCATCTCACTATAACTGATAAAATCGGAGAAGAATAGTTTCGGCATCAGGGCGAAAAGTAAAGCCAGTCCGCCTGTCAATCCGAAACTGATATAAATATACTTCATCTTCGACTTTAATATCTCTGGCTCATCCACGACCTTCTTCAACGCCAACATCGCCAGCAACGGTATCGTAAACTCAGCAATGACGAGGATAGAGGCGACTGTACGGAACTTCGCATACATCGGGATATAGTCGAGGAAGAAGTCCGTAAACGGCATGAAGTTACGACCCCACGACAACAGGACGGAGAGGATTGTAACAGCTAACAATGTCCACTTCAACGGTCCCTTGACGATGAACAGTCCTAAGATGAAGAGCATCAGCACGAAGGCTCCCACATAGACGGGACCTGCCGTCATCGGCTGGTTGCCCCAATACTGTCCAATCTGTTCATAGATACCGAGATAGTCATTATTGGCATGTTGCATGGCAGTCTTGTTCAACACCATCGGCACAGAAGCACCACCCTTTGTGTTCGGCACCAGCAATGTCCATGTCTCATCGATACCGTAGCTCCACTGGGTGATATAGTCACGGTCCAGACCACTGGAGGTCTGGTTGGCGGCATTCGCCTTCACCAGCTCACTCTTGCCACGCATCGATTCCTTGCCATACTCCCAAGTATGGTAGAGGTTCGACATGTTGATGCAGACACCGATGGCACCACCTGCCAGACAGACACCCGTCGCCTTCAATAGATGCTGCCAATCTTTCTTCTTCACTCCCTCAATCACAAACGCAATCACCATCGCCAGAATGACAAACAGATAATAATAAGTCATCTGTACATGGTTGGCAAGGACCTCCAAGGCACAGAACAACGCGGTGACAATCAGTCCCCACGCATATTTCCCCCGATAGGCAAGGACGATACCAGCTATCATCGGCGGCAGATAGGCAAGTGCCATGACCTTCCAAATATGTCCTGCAGCAATGATGATGAAGAAATAGCTGCTGAACGCCCAGACGACAGCACCCAACGTGGCTAAATACCAACGGAAGTCGAAGGCACGTAACAGGATATAGAAACCTAACAGGTAGGCAAACACATACCATACATTTTCCGGCAGCCACAGATGATAAGCCTTCTCCACCTTCGACAGTGTGTCGGTACTCTTATACGACGGAGCCATCTGGTAAGTCGGCATACCACCGAACAGCGCATTAGTCCAACGGGTACGCTCTCCCGTCCTTTGAACATATTCCGAAGCCTCTTGTCCTGCCCCGCGACCTGCTGACGTATCATGGCGATAGAGGATGCGTCCCTCGATGTCGGCAGGGAAGAAATAGGCAAACGATATCAATGCAAATAATACTACTACCAAGATATCCGGCAGCCACTGTTTCAAACTTTTCATAATCAAATATCTTCTTTTTGGGTGCAAATATACGAATTTTATTCGTAACTTTGCACCATAAAACAGTAAAACAATATGAAAATAGGAATCATTGTGGCAATGGACAAGGAGTTGAAGCAACTCCAGCAACTCTTTAACGACGGGAATGTACGTGTGGAGAAATGTGGTATCGGCAAGGTGAATGCAGCCTTGGGAGCACAAAAGATGATCAACGAGTATCATCCTGACGTGATTATCTCTAGCGGCTGCGCCGGAGGGAACGGTGACGACATCAACATACAAGACATTATTGTCGGTTCTGAAATCACCTATCATGACGTCTACTGCGGTACCGCCATTGACAACACCACTGTCTACGGACAAGTACAGGGACTCCCTGTCCGCTATCAAGCCGACCCTTATCTGTTGGAAAAAGCTATTAGCTGTTGTCAATTAGCTTATAGCCAACAGCCAACAGCCAACAGCCAACAGCCCCGCCTCCACCAAGGTCTGATCGTCACTGGCGACTGGTTCGTAGATACCAAGGAGAAGATGCAGAGCATCATCGACATCTTCCCAGAGGCAAAAGCGGTGGACATGGAGTCGTGTGCCATTGCCCAGACCTGTTATCTCAACAAGGTACCGTTTATCTCCTTCCGCGTCATCAGTGACATCCCCCTTCGTGACACTGATGCCTCGCAGTATCATGATTTCTGGAATACCATCGCCGACAACTCCTTCCACGTCACCAAGACCTTCGTCGAATCCCTCTAACGGTTATCTTTCTATGAAGAGAAAAAAATACATCTTGTTCGTCATACTCATAAGCCTTTTACCGACCATTTCTACGGCACGTATCTATGATGAAGAGCACCCTCTGATTTATGAGGATGCTTGGGATTTGTGGCCGTATTCGTTTGTCAATGACATTGGTGAGCCTACAGGTTATAATATAGACCTGTTGAAACTCATCTTCAAAGAGTTGAACATCCCCTACAAAATCAAACTGAAACCTACACAAGATGCGCTGAACGACCTCAAGGCAGGGCGCGCTGACCTGATGTGCGGTATGGACGCACACTTCCATAACGAATATGCACAGTATGGCAAAAGTGTCATCCAGATATTCACCCACAGCATCGTCCACCGTAAAGACGAGCCTGTACTCGTCAAGAGTGTTGACGACCTCGCCAAGCACCGAGTCATCGTTCATGGAGGCAGTTTCAGCCACCATCTCATGGAAGAACGGGGATGGGGAAAGAACGCCATACCCTATAATGATATGCAGGAAGCCTTGCAGTATGTTCACAACCATAAAGGTAGTCAGATTGCATGGAACACACTATCCCTGAAATGGCTGCTTCACAAGTTCAACTACGACGAATTGGAACTGACACCTGTTAATATTCCACACGGAGAGTATAAGTTCATGTCAAACGATGAACGCCTATTGGAGCAGGTAGACAGTGTTTTTGCTAAATTGAACTCCGAGGACCGACTGCAACCCATCCAAAACAAGTGGTTCTATCCAGAACACAAGGAGACGGGCATTCCTTCATGGGTGTGGTATGTAGTTGCTGCACTATTGACTATTATCATCTTATTCCTTATCTATTATATTTTCTCCCGCCTCTATGAACGTAGAATGACAAAAAACCTGCGACGCACCAATAACCGTCTTTCTCTCATTCTGAATACGAGCAAAGTACATATCTGGCTGTATAACATCGCTTCCAAAACGCTCACCAGCATCAGCCAAGAAGGCAAAAAGTCCTCTATCCCACTGTCACCGGACTTTATCCATTTCTATTTGATTCCTGAAGACTTTGAACGGCTATGCATCCTATTCGACGAGTTAGCCGCCCAAAAGAAGGAACAAGAGACCATGGAATTCCATGCTATCAAAAAGGATGATAAGACGGCACACATCTTCTCCGTTGACTTCTCGGTAATGAAGCGCGACAAAAACGGCAACCCCATTGTCCTCATCGGTGCCACCACCAACATCACAGAAGCACGCCAACGCCAACAACAGCAGAAGGACACCATGTTGCGTTACCAACATATTTTCAACTCTGCCATGGTCGATACGGTGTCATACGACGAAAACGGTTTCATTGATGATATGAACGATAAGGCGGCCAAAGGTATCGGTGGTGATATCCAGCGTATCATCGACAGCCATATTTCGGTTCAGAATGTAATAGGAGACCCTAATCTCTCCCTCGACGACTTAGATTATACTTACCTCACACAGATATACAAGTCGCCTGACGACAAACGTACCCTCAACCAGTATCTGGGAAGAGATGAATTGTACTATGAGCTGCAGTTGGTACCCGTCCGTGACGATGAAGGCAAATTGCTGGGCATCTATGGGACAGGGCGCGACGTTACGGAATTAGCTAAGTCCTACTCCAGTCTTCAGAAGAAAATCACTAAATTGCAGGAGGCCACTGACGAGTTGCAGGACTATATGCGCAATATTGACTACGTCATGAAAAACGGTGGCTTGCGCATCGTTGAATATTCACCCGACACCCACATGCTGACCGTCTACAGCGAGATTGAACATGTTCAGTACCGACTGACACAGACACGCTTGATTTCGCTGACTGCCGAGGAGTCGAAGAAAACCATTCAGCGCATCATGAACACGATGGACAGCCGCACCCAACAGTCTGTCAAAATTGTTGTCAAGTCCACTATCCGCACAAAGGGAGACAAACCGCTTTATCTGACATTCTCATTCGTGCCAGTGACAGATGCCAAAGGGTATATAACCAATTATTTTGGTATGTGCCGTGACATCAGCGACATCAAGGCTACTGAAGAACAACTGGCTCTCGAAACCAAGAAAGCACAGGAGGTGGAAGAAGTAAAGAACGCCTTCCTGCATAATATGTGCCACGAAATCCGTACGCCACTTAATTCTGTAGTTGGCTTCGCCGAACTCATTGAGCAAAGCCAGAATAGCGAAGACGAGCATTTCTACATCGAAGAGATTAAGAAAAGCTCTCGTATTCTGCTGACCTTGGTCAACAACATTCTCTTCCTCTCACGTCTCGATGCTGGTATGATTAAATTCAGACCTGAGCCCGTTGATTTTGCCACTTTCTTTAAGGAACGTTGCCAGGCTGCATGGAAGTACAGTCAGCAACCTGGTGTCAAATATACCATTGATACCCCTTACGAGGACCTCACGCTCGACATCGACCAGACCAATACAGGTTTCATCATCGACCAGATTATCACCAACGCTGCTCAACATACTTCCTCTGGTTATGTCCGTGCACGCTTCGACTATAACAGTGAGGACCTTACAATAGCCGTTCAAGACACAGGCTGTGGCATACCAGCCGATCAGACAGAGAGAGTTTTCGAGCGTTTTGTCACCACCCAAAAAAATAGCAGCGGATTAGGATTGCCTATCTGTCAGGAGGTCGTCAAGCTGATGGGAGGAAGGATACACCTGAGATCCGAGGTCGGCAAAGGCACTATCGTATGGGTTATCATTCCTTGCAATATCAGCAATGGTAGTCAAGATACAGGATTGAAGTTTGAAAATAAAAAATAAAATAATAACACTACATGATACGAGATATGTTCCAAAACGGGAAAAGGTCAATCGTTTTACTCTTCTACCTTTTAACCCTGTTCTCTTCTCTCTTCGCTGCCAACAACTTTGGTTATACCGAGGAGAAGCCTCTAATTATTGTCTGTGACTGGGACTTCCGTCCCTTCGAGTTTATCAATGCTGAAGGACAGCCTGCTGGATACAATGTTGACGTGCTCAACGAAATTCTCAACCAACTCAACATTCCCCATAAGTTCGTCATGCAGGAATGGCACGTCGCCACAAAGATTTTTAAGAAACATGAGGCTGACCTTATACACGCCCTGTACTCCTTCTATAAAGACGCTCCCTATTCGGTGACCCACAAGTATATCAACTATTACAACATAAAAGTGGCACGTCGCGATAATACTAAACCGCTAAATCGGATTGCCAACCTTCTGCCGTCAGATACGCTCATCCTTAAGGAGGACGACTATGCGGCAATGACTCTTGCCGAAAAAGGGAAACTGCCGTTTGCCATAGAATACCACTCGCCTAAGGACGGTCTGACAGGCATCATCCAGGGCAAATACAAATACTATATTTGGGGAGAGATACCCCTCACTTATAAGATTCAAGAACTTGGACTCAACGGTATAACCCTCGACGATATAGACATCCCTGCTGGAGAACTGCGAATCATCGGCTACAACAAAGATCTTATTGATATCATTGACGACCAATACACCCGTCTGGAACAGGCAGGCAAACTGCAGAAGGTCTACGACCGTTGGTTCCATCCTGAACGCGAACATGACGACACGTCGCCTGTAGCACTCTACATCCTCGTAGGATTGCTTGTGACAGCCATCGCCATACTACTGCTCATTCACATTGTCCGCCAGAGGGTGAGGCAGTCGGTACGTGAGAGTTCTGACTTGGGACAGATGATGAACCAAGTGCTCAATATGGGCGACTACTTTGTTGTGGAATGGGACTTCAAGAGCAACCTGCTACGTAATAAATATGGTGATATGATGCCACTAAAGGAGATGTCTCCTGAGGAGTTCCTGAAGCGCATGCCTGCTGAAGAGTCGCAGCAGTTGCACAATCTCAACGCACAACTGATTACTGGTGCCATCAACCACTTCGACATCAATATCAAATTCAATCATGGAACCAGCGAGTCACCTCGTTGGAGATACTACTATGGAAATGCCATCGCTGAAAGGGAAAACGACAAATTACTCTACATTGTCTACACCACAAAGGACATCACCGACGAGATCAACGAAAACCGCCGCATCAAGACCGTTGCCAGCAAGTACAAGAAGATGTTCGACACCAATCTCGTCCCAATGTCGTTCTACGATGCCAACGGTAACCTCCTTGACATCAACAAGAAGATGCTCGAGTTCTGTGAAGTAAATGAAAAGAACAAACAATTCTTCTACGGCACCTCACTCTTTGACTTTCCGAATCTCAAGGGTGTTTATAGGCCTGGTTCTCGAGAAGTCTTGCACACCTGCCAGCGCATCTATGAACCGCAATTGGGGATAGATAAATATACTGAATTCCGCGCTCTTCCCGTAATAGACGACAACGATGAGCTAGTCTATTACATCATCACTAATCGTGACATTACCGCTGAGCGCAACATCTATATGGAGCAGCGCGAACATGACCGCCGACTACATGCCATCAATGAGGCTGCCAAACGCTATGAGGGACAGCTCTGCTACTTGTTGAAGGAAAGTCAGATGTATATCTGGCACTACCTGCCAGCAAAGAATATCATCAATATGTCACGCACCAGTGGACAGACAGAATACACGGAGACTATCGAGGATTATTTGGAAACCGTCAGTCCAGAAGCTCGCAGGACAGCACTGGTCGAGATTCAAAGAGCCATGCAGCAGGGCAAACCATACATTACCATCCTACCCTTTGAGCATACACTCTTCGACGATGAACCCACTTGGTATTCTATCTCTGGTATCCCTATCTTCAACAAAGACGGACAACTCACAGAGTACTTCGGACTCGCACGTAATATCACCGACCTTATGGAGGCACAGGAGAAACTACGCATAGAGACGGCACGTGCCGAGGGCTCCGGAAGCCTCAAAGCGACCTTCCTCGCCAACATGACACACGAGATACGTACGCCGCTCAACTCTATCGTCGGATTCTCGGATGTACTGCCCATGATTGACGATGCCAACGAGAAGCAGGGACTCATCCGCATCATCCGCAATAACTGCGACATGCTCCTCCGATTAGTCAGCGACATCCTCGAGGCATCTGACATCAAATCTAAACCCATGGACATTGAACCCACTGACATTGACTTCGCACAGGCCTTCGATGACATCTGTCAGACACTTGCGCAACGGGTACAGACACCGACAGTCCAATTCATCAAAGAGAATCCCTACAAGACATTCAAAACACATCTTGACAAAGGGCGTATTCAGCAGATCATTACCAACTTCGTGACCAATGCTGTCAAGTACACTAAGGAGGGACACATCAAGGTGGGATACCGCTATTGCGAGCACGAAAGCCAACAGTTCGGTCTCTACATCTACTGCGAAGACACCGGTACCGGTATCCCCAAAGAGAAACAAGCCTCTGTCTTCGAACGTTTTGTCAAACTTAACGATTTCGTTCAGGGAACCGGTCTTGGACTGGCTATCAGCAAAAGTATTGTAGAGCGTTGCGGAGGCACTATCGGTGTCACCAGCGAAGGTCCGGGGCACGGTTCCACCTTCTGGTGTTGGATTCCCTGTGAACACAAAGTCACCGAGACCTTCGCGGAAAGTCTGTAGTTAATTTATTCCTCTGCTACTTTCCTTCTGGCTTCCCTCATATTCATTGCCATCTCCTCGTCAGTCATTGGCTGCCAAGGAATGACAATACGGAGATACTTGTCTATGATGCAGTAGATATTCTCTTCATCATTATCTTCCATACCATACCCGTCTTCATCGGCAAAATAACGGCCATCAGGGTAAAGCATCCAGCAAAGGCAGCAAACGCCATCGCGGAAATCCCAATATCGTCCCAAACCGCCATAGTCCACATATCTGTGGTTCAAATCATAAGGGTGTTCTACTTTCTTTAGTTTCTCCCAGTCGAAATCCTGGTCTCTAAAACCCACTAAATGACTGTTCTCATCTAACAATTGTCTTGCTTTACCTGTAAAGTAGTTGGCAAAATACAATGGACCATGACTATTTCCTACCCACTGCATACCTTCTCCTATTGGATGTACTGAGAGTTTTTCAAGTAATGAATGCCCATGGCATAAAATGCCACGTTCATCGCTAGAAAATGTCAACCCAGTTATATAGTCTACGTCTTCGTCACTCTTGTCCTGTTCTGCCTGAACGGATTTCTTTCCAGATAAAAAATCAGATAACTTCTTCATAATCCCTCCATTTTGCTACAAAACTAACCTTTTATTTCAGAGTTAGATTTGGGAACAAAATGATTAACCATGTCCGTTATTTGGTTACTAAATATATCATTACTGTGGTTTCATATTTCCCTGTGGCATGTTGCCCTGTGACATCTTGCCTTGTGCCGTTCCACCTTTTGCCCCTGTTCCACCAGACATACCACCTGTCATCCCTGCCGAACCTGCTTGACTAGTTCCAATTCCCATCATTCCAGGTAGCATGTTAAGTACTGGTGTATATGTTGCCTTTAATATAGTACTACTGTTATCACGGAATGTTGTAACCACATCGTTCCAATATTCATTCTTTGCTTTGCCCTTTTGCATTCTGACAAGTTGTTTATAGTCACGATGCCAGTTCTTTGAACGTCCTTCTTTGGGGTTGTATCTACAGCTCTCAGAAAGCACGACCTTCATTCTGTACTCACCTGTTCCCCACGACGGATTATTTGCAGCAACTGGCATATACGAACGAGGAACAACAAAGCAATCACCATCAATATTAATTATCTTACGATGTTCTGAGACTGCTCTTTCTCGACTATAAAAATACACAGAATCTTTCAGTTCATCCTCGCTGACAGGAATATTTACGGAGAAAGAGCCGAGTTTCACATTATCATAAACTTGCACCAATTCATTAATCCAAGATGAATAGACATCTATTTTTATATTGACAGTTGGCGACTGCTGTTCATCAAAACTAAATTGGCTGATTGTGTTCCAATAGTCAATCTCGTCTTGTGAAGCTTTATCTTTTCGCGGCCGATCAATATGATTAGCCTTCAGGTTAGGCAAGAAAGACCTGTATGGATAAAAAACGATGGTATCAACAACCAAGTAAAACTTACTATGAAGGAAAAGATGATCAAACTTAGTCGTATCAATATGGCATACCATTTTCAACACCTCTTTCCCATTTTTGTTAGCGCGAAGAGTAATGCCGTCAAAGTTCATGTCTGATGGATCTAATGGGCCATAATTCGACTGTTTCCCGTAAAAATCGCTTTGACCTTTTACAGACTGTAGACTGTCTACGAAAATACATTCTTTCTGTCTCATTTCCTGCCAAGCCTTCTTTTGCTTGGAACGTATATTTATAAGATTGATTATCTCTGTACCGATGACGTTTATCACAGCTGCCACACCGCCTGCAAGCATAGAGTTGCCCATGTTTGTTAGAATGCTACGATTGCGCGAGCGATAATTGGAAGCAACACGATTGAGTTTATCTTTCTTTTCACCATCCATCGGATTGACACTTAACATGAAAGAAGTCTCCATTCTGTCCATGTCCAAACCATTCATAAGTCCACCATCAGGTGCTCCTATACCCGGCTTAGACTGAGGTGGTTGAGCTTTTGCAAAGTTAATACCTGCAATGAAAATACATGTGATAATAAATAATCTTGTTTTCATTGTTATTGAGTTTTTATTATTATTCTAATCCGTCGATAAGTATAAATGCATTGTAGAAGTAAGGCTTGTTGAACTTTGGTACTGTGACAGTCCGCCTCCTCTGGGTAAATGAACCATTGGCATCAGCAGAAGAAACGCTACCGTAAGTCTTCTCATATTTCTTCAGTGTCTCTCTGGCCGACCAAAAAGCCTCATATAAGCCTTTCCCTGCTTCTAAGTTTTTATATAACTGTATGATAAAGAAACACGAAGCTTCGTCATCCACGCTCCATAGAGTTGAAATGATGGTCTTTACTCCTGCTGTCTTTAATCCTCGCTGCAAACCATATACTCCGTCTGGAGTTATATATCCTAATCCTGACATACATGCAGACATGACTGTCAGACCAACACCATTCATGTTCATCTTAGACAACTCTCTAGCAGATAAAATACCGTCGTGTTGTGAGGCATCATATCCTTCTTTCTTGAGGTTCTTTTCTGAGCCAGAAAGGAAAAGACAGCTTTTTGAAAGTTGCATGTCGGAGGATGACGGGCGTATGTCTGTACCTATCTTAGCAACTTCAGCAAACAAACCATGTGTTGATATATGGACGATATTATATTTCCCCAACAACTGGTTCAATGCTGCTTCCGTTACGGAATCAGCACGTAATATCAGGTCTTCCCGATGATTCTTCCTTACCTCTTTGATAGAGTCTATTTCTACCGACGAGTTTGGCAGTGGTGTAACATTCAAGTCCATCGAAGCCAGCAGAGAATAGGCCAATTCGTCGTTTCCAATCTCTTTGTCATCAACTGTCAGCCCATATTCTACCCCTCCACAGATTAACATCTTGTCAGTTTTAAGAACATGTTTTTTCTGCACAAGTAGCCTTGTTGTAGTCAAACGATAGAAATGTTTGCCTGCTATTGATGGCGGTGCCATATATTCAATGCCCATCTGATGGAGCAGTCCGTCTGGAGAGAAATATATGTCGTTACTATTCCCGATTGCATTTGTAATTTCATCATTCCATACCATCTTTCGGAGAATACTGTCATTATACAAGGCATTGATTTTATCCCTGCTCTGTGTATCTGCAAAAACATCTTTCACTGTTAGGCCGTCATATAGTTGATAGTCACTGATTTTCGAAGTTCTACCTAAACCGATGAACCTGGGAGTTGTGGACTTCTTATTGATGACCAAGGCACCGAGATGGTTTTCTCCACTCTTTTCATATACGACAAACTCTATTGCACAACCAGATACAGGTAGTTTTTCCCTCACTTGCTGCCAAGTTATACGGATGGAAGCCAAGGCCTCCTTTCGTTGTGTCTCATTCATTCCCTCTTTAAAGTCGCGTCCCATCTGCAGAAGCACAGCCTTACTATATAGCGCCACATCATACAACAAACCTGGAGCTTTGTCTTCTATCCGGAAGCAGTCTGTTACAAAAGGCTGTTCTGCCATCCAATACTGTTCCCTTTCCGACTCGCTCATTTGGACAAAATGAGTATCAATATAATTACGAGAAATGGAAAGATAATCCTGATAGCACGAAACAGACGTTGCATCAAATTTTCCTGTCTCATCATATTGTAACATCAGTATCTTCGCTTTCTTTCTCAGACTCTCTGCATATAAGCGTTTGTCGCTCGTACTCTTAAAATAATTCTTAACCATCTCGATTTCTTTCAATGCTTCAGCATACTGTCCGAGACGTGCGATACAGATTGCACGCCATGACTTGACAATCATGATTTCCTGCTCGCTAACCTTATGCCTAGAATCTTTTTGGAACATCGAATTGGCAAGAACACTGTCTATCTGCTCCAATGCTTTATCATACTTCTCTTGCTTGTAATAAAGTTGTGCTAAATCACCGTGGACTGGCCAAACGAAATCATCGTCAACTTTCAGCGTCAGTGCTTTTTTCAATGCAATCTCAGACGAGTCGTATTTTTCAGTCAGGTAATATCGGCTACCGTCAATCTTTGCCAAATCTGCATACAATCCATTAACAAATGCTTTTGCCGTTTCATCATCTTCGAAATACCACTTTTTCATTGCCAATGATTGCCTCAACTCATTTGAGACAGTCTCCATATCTGAGTATATACCCAACATATAGGCGATTTCAGCTTTACTTTTCTTAATGGGCCAATATCTGTTTAAGAACTCCCAATCATTCAATGCAGAAGACGAAATATTCTTTCCCATTAATGCCGCATCCATGTCGTTCTCTGCCAACAGGATATGCTGATAAGCCCCTAAATAGTTCTTGGATTCATTGAAGTCGATAGCCCTTTCGTATGCCGTCATTAATTCATCGCCAAACACATCTTCAGGCTGCTGACCGAATAGGGGATTAGGCAGCATACATATATATAATATGATATATACAACTTTCTTACTCATGATTCCGTGAATTATAATTGATGAGAGCGAAAGCCATATTCTTTCCAGAGTTATTCCTAATTGTAAGAGTAAATGAGTCACTCTTCTTAATCCCTTGTTTCAGGTGTATGTAACTTACTTCATCTAAGATTTCTCCTTTAAACAGTTTCCCGTCTTTAAGTTTTACCGATGCCTCAAAGTTTTCACTCTTGTCAAACGGGACAATGGCGAACATTTGTTCTCCCTCTCGGCCACTAATAGTGTAGTTCACGGTTGCTCCTTGTTTAACAGTAATCTCGATGAAAGAATATTTGTAACGGGGATCACGTCCATCACGGAATCGACCACCAGCATTGGTAACTCCTCCATGACGCTTGAGGATGCTAAAGCCCATATCATTAAGTCCAAACACATCCACGATTTCCTTCGTCGTGCATTCGCCTTTTTTGTCAACAGCCAGCTCATCCATCATTGTCCAGTTCATATCCCTATCCATGGCCCTACTGACCTTTGACACATTCTGCGGTGAACGGAGGTCAACACAACGCATTACTAATGCTGCAAGTTCGTTTGGAATCGCTGTCTTGTCAAACTTCGACGGTGTCTGGGCCGATATATACAAAGGCATTAAAAGTAGTAATATTATAGACACCATTTCCTCTGGCCAGAACTTCACAAGTGATTTTGCATAGCTCTTACCTGTTTGGTCTGATAATCTCTTGCGGAGGACTGTTGGTGCGGACAGAGCCTTCCGTGCTTGTTGTTGAATATCTGCCAAAGACGGTCTTTTCTCTGGTGAATAATCTAAGCACTTCCTGATTAAGGAACTCAGTTCCTGGCTGGCATGGGCAGAGCTGATACGGGGAATGTCTGTACTCTCTGTCTGTGTCTCACCGCCTTTCCCCTCAAATACATCAGTCCCCATGATAACGTAGAACGATAATGCCCCAATTGTCCATACACAGGATGCCTCATGGTTCGTAGGTAATTCTCCATCAGAATGGCAGCCGAATGTTTCTGGAGCCGTAAACGCCTTAGACGCTGCTGCAGATTCACCGTTTTTAAACTGAAACCCCTTATTATAAACAGCGATCTTTTCAGGAGAAATACCTTCCACTCTGCCCCGGTCACAATCATCTGAAAGATTCAGTATCAATTGCCAGACCGTTCTCTCCGTTGTGTATCCGGCTATATCCTTCAATGTAATATCTTTCTTCATCATCTTCTATATGTTACGGAGTCCTCTACTATTCTATCACCTTGCTTGTGCATGTTCAGCACTTCTGTTATCGGAACAGCCCAGAACATTCCCTGGTTTGCACGGCCATCTGCCTTGGACACGATGCCGATTACCTTTATTTCATCGCCAATCTTAGCAAAAATAGGTCCACCAGAATTTCCCGGATTGATGTCTGCCGACAACTGCAAGCAGCCGATAGGCGTATTCAGACTGTCATTATACTCAAATGCCATGAGATTTCCCCATACCTCAGTGACCACCTCTGTATTATTGTCATTGAGAGGATAGCCCAAGATAGCAATATCGTGATTGCTTTGACTGACAAAACTGATGATGTCCTCCCATTTCGCCATCTCCGTTTGGGGGTAGGTGGCATCATTACTTAGTTTCTCGGGCTTGAGATAAGCAAAATCTCCCAGTTCCATATCTCTTCTGTTAGCCAAAGGGAATATTGTACGCCAATATATTACTTCTTCGGTATTTCCTAATCGCATCACCATATCGCGGGTCTTATTCATATTGAAATCCGTAGAGTAGTAATCATATCGCTCAAACCCTTTACTGATAACACAATGGGCGCGTAGAATAAACTTTTCATATCCGGCAATACGGTTTCCTGTCTCAGCCTTTGTGGCCAGCCTTACTTCTGGTGACATCTTGGTCTTACTTGATACACCGTCCCACTCTTCATCATTAATCCAGGGTTCTATGCAATGTCTCGCTGTAACGAACAAACTGTCGCTCGTCAGGAAGGCAGTTCCTTCAGCCACTTTGTCAAGTTCTATGGAATCTAAGACTATCATCTTATGCCGCCCCTCAACGAGGGTGTCACACAACAGATAGACAGAATCTGTTGTGATATGATAAATGGATTGATGATATACGCTCAAGTTTTCGTCCCGTAAGTTCTTGTGATGTGTGAACAAACTATAGGCAGCTAACCCAAGAGCGACTATGGCAACAGCAAGAATTCCAACAAGATAGTTCTTGTTGCTTTTATGCTTCTTGTATACGATGCCGCTACTCGTATCAAATTCACCATCGTTGAACGTTTCAAACTTCAATTCCGTCTTTGTTGTATGAGAATCAGTAAATGTGAGTACGTCACCATTTTTTAATATCTCAGCTATATTGACGGATTCTCCGTTTAACAGGCAATTATAGCCTTCCGTTCTTTTTACTACATACCACCCATCTCCATCAGAATTGGGTAAGATAGATACAATTACCTCTGGCTCATATTGTTCAAAACCTGATAGCCGCAAGTCACAAGTCACACTGTTCCCAATGTTCAACGGTTTGTTTCCATTGAGCATGAAGTCGCCAATCTGCGCCTTATCTGATGATGATATATATGTTAGTCTGTAATACATGTCTTGATGATTAGAGGTATTCCTTGAATCAATGCCATATCATATACGTTGACGTTCTTACCCGTGCTGTCGGCACGCAGATCGTCAAATGCCCTAAGGTCGTAATGCACCTTCTTGGTGTTGCGGAGTATCTTTTTCTGAGAAATGTCTTTCTCGACCAGTTTCTGCTCTTCGTCAGTGACGGGCCTATAGCCCAATATCAGCTCCTCTACGCTCCATCGGTTATGCTCTACCTCTGTCAACGTATTAATCTCATCCAATGTCAGTGCATAATACTCTTTCCAGTCATCAGAGGTATGACCAAGGGAATGCATCTTCGTCCCTAATGTCATAGCATTGAAGATGTTTGAGTACTGCTTGGGCAACGAACCGACATCTTTCCATTGTGAACCCAACACTTTCTCATTAATGGCAGACGGAGCCGTTATCGGGTCGCCATTTGCTAATGAAAAACAGTGGTTGTACACATAATTCACTCGCTGTGCGAGACTCTTCAGTACGCGAAGCGTGTTTATATCGCAACATCCTTTGCCAAAAGGATAGATGGAAGTGTATGCTCCTTCTTTTATGGCGATACGAAGCATGTCGTCATCTTCTGCATAGCAAAGGATGGGTATTTCGTTCTTATATATTTTTTCCGGTAGACCAAATGCCTCACTAAAATTCTTGTTCTGTTCTGCATGACAAATGGCGATGGTCAACTGTTGCCGACTGTCACTGCTCCATTCTGTCAGTTTCTGCCTTACAGCAGCATTTCTGATATTTCCATTGACGAATTCCCATTCCACATCTACAAAGTCTTTTCGACTTTTTTCGTACATGGGGTGCTGCAGTTTGCACTCAGGATTGGCATCATACAAATCAATGGTACGATAATAAGAATTATCAAACAGATGTACGTACCGTTGCGTCAATCTGTCCTTCCCGTCATAAACATGTTCGTCTATGATGGTAATGCGTGTCCTCAGTCGCGTATCCCTGCAATAATTGGGGTAGTGGGCCACCAATGCAGCGTTGATGGCGAGAGCCTCGGCTTGTGCAGAGAAGCCAACTATAACGAGATGAACCGTTGTCTCACTGTCTCTCGAAATTGACATTCTGTCTAACGACGGAAACGCAGATTTAAGGTTTGGTAATTTTACGAAAATGGTCTTTGCCAACAAATCTTCCATTGTAGTAGCAAAGACATCCACCTTTTCTTCTATCTCTTTTGGCAGTCCGACTGTTTGGAGCAGCCACAGTGAAGTAAGGTCGTTTAGAACAAGATAGCATTCTAAACGTCCACCACTGCTATCATCATATTTTTTCGCTTCATTTTTTAGCCGTCTGATAGCAGCATTGTCATCATTTTCGACAAAAACCAATTCACCAGCAGCCTTTTCACGGGCTACTAGTGAATTGTTCTCATTATTTGTGCTTATGATAAGCATGCAAATTCAATTTTAGTTAGTACGCAGTATATAGTTATTATATACACGACCACGGTTCACAATTTTGATGCGGAAGTTACCTGTCCATCGAGGAGTCCAACAACAAACACAATCATCCGAATAGTCTGTGTCACTTGCTATCAAATTTCCATTGTTATCGTATACATAAAGGTCGAGATCTGTGTCGCCATCACCAACTACAATCACCATAGCAAGTTCACCTGCACGGAAATTGGCGTTGTACACGTCACTACCTCCTGCATTAACACTGCTGGATGCATATTTAGGACCACCAACAGCGCCACGGACATTACTATTCACATCATCGATAAGTGCAAGTAATATGCCGTCATCACCAGCCATGCTCTTCGCATCTGCAAGAAGCTTTGCAGGATCAAGTGAAACCTGACCACCTTTCTTACCACCTTCTGGTGCGGGGCGCATTTCTTCGATTTCAGCTTTCTTCTTTTGTTCAAGAGTAAATCCAGCCTGCTTCGAAAGACGTGCTGCCTGAATCAGGGACAAAGCATCCTTTTTTGCATAACCATACTTCGAGAGTTCTGCTGCTACGCGCAGGGTGTTCTCAGCCTGAGGAATAACAACTGTAGTGTCTTTCTCTTCCTGTGCCATCACTGCCATCGGCAGCATCAAGGCAATCATTGCGATAATTTTTTTCATTGCTTAAAATGATTAAATTGTTAATAACCTAATTTATCTAATTACATGTAATAACGATAGTTTCCATCCTCGTCTGCAAAGAACCATGATGTGCCAGACACCTTCAGGCGATACACATTGAATGACGTGCTACGTAAGGCCGAAAGCAGTTCCTCTGGAACATCACCCTTAACGCAGAATCCATTAGCATACACTGCAATTGCAGCATCATCTGTAATACAAACAGCCCACAATCTACCAAACTTGTTACTTCCATTCTTAAGCCAGTTTGTAAGGTCTGCAGATGATGTGGCATAATATTCATCAGAGACAATCACCCACTGATTATAGTCGTTAAATGAAATTGAACGTACCACATAGTTGTTTTTGTGAAAGTCGTTAATCTTGCTAACCAAGCCAGAGGGAGCTGTGTTTATCCAGGCTGCGTCGTTCTTTCCATAAAGGACACACCATCGTCCACTTTCTGTCAACTGAATATCATCAATAAGCGTATTCGACTTATTCAACTCCTTAAGCTTGTTCGAGAGACCTGTAGGAATATTGCTTGCCGCATACCCACACTTGCCATACAGAGCCACATCACCGTTGGTTTTAGTGATGGCTACGTTCCTACACGTACCCCACTTTTTAATTTGATTCTTCACATAATTGCGGTCGCGCTGTGCGCTTACGCTCGTTGCTGTCAAGCTCATGGCCAATAGTAGCAACATACTTTTTACTATCACTTTTTTCATTGTCTTTTTTATTAATGAGTTAAATAATTACCAAAATCTATCCATAACACAGAAAGTCCTACAACGTCAGTTTTTGAACTAAACGTTGAAGACTTTCTTTTATATCCCTTTAATCCTTTTTGGATTCCTATGTCATTAAGCGCAAGCGGAACATCCATATTTGCTCTTTACTTTAGGTTAGCGATCTCGTTCCTTTAGACTACTATATATGTATGTACACTTTTGTTAACTATACGATGCAAAGATACATATTTTCTTTAATATGGAAAACTTTTTTCTTAAAAAGTGACACGTTAAGCCAAAATTTGTCGTTTTTTATTACCAATCCCATCAACACCCATCCGCCTTTTATCAAACAGGTGCGCCTGTCATTTTCATAATCCATGGAATATAACGGGAGAACTCGTAGTCCAGTTTCATGATAGTCTTCAACTGTCCAAATGGTCTAATATCGTGGTGAATAAAGATATCCTTGTTCTTTTTCAGTTTACTAACATATTCTGGATACTCATATTTATCCTCCTCCTTCTTTGGCTTCCTATAGCCCATCAGCAGTTTTTCCACATTCCAACGGTTATGCTCTACTACAGCCAACTGTTCCGCCTCATAATCAGATAAAGTGTCAAAATCATGGCTTTCATCATCAATGTCCAGCCCACGCATAGTTCGAAGTGTTCTCTGTTTTGTACGCATTGTATAAGAATTGTAGAGGTTCGACCACTTAAGGGCTACCGACAGCTTCTGCCAATAGGTATTAGCCTCTTCCCATATCTGATCCTCAGGAATAGCATCAAGGACAGGAATACTCTGAAACT
>JAEEGL010963094.1_pt1 | contig 21735 bp, 18 predicted proteins | sample 9134231 | NCBI WGS metagenome assembly JAEEGL01 (sample SAMN16246548, study PRJNA631951) | gut metagenome | biome: gut microbiome; feature: rumen; material: fiber-attached | host: Bos | place: Iran: Karaj | collected 2018-10
AAAAGCATTTCTGATCTGATAGATGTAAGAAAAGGTGGAATACTTGTAATAGGTGCAGACACAGTTGTATCAATGGATAAAGCAATTCTAGGCAAGCCTGCAGACTCAAAAGAAGCATTTAAAATGCTAATGAACCTATCAGGTAAGACACATGAAGTATATACAGGTGTCAGCTGCAAGATCCTACAATATAATGAATATACTGAAGGATTAATTGAAACGGATAGCTTTTCTTTTTACTCAGAAACTAAGGTGAATATGTATCCGTTTAACGAGTACGAAGCACTGGATTATATAGCGACAGGTGAACCTATGGATAAAGCCGGTGCTTACGGAATCCAGGGAATCGGCGAACGACTTGTAGAATCAATAAGCGGCGATTATAACAACGTCGTAGGATTTCCACTTAGCAGGTTTATGAAAGAACTCTCAGAAAGAGAATACATAACCTACGAATAAATCAATAAATCATATATCTTAATAAATTCCTAATTTTCCCGCTAATTTACTTGATTTTCTTATAAAAGAGTAGTATTATAACAATATATATTTATTCGTGAAACCATAGTTTTGCGAAAATAAAGCCGTGCAAACATACGACAGTAGTGCCTCGTGCATGCTTGCATGCTAAGAGGTGCTATCTTGCGCATATTTATACGGGCGACAGCCCGGTATCGTCAAGCGTTAGGAAGCTTTGCTTCCGACCGGCGACTTGTCGACGGGCTTGACGATTAGCACGGCTTTATTGAGCCGCTGCGAGTCATTATGTGACGAAGTCACCGTAGCACAGCTTGCTGGGCGGACTCGCGATTGGCACGGCTTTTATCAAAAAGCCGATGCTCAAGCATTAGGAAGCTATGCTTCCGACCGACGAACTTGTTCGGCGGGTTCAGCGATTAGCACGGCTTTATTACCACAAAACCAATATTTATTTTTCTCCCGGAGGTTCCTATGTCAGAATCCTATGCAAAGCAACTTTCAAAAAAACAAATCCTTGAGCTTAGATCAGTTTTATCCGACCTACCACCCTATGTTAAGGATTTTATGCGTTCTATAGAGACTACAACGCAGCCTAGAACACGTATAGGCTATGCACATGATATTAAGTACTTTTTCGAGTTCTTACAGTCTGAAAATCCAGCCTTAAAAAAGAAAGAAATGTATGAAATAACCTGTGCAGATCTGGATAAGCTTTCAGCCAGAGATATTGAGGAATATATGGATTATTTGTCATATTATGTACGTGATGGCCGCGAATATACTAACGATAATGCCTCTAAAAAACGCAAACTTGTAGGAATCAGGACCTTTTTTAAGTATCTGTATATTAATGATATGATCAGTCAAAATGTTACTGAAAAGGTTAAAACTCCTAAAATCAAGGAAAAAACGATTACACGTATGGAAGCTAATGAAACAGCTGATTTTCTTGATACAGTTGAGTTTGGAAATAACCTGACAGATCGTCAGCAAAAGTTCCATGAACGTGATAAAACAAGGGATTTAGCACTTTTAACTCTTATGCTAAGCACCGGACTTCGTGTGTCTGAAACTGTCGGACTTAATATCGATGATGTAGATTTTGATAATTCCCGAGTTAAAGTTACACGAAAAGGTGGAAACGAAGCCTTTGTTTACTTTTCAGACGAAGCAACCGGCTATTTACAGGATTATATGAAGGAAAGAAAAGAAATTGTTGCTGTAGATGGTCATGAAGATGCACTCTTCCTCTCCTCTCACAGAAAACGTATAACTGTCAGAACGGTTGAAAACATGGTCAAAAAGTATGCCAGAGTTTCTACCCCTCTTAAGAAAATAACACCTCATAAGCTGCGAAGCACCTATGGTACAGCACTTTATCAGGAAACAGGCGATATATACCTGGTTGCTGATGTTCTTGGCCATAAAGATGTAAATACAACTCGTAAGCATTATGCAGAGCTTGATCAGGAAAGAAAACGTGGAGCAAGGAACAAAGTCACTCTGCGTGAATCAGTTTCTAAGGATACTTCTATTGCTGAGAATTATGTAGGTGACGGTACTGATTTTTAATAAACTATAACATACATCAAAATAATTTACAATAAAAATATTATGTTAACAATCTGCGTATAATAAAAGCAAGATAGTTTTCCTATCTTGCTTTTTAACTTATTTTGAAAAAATATTATAAATTATTAATTATTATTCCTCAGCCTCAAAAACAATCTCTACCTTCTTGTTTTCGGTGGTTAATGTTAATTTATTTCCATCAATATTCGCGAGAAATGGTTTATATGTATCATCAAATGTGATTCTATAACCATCACCCTCTCTGGAAACTGTACCATTATGAGTTTTTCCATTCAAAGTAAATTTACAGTTCTTATTATTTGTACATTCAAACTTAGGCTGTGCATCTTCAGTCATTTTATTTACTATTTCAGGATCATTTGCAAGAACAGTTCTATTTCCGTCAAAGGCAAACTCAGTAAGCTTCCATTTTGAATTAATAGAATAGTTACCATCAGAATCTACCTTGGTTCCACATCCTGTAATCATAATTAATATAAAGAATAAACAACATATAATTCTTTTAGTTTTCATAAAAATGTCTCCTATATTGTTTTATTTACTGCCAAGCTCCATCAGCTCCTACCCAGCAACCATCTACATACTTATTTGTTGCCATATATCCACTGGATTCAAAATAATAGCAATATCCGTCAATCCATACCCACTTTGATACAGGGTACCAACCAGATGCATCCTCGTACCACCATCCGGTTGAATCACTACACCAATGTCCACCGTAATACTCTTCTATCCAGGCACCGTCTGATCCGAGCCAGCATCCGTCACGATATTCTGAGTAGTCCATATATCCACTTGTTGTGAAGTAATAGTACTTACCATCTATTTTCTGCCACTGACTTACTGGATACCAGCCTTCGCTGTCCTCAACCCACCAGCCTGAAGCATTACTCTTCCATGAAAGAGTTCCGGCATAATCACATACACCATTAGCATTATACCACTTTCCGTTTACCCATTCATTTGAGTATTTATTTCCATTAGAACCACCATTACCACCGGAGCTGCTACCGCCATTTCCTCCGGAATTACCACCACCGGATGGATTGTATGGTTCAACGTCATCCTCTGGTTCTGAACTATTCTTAATTCTGAAATTGATTCTGACAGTTCCTTTTACATCATTTGTCTGAATTCCTTCGAATACTATGGTTGCAGTACCGATAGCTGTGTTGTTTTCATATCTTGTATTAAAATGTGTTCCCTCTTTAAGAGTTATTCCATTGTATGTCACAACCGGGCTCTGAGTTATAGGAGAACCAGTATATGGCTTGTTTTTAATGCCTGTGATTGTAGCCTTTTCGAGATTAATAACCTCTTTTAGAACTACATATAAAGCCTTTTCTCCACTGGCATTTTTGATGCAACTGAGTGGTTTCTCAAATACTTCTGCATATCCGTTCGCAGGAGTTTTTATAAAACAGTTATCTGAAATAGTGATAGTTTTACCTGATACAACGGCCGCATCCGTATAGCCAACACTTGAGCCGGATTTTACTTCAACATATCCACCATTAAATGTAAAGTTAGCATTTGCATATATTGCACTATCATTAGAAGAGCTTCCTTTTACAGTTCCGCCATTGATTGTTATATCTTCAGTTGAAGCTATAACGCTTTCTCTGGTTGATAGATCGATAGTACCACTATTTATTTGAATATTCTTTCCCTTTATTCCTCTGTCAAGTGTACCTGTGATAGATCCACCTTCAAGGATGATATCATTTGAATTTGATATCCAATCGGCATTAGTACATTTAATAGCACCTCTAACCTTGAGACTGCCTGCACTTTCTGAAATTCGAGCACTATCTCCGCTTAGTTCAACATTAGCACCGGATTCAATAATAAGCGCATTTTGTTGTGAAAATGTATGAATGATTGTAAGCTTGCTGCTTCCGCTGATATCTACAATTGAAATGTTGTTTGTTAAATTATATAGTTTTAGATCCTGATCCATTACCAGATTTATACTATCGGAGTATAAATCCCTAAAAGTAACACTATTACCATTTGCATCCCTATTTATTTCTAAATAATCAGGACAAGCTTCAGAACCTGTAATTACACGATTGATATAGCTTGCATATATTGTTCTTGAGGCAGCATATGCATCTTTTGAAGAAAAGATAGGTGTGTAACCAATAAGAATAGTCACAGCAAGAATAACAGCAAATATCTTTTTTATAACACTTCTTTTAGACATTATCCTTCTCCTTTTATAAATGTATTACCCTATATGTTTATATTAATAACATATTCCATCTGAACCTATCCAGTATCCACCAACATACTGATTTGTAACCATATAACCTGAACCGTCAAAATAATACCAGTAACCGTCAATTTTAAGCCAGCTATTTGATGGCCACCATCCTGATACGTCTTCAACCCACCATCCGGAAGCGTTGGATTTCCAGGTTAAGAAGTACTTATCATCCATTGTACCGTCACTATTAAACCAGTAGCCTTTATAATACTCTTCAGATGCCATATATCCATCCGGTTTAAAGTAGTACCAAGCACCGTCAATTTTCTGCCATGAATCTGTAGGATACCATCCGGCACTGTCCTCAACCCACCATCCTGAAGCGTTAGATTTCCAGCTTAGGATTCCGTCATATGTACAGTTTCCGGATTCATCATACCATTTTCCATCTACCCATTCATTTGAGTACTTAGGAGTGGTTACTGCTGGCTTCTTGGTAGTGGTATTGTTATTTGCGTTATTATTTGTATTGTTATTCTGTTTATTATTAGACTTATTATTGCTGCTGTTTTGCTGAGTATTTGTCTGGTTGTTCTGCTTGTTTTGATCATTCTGATTGTTATCACCTGGTTGTACATCTGGATTAGTACCACCACCTTGTTCCGGTGTAGGTTCAGGATCCGGATCCTTCTCAAGCATAGGTATTATATTCTGCTTTACTAATACCTGATTACATCTATCGCAATGACAACCTTCTGTAAGTCCGGTAGAAGTTGTTGTTGGTGCTACGTAAGAATCGATTACCTTGTTATGGCCTAAAGCATTAATTGGCTCAGTCTTAGTGCCACCGCACTTAGTACATGTATAAGTCTTTACTCCTGCTTCGAGACATTTTGGTTCTGTTGTTACTACGCCATTATTCCATACATGCTGGCAAGTGTTATCCTTCATTGGAATCACTTCCTGTTTTACAAGAATGGCTCCGCAAGTTGAGCAATGCTTTCCTTCAGTAAGTCCTGTTGATGTGGTAGTTGCTTCAACAGCTTTATCAATTACTTCTGTGTGACCTGTTGCTTTTATTATTGCACCATTGATTCTATCATTACATTTTGTACATACTTTATCTGCTTCTTTTCCGTTGGCTGTACAAGTAGGAGCTACAGCTGAACTATAGTCATATTGATATAAATGTCCGGATGCAGGAATAGTCTCCCCTGTAATAATTGCACCACACTTAGTACATTTTTTATCAGCTTTTTTTCCGGCTTTAGTACAAGTCTCTTTTACAGCTGATCCGGAAACCTCTTGATAATCATGATTCTTTTTAGGAATCACTTCCTGTGCAACAAGTACTTTTTTGCAAACAGAACAATGACTTCCTTCGGTTAATCCGGTTTCATAACAAGTGGCTTCCTTACGAGTATCTGTTACCAAAGTATGTATATGCTCTTTGATAGTAAATGTACAAGTTTTACTTCCGTTTACATCATTTGCATTGATTGGTTCAATATAAACTGTAGCTGTTCCGGCGTTGATATTGTTTTCATATCTAAGTGTGTAATGATAATTTTCAACTAAAACGGCATCTTTATAAATAACTGTAATATCCTGAGTTATTGGAGAGCCTGTCCAGTCCTTATTGGTTATACCATTAACTGTAGCGTTGCTTAGATTGATTGCACCGCCTTTAAGTGTAACACTTTTAGCTTTTGTACCACTTGAGTCAGCTATTGTATTTAACAGACAATTGTATTTACCAATTTGATATCCTGTAGGTTTTTTTATAATACAGTCATCTGCAATTACTATATTACCACCTGCTACTACAGTACCATCTGAAACAGATGTAGCATTGGATGTGGCATTTATTGTTCCGCCTGAGAAGTTGAAATTAGAGTGTGCATAGAAAGGACTTCCGCTGGTACAGCTAATGTTTATTTCACCACCACTTACAGTGATGCTTTTAGCAGCTTCGAAACAATCCTTATCACATGTGACATCTACTATGCCGCCCTCAATACTTATATTTCCATTTAAACTATTAAATATATATGATTGAGCACTACCGGTAATAGAGCCTCCTCTGAGACAAAAATCATTATTAGAACTAAGCTTAAATGCATTATTAAGCTGGATGTTTCCCTCACAATATGCACTTCCCTGTACTGTAAGTGTAGAATCACTGTTAAAGGCTACATTTGCATTTTTCTCAATTGTAAAGTTTGATGAGGTTAATATCTTTTTATTGACAGTAAGCTTTGAACTTCCACTTATAGATATGCTGGATGAAACAGTAAGTTCATTGAATTTAAGCTCCTGATCCATCACAAGATTAAATGGTCTGCCATTATAATCAAATAAGGTAAGATTGATTCCATTATTAGTAGATTGAATACTGTATATAAAATCAGGTCTAGAAGAAGAATTGATATAACTGTTGATTTCACTTGCTTTTATGTTTATGGTTTCCTGAATAGCAGCATTAACCTCACTTATTTGATAAGGATTACTATTTAAAACCATAAGAAAAACGATAATAAAAGCGACGATTCTTTTTACGATAGTAACTTTTTTACTCTTCTTCATCAGAATGATTCTCCTTTTGATTTTTTACATCTTCTTTTATTTTTTCTTTTTTCTTCATTCCAAGCATCACGTCATAGTCATCGTCATTATACTTAAAAATGAAAAGCAGAACTATTAAAATAACGCTTAAAGTAACACAAATATCGGCAAAATTAAAAACCGGAAATTTTATAAATTTAAAGTAAATAAAATCAATTACGTAGTTCAGCCTGATACGGTCGATCATATTGCCGATAGCACCACCAATTACAAATAATAGGCATATTCTTACAGGCTTAAATCTTGGATTATCCCATATACGTATATATACTCTGAATAAAAGGATAAATATGATAAATGTAAAAACCAGCAGTAGAATTGTTTTACCTGATAAGGATCCCCATGCAGCTCCGCTGTTTCTGATATAGGTCAGAACAAGAATATCGCCAATCAGGCTTTTTTCTTCATGAAGATCAAAGTTTTGAATTATTATGTATTTGGTCAGCTGGTCAATAAAGACCAGAAGTATTATTAATAAAATCGAGAGAAATAGTTTCTTTTTCATATTAATTATAATCTTTTATATACGTGATAAAAGCATCTTTCATAATATCATCATTTACATCTGTACAGATAAAGGCTTCGCCGATATCTTTTAGAAGTATGAATTTAATGCTGTTTCCGGAGACCTTTTTGTCATTATGAGTGTTCTTTACGATCTGATCTATATCGATATCCTCCGGTAGCTTAGGAAGCTTGTAGTTATCTTTTATATGACTTATAACATCATCTGCCTTCGAGGCTTCAAGATATCCCATATTCTTTGAGATGATTGTTGCCAGGATGCAGCCAATAGAAACACATTCACCATGAAGAAGCTCGAAATTCATATGCTTTTCAAGCGCGTGGCCAAGAGTATGACCAAAATTGAGAAGTGCTCTCTCTCCTGTCTTTTCATGAGGATCGTTTTCAACAACCGCTTTCTTTATCTTATTACATTCATTAACTATATAGAAAAGCTTATCAGAATCGAATGAATCACCATTCTTTATAGAATTGATATTTTCCTTTAACCAGTAATAAAAATCTGAATTTTTGATAAGTGCAGATTTTACAACCTCACCCATTCCTGAATAGAATTGACGCTCATCTAGTGAGTCAAGAGTCGACAGATTGATATAAACAAGTTTTGGCATATGGAAGGCGCCGACCATATTTTTGAATGAATCAAAATCAACACCGGTCTTTCCTCCTATACTTGAGTCTACATCTGCAAGAAGACTTGTAGGTACCTGAATAAAATCAATTCCTCTCAGATATGTAGCTGCAGTATAGCCACACATATCTCCCGTCACACCACCACCAAGAGCAAGTAGTATGTCATTTCTGTCAAATCGTTCTTCTATAAGCTTTACATATAACTCTTTAACTGTATCAAGCGTTTTACTTTTTTCTCCCTCTGGGAAAACAAAGCTAACTACCTTTGAATAATCATTCTTAACAACATCTAAAATAGCATCCATATAATAGGATGCTACTTTTGAGTCTGAAACTATGCATATTTTTTTTGTTTTGGTACTATTGTACGACTTAGAAAAGTCTGATATCCCTCCAAAATCTTTAGAATATACTATGTCATATATCTTATCACCTTTGAAAAAAATAGGTAATGATTCAAATAAAGACATTTTATCTCTCCTAGTCATCAAAAATAATATCTGCAAATGGATCTATACCATCTCCACCAAGAGTTGATCCATATACATTAGATGAATTACTGTTTTTATTTGCCATACTAAGCTTTGATCCGCCACTGGAAGAAGAATTACCGGACTGTCCGTTTGAAGATCCAATAGAACCATTATCCCTTGAAGAACTATCTGCAGCTCCTATGTTGAACTCAAATACATTCTTATCCTCTTCTTCTTTCTTATTATATCCGGCTTCAGCTACCTTAGATGCAGCATTAGGATCAAAATCATTATCGTCAAGTGTTCTTCTTAGCTTTCTGATAAGGCTGTTAAAGTTGGCTTTGTATTCAGCATATTTTGCTGTAAGGTCAAGAATCTCCTGTTCGATTCTTTCTCTCTGATGCTTAGCTTCTTTAACTATATCATTAGCACGACTGTTTGCTTCAAGCTCTATAGCCTTAGCATTCTTCTCAGCATTAGAAATAGACTCCTCACTGTTTTTATCAGCAAGAAGAAGCTTTTTATTAAGCTGATTTTCAGTCGATTTATAATGCTGGACTGTATCGGTAAGTGTTATAACCTTTTCCTTTAATTCAGCATTTGACTTATACAGCTCACTATAGCTTTTTGTGACCTCATCAAAAAATGCATTGACATCTTTTTTGTCGTAACCAATGCCACCTTTGAATCTTTTTTGCTGGAGATCAAGCGGTGTTAACATTTAACAATCCCCCTTAACAAAGTAACATTATTCCCCAAGTAACGGTGATACTGATGTGCTTGTAAGTATCTCTTCTCGCAAATCACCGGTAACTTCAATACTATTAGGTACTGCTATAAATATATTTGCGGAAATAGCCTTCAGGTCCCCCTCGATACCATAGCATGCACCACCGATAAAATCGATAATACGCTGTGCAGGCTCAAGCTGAAGTCCTTCCATATTTATAACAATTGCCTTTCCTCTCTTAAGGAAATCTACTACTGTCTGAGCATCGTCAAATTCCTGAGGCTTTATAACAAATACCTCACTTGATGATGCCTTTCTTTTTCTTTCCATACCACCATCAAAAGCAACAAGCTTATCAGAAGCTGTGCTGGTTTTGAATTTTTTAGTTTCACGAGCCGGAGGGGCTGGTGAATAAGATTGACGTGCAGGAGCACGTGACGGAGTTCTTGAAGGAGCCGGAGCAGGCTTTGATTTTTTTCTGACCGGTTCTACATAATCGTCTTCTTCATCATCGTCTTCGTCAAATATATAATCATCATCCTCATCGTAATCTTCATCATCATCGCTGATTTTGAAAAAATCAAGAAATCCTTTTTTCTTAGCCATAATAAATAATTCTCCATTCTATATGTACTACTGTCTTTCCCCGAATATGGCTGTTCCAACCCTGACCATAGTTGCGCCTTCTTCGACTGCAACTACATAATCATTAGTCATACCCATTGATAACACCGACATATCAACATTATCTATGTTTTGTGATTTTATGTCAAGTAATAATTCATGCATACCTTTGAATATAGGTCTGTTCTCTTCCGGATCATCTACAAATGGAGCTATTGTCATTAGGCCTTTTACATTTATATGTCTGAAGCTGGATGCTATTTCCTTAACAAGACCTAAAGCTTCGTCCTTTGAAACTCCAAACTTGCTCTCTTCTCCAGCATAGTTGACTTCAATAAGGATATCTACAAATATATCTCTTTTTGCAGCTTCCTTTTCGATTACCTGAGCAAGCTTATATGAATCTACAGAATGAATAAGAGATGTTTTATTGATAATGTACTTAACCTTGTTTGTCTGTAGATGACCTATCTGATGGAATCTGACCGGTACTGATACCTCATCAAATTTCTTTTTCAGCTCCTGAGGTTTATTCTCGCCGAAATCATTTACCTCATATTTTATAAGCTCTTCTATATCCTCAAGAGGCTTTGTTTTACTTACAGCTATAAGAGTTACTTCCTTTGGGTCTCTTCCGCACTTAACGCAGGTTTCATCAATTTTAGCTCTTACTTCATTATATCTGTCAATTAGCTTCTCGCTCATAACTACACCATCCTTTAATATAATGTCTGATTCTCATCAACCTGTGATGCATCCAATACAACATTATCAAATTCTTTTAGGTTTTCGCCATTATTTACTATAGTAAACTCATCCTGTGACTTTATTATTTCTACTTCCATAAAGTCGGCTATTCCGGCATTTGCAAGGAATACTCCGGTAAGGTTGTCTCTTTCCAGAGAAAGAACAGGAGTCGTTTTTTTCTTATCCTTTGAATAAACCTGATCAGTATCCTTAAATGCATCCTTATCTACATAATAGAAATCCTCGTCTGTCTTGTAGATAATAAGCTCTATGTTTTGTTCCTCAGCATCGGAGCTGGTTGCATCCTCATCATATCTGATTATATTAACGGTTTTTGAAAATGCATCCTCTTCTTCAAGAATATAATCCTTAGGTATCTTATAAACCTCCTTTTCCAGCAGTGCTGAATTCGGAACCTTAAGACCTTCTATCTTATTGAGGATTATTTCGATGTTCAGGAATCTTTCGTTTATATAGTCGACCATATATTTGTTTAAGGAAATGTCGAGATAAAACATATCATTTCCTTTAGAAATAAGAGTAAATGTACTCTTATATTCATTTGAAGAACCATTAATTGTAAATCTTATACTCTCTTCTTCCTCAAGCATAGCGGCCTGATCTTTATTTATCTCACACACTATATGCCAGTTTTCGTCAGCTATAAGCTTATAAACGGTAGAACCGGTATCGAGTATATCACCGGAAGTAAGAGATGTCTTCTTATAATTGGCTGTATTAAAGTCATCCTCTGATAAGGTTTCAGGGGTTTTCTTTTCGTAACCGTCCAGGTAATAAGTTACAACTCCACTTTCAGATGCTTTTATAGTCTGTAGTGTTGAGCTTACTGCTGTTCCACCTGCATGTATCTTGCTCATCATTACCTGACTTGAAAGCTCCATAACCTTACTCTCAACCTCTGATTTAAAATTATAGAGATTATTGAATTTAACATCACTGTAAGAAGCCTTGTAGCTGTCAATAACATCTCTTATGTAAGCATAATCCTTATCGGAAAAAAGCTCGTTGCCCTCGTCATTTTCTCCGGCTTCTTTTATCGATGCGATTACATTGCCGGTTTCATCAACCGTGCAGACTGGAGTACCCTTCTTTATCTTATCGCCGTCCCTTACGAAATAAATGAGGTACCCTGATTTAGATGAGGTAACCTCTTGTTCATTTCTGAGAGCTATTCCTGTACATTTGATGTTGTTATTTATATTACTCGAGCCAACCTTGTAAGTAGTTATCGGCTCTTTAGAAATAGAAATAACGATACTTGCAATCACATAAATAAGAATGATAGAAAAAATAATGACTACAGAATTAAATCTCGCTGCTCTATTAAGTTTTATGATATTACTTCTGTCAGTTTTTCTCATTTTATACCTTGAATTTATAAGTTATTGTTTCATATTGAACATTATAGCTATCTTGTCATATTAAACATCAAAGCTATTTTGTCATATTGAACATCATTGCTATCTTGTCATATAAGTCACCGGGCGATGTACCGTCAGCAACAAACAACGTATATGGCTTGTTATCTATGAGCACGTTCATGGCAAGTACATTTCCGGCTGCTTCTGTAGTTCCGGTTTTCCATGACTCAATAGTTATGTGGGATGGAAGGCTTGCTCCACCTACAAGGAACTGATTAGTAGGTGATATATCATCCTTCATCTCTACTCCCTGTGAATTTGTATAGGTGTATGTAAAGGAAGTATAAGAATCAATTTCCTTGATTATATCGTATTTTTCTGACTCCAGAAGAATCAGGTACATATCATAGGCTGTTACATAATGATTATCATCATGTAGTCCATGCGGATTACAGAAATGTGATCCGGTCGCTCCTATTTCAGCAGCCTTATCGTTCATCATCTGGCAAAATGTACCAACGTCGCCAGCGACATACTCAGCTAGTATTATAGCGAAATCGTTATACGATCTCATAAGCAGGCCATACATAAGATTACGTACTGATATAGTACATCCTGCATTCAGCTGACTTACAAGAGCACCCTCTTCATCTATATAGATATCATGACTAAGTGTCACATTGTCATCAAGACTTATTTTTCCCTCATATAACGCATCGCAAACAACCAAAGCTGTCATTAGCTTTGTTGTACTTGCAGGGTATATACGTCTTAGGGAGTTGTGTGATACTAAGGCTGTATTTGTTTCATTATCAACGAGTAACGCAGCATAACAATCATCCTTGAATAGATCTGCCTGAATCTCTTCATCGTTTCTTACAACAGCATATTCTGACTGATATCCACCCAGCTCATATGTAGGCAGACTCATGCTTATTTTTACTTCACCGTCCTTAGTATCGCTGTACGAATTATCGAAATGTGAGTTTTTGAATACAAAGAAACCTACCCCTCCGATACATATGATTACCAGAAGGAAATAGTAAATAAAAACCTTGCTCATAATTTTTCCTTAATTAGTGTTTATAAAGTACTCTCCAGTCCAGATCTCCTCTTTCAAGAGCTTTGATAAGAAGCTCCGCTGTAGCAAGATTGGATGCAAGAGGAATATTATATATATCACATAATGTAGATATACTATGAAAATCATTATTATGTGGCTGACTCTGTGTATTTTCTCTAAGGAAAATAACCAGATCCATCTGATTACTCTCTATCTGTGTAGCAATCTGCTGAACACCACCTAAATGACCGGCAAGAAACTTATGAACTGACAGTCCACATGCCTCCTCTACAAGTCGACCGGTGGTAGCAGTCGAATACACATCATGATTCTGAAGTATACCTCTGTAAGCTATACAAAAATTCTGCATTAACTTCTTTTTTGGATCATGTGCTATTAACACGATATTCATTTAGAATCCCTCCCCAAATGTAACAAATCAATACTTACGCTTTTGAAGACTGATATTTAAAACTATTCCGAGTCCTAAAGCTGAGCTTATCAAGGATGTAAGACCATAGCTGATAAACGGCAACGGAATACCGGTATTAGGAAGTAGCTTTGTCGCAACACCTATGTTGATAAATGACTGGAAAGCAATCAGACACCCCATTCCAAAAGCGAACAGCATGCCAACATCATCTCTGGCATGCCTTCCTGCCCTTATACATTGTAACACTATAAGCAGAATAATTCCAATTATTATTACACTTCCGAAAAAGCCAAATGACTCTCCTACTGCAGAAAAGATAAAGTCTGTCTGCTGCTCGGAAATAAGGTTGGTCTGAGCGGTATTTGTTGTCTTATTGTTCTTTGCCAGCCCCTTTCCTGTAAGCTGTCCGGAACCGATAGCCATAACAGAATTTTCCTGCTGCATTGTCTCATCTTCATATTCTGATGGATATATGAAAGACATAATTCTCTTAACCTGATGCTCATACAAAAGATTCTGATCAGGTCGTTGTATATACCAGATAAAAAGACTGAAAAGAGGTATAAGAATAAGCAGAGTTACTCCGATTATCTTATATCTGAGACCAGCCAGAAACAGCATTGTAAGTAGAACTATACTCAGACAAAGTACTGTTGAAAGATCCGGCTCCCTGAATATCAGCAGGATTGGTATAAGAAGAAGTATTATAAACGAAGCAAGTCCACCTATAGAATTTACTCTGTTCTTATCCATCAGCTTGCTGAGAAATGCTGCAAAGAAAAGTATACAGCAGGTTTTAGCGAGCTCTGAAGGCTGGAAGGTGATTCCGGCCAGATTGAACCATCTTGTAGCATTATTAACAGTAGAACCTGCAACAAGCACAAGAACAAGAAGTACATTTACAAATAAATATAACGGAATATACAGATTCATTGCTATATGATAATCGATGAGTGATAAAACTATCATTATCACTATTGCAAGACCTACACCGGTAGCCTGTTTTACAGTGAAATCATCATTTACACTGTCGATAACAAACACTCCAAGTATCATTAGTGAAATTACAAGGAATAATAATATGAAGTTGTAATATCTGAAGTTGTATTTTTTAAACATATTTTTTCCTTTGTATAAGACTTATATCAGTCTTTCTGAGCCGAAGCATATTAGTCGGCAACATCTCCAGAATCCTGCGAGAAGGTTGCATCATTCAGCGCTTCTTTATCATATAGATAAGCATATATAAATCCGGTCAGATCCGCGGCATTACCGGAGGAATAACCGTTTGGAATAACAGTGGTTACAGATACCTCAGGTGCAGAGTAAGGTGCATATGAGATAAACAGAGCGTGTGCAGGCTTATCTTCTCCTTCCTGAGCGGTACCGGTTTTTCCGGCTACTTCAACATTTATTGAATTAAGCAGCTTATTCTTTTGAAGGTCATCAGTTACAACCATTCGCATTCCGGTATGAACCTGATTCCATAGTCCATCGTCTATGTTGACCTGTGATGCTATTGTATGGTTTGACGACCGGACGACATTTCCTTCATAATCCGTTATTTTGTTCATAAGAGACAGATTGTAGCAGGTTCCGCCGTTTGCAATAGTAGAAACATACCTCGACAGCTGAACAGGTGCATAAGCATGTGTACCCTGTCCGATGGCACTAACAACGGCATCGTTATTAGAAAAATGTGGTTCTATCTCTTCTATCTCAACTCCTGATTTCTCAGTCAGTCCAAACATTCCCGCATACTTTTTAAGACTTGCAAGACCTTCATCATCGACATATTTTCCGGATCTTGTAGCAAGTCTGTAACCAACAGTAAAGAAGAAGTAGTTACATGATACATCGAGCGCAGTCGGAATATTGATTGAACCATGTGTCAGATGGTAGTCTCTGTAGATCCAACATTTTGGCTTGGTATATACATCCTCGAAAACTCCGAGGTCAGTTATATACTCATCAACACCAAGAACATTTTCTGATACACCACTTATAGCAGAAATAGGCTTAAATGTAGAACCGGGAGCGGTTCTCATCATCGTAGCTCTGTTATAAAGCGGGTCAGTATGATCCTCAAGCAGCTTATTATAATAATCAGGATCAACGTAATTAGTCAGATAATTATTATCATAGCTCGGGTAGCTGACCATTGCTCTTATCTCACCTGTATTTACATCCGTTACTACTACAGCTCCGGAACATGGTGTAAGAGCAAGCATAGCAGGTGTGATTTCCAATGAGTTGAGCTTTGATATTATAAAGTTGTATGGGCTTATAACGCCTGACTGGAAGCTTTCATACTCAGCATCATTATCCTTATCCAGAACACCCTGATCATATAACAGATTGATAACATCATGACCGGATATAGAACCCTCACGTATCATATTTCTGATGACTCTGTTATTGAAGTCATCATCATCCTTGAGATATTTGATTATATAATCAATAAGTGTTGTATATATTTCATCAGAGTCATAATACTTATCCTCTTCCTGAATTGAGGTAGTATTGATAGCTTCAACACTTATAAGATATCTGAGGAAATCCTGAAGGGATGTCTGGTCTGTTGTATAGTCAATAAACTCTTTAGAATTCTGATTTACAGCAGATGAATCATAGATTCCCTGTTTACTGAGCATTTCACATATATATTCACAATAATCCTTATATTCCATATCCAGATTTTTAAGCTCAACAGGATTATCTGTAAGAATTCCGTCTACAGTCTCTAAGGTCGTCTTCTGTCTTGTAACAAATGATTTATAGGTATTTCTTTCGAGCTCGGTAGCACCGGATTTGGTCATATCTGAAAGCTTAATCAGATTGTTATTGAAGAATGCAGCATAGACATCTGTGATAGCTATCAGCTTTTGAGGATTATCCTCTGATGTATAAGCGATATTATTTATCTTTGAAATAAGTATAGAGGCAATCTCTTTCTCAAGCATATCATAGCAATACTTCTGTAAATCTGTATCAATAGTCAGATATACGTCATTTCCGGCTATAGAAGGCGTATCCTTTGTAACCTCAATAACCTTTCCTAGATTATCTACATAAAGAGTCTGCTCGCCGTCTGTACCATGCAGGTCTGTTTCATAGACCTTTTCAATTCCGGCCTTGCCGACTACATCTCTGCTATCGTACTTCTTCTCTCCGAGCTGTTCATTGAGTGTATCTATATCATCCTGAGAAGCTTTTCCTACATAGCCTATTATGTGAGAATAATACTTAGATTCATTATAAACTCTGCTTGATTCGACCATAATATCCATACCGAGCAGATTATCCTTATTCTCAGTAATGGCTGCCCTGCTCTTTTCTGATATATCATGTGCTATCTCGACTGGTACGTACTGCTGGAATCTGTTAAGCCAAAGATTATATCTGCATGCAAGTATCTTCATTCCGGTTTCATCATCATATTCTTTTCCTATCTCAAACAGCTTCTTCAGATATTTAACTACATCTTCAGCACTTGAATTCAGCTGTTTGTCAGTCAGATCGTCAACAGTATCAGCTGCATATACATCCTTGAGGAAATTCTTTAGTACATTTCCCTTAACATTAAACTTGTATTTTCCTGCTTTATAATCAATTCTGAAGTTTGAGTCTATATCATCACCATTGGTTTTAAGAATATTCAGCGTATTTCCGATTATTCTGTTCTTCAGCTGATTTTCGGATATATTCATTTTTTTTGCTTCATCAGGAAGCAGATTGCTGTTACCAAATGTAAGTGTATACGATATCTTGTTGTAAGCAAGGAGCTTTCCGTTTACATCATAGATATTTCCTCGGATTGAATTAACAGTAAGTGTCTTTTCTGATTTATACTCAAATGTATTTACATACTGTTCACCTTGCTCTATCTGAATAGTAAAAAGTCGGTTTATGAGTATCACAAAAAGAAGGATTATTACCAGAGTAACCGGGAATATCCTGCTTCTTACGTAATCAAGTGTGATTTCTTTTAGGGATATTAATAAATCCTTAAACCACCTCATTCTCTTCTACCTTCTTCTTCAAGTATTTATTAATCCAGACATAGAATCTGTATATTATAATGGTCGCAAGAGCTGTAAAAAGCATCTGCGGCAGCATTACATGTGTTAAATAGAAAAACAGATTGGTTCTGTTTCTGAGCAAAAATGTCGCAATATATATCACAAAATTAAAGAATAATTCATCCACAATTATAATAATAACCGGCATCATAACATCTTCCATAAGAAATTCCTTATGGAAGGCACCATTCAGATAACCGATTATCATAAATAGAAACATATATGGACCTATAAGGGTTCCAAAGAAAATATCATACAGAAAACCACAGAAAAAGCCTGTCAGCATTCCTTCTCTTCTTCCCCTCATAATACCAAAAGACATAGTAAGTATTAAAAGAAGATTCGGTGCAATTCCTCTTACATTTTGAAATGAAAATAAAACACTCTGTAAAAGAAATGACAGAATAATTAGTATGAAAATAGAAATAATTCTACGCATTAATAATTCACTTCCTGTTTACGGTCAAGTATAACAAGTACATCCTTGATATCTGAAAAATTGACTGTAAGTGTTATACGTGCAGTCTGAGTAAGATTGTTAGGATCTTGTTCTACGCTGGTAACATATCCGATTGTGATTCCATATAGATATCTATCAGAAACGCTGGATGTGATTACCTTATCCCCTTCTGTAACTATCGCATTCTTATCTATGTCAGTCGCCAGAAGATATCCATTATCCATATTCTGAAGGCTTCCTTCGACATTGCATAAATAACCGGCTGAGCCTATCTCAGCAGTAACATTTGCTCTGTCATCAATGATAGCTCTGACTTTTGCATAATCATCATATGACTCAACGACGATTCCTAAAAGACCTTCATCACATATAACATTACAGCCTTCATAAACATCATCATTTAGTCCTTTATTTATATAGAACTCATTAAACCAGCCTGAGGAATTAACTGAGAAAATTCGAGCGGCTGTTTTCTTGTAGTCAGGATACATCTCATCAAGATCATATAGATCCCTGAGTGTCTGAAGCTCTGCAAGCTCAGCCTCCTGCTTACCGAGATCATTCTGATACTGTGTAAGCTCCTTTTTAAGTTCTTCATTTTCCTTTTTTAATTCCTTTACATCTCCAAACACCTGAACCTTATCATCAAACCAGGAGCCAACATCATTTGCTCCCTCCTGAAGAGGTGTCATAAACTTACCGGTAAATTCCTTGATTGGCTTAACGGCATCAGGAAAAAATGCTGATATTACTGTCAGTGCTATACATATGACTGATAATACAATCAGGAGATATTTAGGACTTACATCTTTTTTACGTTCAAGCTTCATTTTTTATCCTTATATTAGCTTTATTATAATTACTTCTTTATAAAAGATTCATTGATGCGAGGCTTATATACTGTTTATTCCCTATTATTATATGGTCAAGTAGTGGAATACGAAGCTCCTCACCAAGTTTTTTTATTTCTTTGGTTATTATTATGTCCATATCACTGGGATTTGGATCTCCAGAAGGATGATTATGTACAAGTATTATGCCTGTCGCATCAGCCTTGAGTGCTTCAATAAAAAGCTCTCTTGGCGAAATAAGGCTCCTGTCCACTGTTCCCTCGGAAAGAAGTACCTTATGCAGGTATTCATTATTCGTAGATGTAAATACCGCGTAAAGTCTTTCTTTTGTGAGATATCTTACCTGCTCCATAAAATAATCCGCAACAGTCTCAGAATTATTGAAGCGGATATTCTCCTTCCTTCTTTCTGAAGACATCCTGCGGGATATCTCTGTCATAGCTATTATCTGGCTTGCTTTTGTCTTACCGACACCCGGTATCTTCATCAGGTCATTTAAATGTCTGTAATTCAGACCATGAAGACCTTTATAATGCGGGTGATCATTAAGAATTCTCTGAGCAAGCTCAATAACGCTCATATCTCTTGAACCGGTGCGAAGTATTATCGCAAGAAGCTCTGCATCTGATAAACACATTGCACCGTGTTCCTTCAGCTTTTCGATCGGTTTTTCATAATCGACCATATCAGCTATTCTTAAATTATTCAATTTACCCTCCGTTCCTCTTTAGTGTGTGTGGGAATGGAAAGTAACACATAGATAGCATTATGTTACCATATACTACTATTTTTATCTACTATTTTCTGTAGGGACATCATTATACCAAACTTTGCATGAGGATACGTAAGTCCACCCTGAAAATATACTGCATATGGTTCTTTTATTGGCGCATCAGCTGATAATTCTATAGATGCACCTGATACAAATGCACCTGCCGCCATAATGACGTCACAATCATACCCCGGCATTGCCCATGGAACTGGTTTAACATAGCTGTCAACCGGAGCGGCTGACTGAATACCCTCACAGAAGGCTTCAATAAGCTCCGGACTTCCGAGTGTTACAGCCTCGATTATGTCATATCTATCCTCGTTAGAATCCGGTATCGCTTTAAAACCAAGGCCTTCATATACATTTGCAGCAAAAATAGCTCCTTTAAGAGCGGCTGCTGTTACTGTAGGAGCCATAAAAAGTCCCTGTGCAAACTGAGCTGTAACACCAAGTGAAGCACCTACTTCCTTTTTAATTCCGGGTGTTATGAGTCTGGCTGCAGCATTCTCAATACACTCATGAGTTCCGCAGATATAACCGCCGATTGGAGCCATACCACCACCGATATTTTTAATCAGTGAGCCAACAACCATATCAGCTCCAACATCTGATGGCTCGATTGTTTCTACGAATTCACCGTAGCAGTTATCTACCATTATGATTATTTTATTTTTATAACCTCTTTCGGCTTCTATTTCTCTTATATACTTAATTGCCTCACCGATAGCTTCTACAGAAAGTGAAGGTCTTGTATCATAGCCCTTGGAACGCTGTATCTCGATGAGTCTTGTGTTCTCTTTTATAGCATTTTTAATTCCATCAAAGTCCCAGGAACCATCAGGAAGAAGGTCTACCTGGTCATAGGTGATTCCGTATTCAGCAAGGCTTCCCTTTTCTTCTCTTACACCAATTACGCCCTGAAGAGTATCGTAAACAGGACCTGCTATTGAAAGCATTTCATCCCCCGGTCTCAGGTTTCCGGCAAGTGCAATTGTAAGTGCATGAGTTCCACAGGTTATCTGCTGTCTTACGAGAGCGTCCTCAGTATGGAAGACCTCGGCATATATTTTCTCCAGAGTATCACGGCCACTGTCATTATATCCATAACCTGTAGTACCCTTAAGATGCTCTTCAGCCAGTCTGCATTTCGCCATAGCCTGCTGAACCTTTATCTGATTATATTCTGCTATTTTATCTATTTTATCGTATCTGTCCTTTAATTTTTCCTCTATCTTGGCGCAGTAATCATAAACCTTTTCAGATATACCACTTTCAAGATAATACTTCTTTAATTCATCCATTTTGAATCCTTTCAAGCATACGTTCATCAGTATCTTCAGAGCTTAAGCTGTAATCATTCGAAAACTCATCTCTGTCCAGCCATATAACATCCTTTTCTCTTCTGAACCAGGTAAGCTGCCTTTTAGCAAAATGTCTGGTGTTTTGCTTTATCTCGTCATATGCTCTTTCTAAAATTTCATTAAATTCTGCAGAATCTTCTTCGATATTGTTTTCCTTTATGAGCTGTATTGCGTCATATATTTCCTTATATCCGATAGCCTGCATAGAGTTATATTCTCTTTTAACGCCATTATTCAAAAGCCCTTTAACTTCCTCATAAAGCCCCTGCTCTTTCATAATGTCTACTCTTTTATTGATCCTTGAATAAAGCCTGTCTCTATTCATGGTTATCACGTAATATCTGCTGTCATATACAGATTCTTTTGTATGCTGCTCGGCATTATGCTCTGAAATAGGCTTGTTATGATAATGAAAATATTCAAGTGCTCTTATTACCTTTCTGTGATTATTCTTATGTATAATCTCAGCAGAGGCTGGGTCTATTTCCTTAAGCTTTTCGTAAAGACTATCTATATCCCCTGTTTTTTCAAGGTAATCCTCCAGCTCCTTACGATAAGCCTTATCCTCGTTTTCCGTATCAAAATCAACATCATATAGAAGTGCCTGTATATAAAATGCAGTTCCGCCGACAATTATCGGTATATGTCCTCTTTCGTATATCTCATTAACAAGTCTTTTGGCATCCTTTTGA
>JAEEGL011946010.1_pt1 | contig 21735 bp, 11 predicted proteins | sample 9134231 | NCBI WGS metagenome assembly JAEEGL01 (sample SAMN16246548, study PRJNA631951) | gut metagenome | biome: gut microbiome; feature: rumen; material: fiber-attached | host: Bos | place: Iran: Karaj | collected 2018-10
GCCTTGACATCCAATTGTGTGTTGGTCGCGCCGGAATGCAAGGCAAAGACACCCTGCAACTTGTTCAGCATATCGCGGTCGGTATCGTTGCCAACGATGAAGAAAACGGGCAACTTCACATTCTTGTCAAGCTGGGTTTTCAAGGCGTTGAAGTCCATTTTGTCATTCGGCACTTGATGCAGGATGACCAAATCGAAGTTGCTGAACTCTGGCAAAGTCTCTTTCCCGAAGCAAAAGTCCACCTCGTAGTTGTCGTTGAGCACGCTACGCAAAGCCGACAAATCAGGATGCGGCGAGGCAGCAACGCACAATAGTTTGTATTTCTGGTCGAGCACCTCGACATAGATATGCCGCACATTGTTCAGCAATTGCTCCTCCTCAGCAATACCGCTCACCTCAATGTCGATCGCCATCACGCCTTTCTTGGTGGCATCCAGCATGAAGTCGATTTCCTTGGAGAAACGGTTGGACGGAATCTCAATGTCGCGCTTCTCGATGATGCGGCCGCTTTCCTTGAGGGTCAGCTGGGCCTTGCGTCCGGCCAAATCGCGGGCGGCCACCGTCACACGGACGGGGAAGGTCGCACCGAGCGACACCACCTTATTATAATGCACATCGCGCACGGCGAGGTCGGGATAGGCCACCGTGTCGCCCAAGACTACGGTATGGATAGGATACGGGAAATTCTCGGCCAATAATTCCGGCTCGAAGCCACGGTTGTATATGCCATCGGAGAAGAGCAGCACCGCACCGACATTGCGCTTGTAGTAACGGCGGTCGAGGGTGTTCAGCAACGAGGAAAGGTCGGTGAGCTGGTCGGAGAAATCAAGTTGCTCAAAATCGCGAACTTCTTCGCCGAAAAGGTATTCATCGACCTGAAAATCAGCGTTCAAGTCTTTTCGGAAGGCTTCAAACTGGGTCTGATAGTCGTTTTTGTAGAACGCCGAATCCTTGCAAAGGACGACTGACGAGGAATTGTCGTGCGCGAGGATGATGGTCGGGGGCTCCACCGAACTAAACTTCTGCCGAATCAGCGGATTGAAGAGCAGCAACACCACCAAGCCCACCATCAAGGTCCGTAGCGCGAAAAGAATGGCTGTCAAGCCTTTACCGTAGTGTTGCTTCCTGTTGCGGAAATACAACACCGAGGCCGCCGCTATACCAGTTAGCAGAGACAAAGCTATCATCCATATTGGGATTCCGATGGGCATCTATTGCTAAAACATTGAGCGTATAAACCTCTTACTTCTTTTTTACCTCCTCAATAGCCTTTATTGTAGTCGCATTAGGCTCGTCGTCCTTCAAAATCTTGAATATTCCAAGACTCTCCAAGAATTTGACGACAGCTTGGGCCGTTTTGTTGCGCTCGTTATAGCTTAATGTTATTGTAGTCATTGTGTTCGGTTTTGTGATTATGCCGCAAAAGTAAGAAAAATTCTCCAAATCCATTTTGCCTTTCCAATTCCATATGTGTTATTTCTTTAATTGTGCCATTGTTTATTCCAGCAGCCACTTCCAAAGCGGCACCAACTGAATGGTCTTGCCGGCCTCTTCCAAAACGGTTTCTTCGTCTTTGGTGACGATAATCAAATCGTTCACTTCCAAGCGCTTGGAAACCTTGATTAAAGCTTCAGTTTCGCGTTGGAAAGCGCTTTCGTCTTGCAGGGAATAAGAGGTTTGAATAAGTTTTTTTTGCTCGGGCAAGTAAAAATCGACCTCCAAACCGTTATGGTAAAAATAAACCTCATTCTTGTGCTTTCTTATCAAATTGATGGCCACCATATTCTCCAAAAGGCTGGTCTCGGGATCAGGTAAAAACAGGTTGAGAATGCCGTTGTCGATGAAATAATATTTGCGTTGGGTGTTGCGTTCGGTCAATTTGCCAATGATGTTCTCCAACGGTAGCAGCAACCACGATTCGCACATGTAATTCACATAATCAATGACTGTGTCGGTGCTGGTTTTTTTGCCCGTCGAGCTTACCACATTGGCCAAACGATTGTAAGACGAAGGTTGTTTTACGCTTTCCGCCAACTTTTTGGCCAAAATGCGCAGACCGAAGTCGTTGCGGATGTCGTAACGCGCAATCAAATCGCCAAAGAAAACCTTGTTGAACAATCCACTGAGCCATGAGCGCTTGTCAGCCACATTCATCACTTCGGGCAGACCTCCGAAATGGAAATAAGACTCGAAATGCTTCACTATCTCTTTTCTATAAAGGTACAAGGCGTTCTTTTCCTTTACATTAATGCCTAAAAAAGACAAATACTCAACAAATGAAAGCGGAAACACTTCCATAATCATATAGCGTCCGCCCAAAGTGGTCGCAATTTCCGAACTCAACATCTTGGCATTGCTGCCAGTAATGTAAACCCTGTATTTTTGGTCGGACAACCGTCGCGCAAACTTCTCCCAACCTTCAACAATCTGAATCTCATCGAAGAAGAAAACAGGCTGGGTATCAAACATTTCCTCATAAGCAGATTTGATGATGTCCAAATCGGCCAAAGTCATGATTCCCAAACGGTCATCCTCAAAATTGAAATAGCAGATTTCCTCCATACGATGACCTTTTTCCAATAATTGATGGATGCGCTGATACATCAAATATGACTTTCCGGCTCGGCGCAAGCCCACAAGCACATAATTCAGCGCATCTTCAAACGCATAGTCGCGCTCAAAAAAACTTACCGATGAAATAAAACGCTGATTTTCAACGATAATATCCTTTATCAAATCCTTGTTCAACATGGTTTTCGTATTTTTCTGACAGCAAAAATACAATTTTATCGATTACATTCGATAAAAACATATACTTTTTATCGTTTATAATCGACAAAAATACACTATTTTCATCGATTATATTCGATAAGATGGGCGATTTATCTTTTCTTGACCAGCCGTTGAATGCGGTTAGCCACCTCTTCCGGATAATCTACAAGAAGTTGTCCGTGATTCATTTTTGGAAAGACCTCCACGTGAGCATCGGGGCATAATTTGAGCAAATGCTCGGCCTGCGGTTTGGCCACGAAAGCCTCTTTGGTGCCATACCAAAAATGAATATCTGCCCCGTGAATGGATTCCAATTTATGGGTATAGACATCCTTGTAGCCGTCTCGTACTGCCTTTCCTTTCCCGTATGGCCACACTTTCCTGCATTCATCCAACAGCACGTCGAAATAGTGCGAATGGAACACGAATTTCCAGAAACCTGTGCAGTGATAACAAGTCCACACGTTGAGACTTTGGTAATATCGAATCGGGTTCACGCTCCATTTGGGCAGGGGCAATAGTGGCGCCGCGTCCATGATGGCGTGGTCAATCACCACTTCGTTTCGTTCCATGATTCGGGACAGTATTTTCCCACCCAATGAGAGGCCGTAAGCAACATCCAAATGCCCATTCAAGTTCTCCCGAACGTATCTGGCCGCCTGAATAGCTTGGTCATCAACAGAGGTAAACTGAGACTCCTGACCGAGCAGAAATCCGTCAATTCCAACCGCGACAATGTAGAATTCGTCCTTCAGCAGTTCTATCAACGGCAGAAATATCTCATGGGACACTCCCAACCCTGGTATTAGCAGCAGACTCTGGTTTTCTTTATTTCTAAATGAGTAGAATTTCATCGTACTTTGTTCTTAAAAATGACAAGTAAAGGGCATTCCTATAGTCTAACCTTCAGTTCCTTTTTGACTTTTCCCAAATTCCAACTTATTGTTCAAGAATAGTCCACAAAAATAAGAAAAAAAGCCTACTTTTGCGGAAATTTTGAACACATGAACACACTTTCGGTCGTCATCATCACCTTCAACGAGGAGCAAAAAATCACGCAATGCCTTGATTCCGTTAAGGATATTGCGGACGAGATCATCGTTGTTGACTCGCATTCCACCGATGCGACCGAGACCATCTGCGACCGTTATGGCGTGAAGTTCTTCAGCCAGGACTGGCTCGGCTACTCCGACCAGAAAAACCTCGCCGACGAACTCGCCATCTGCGACCTCATCTTCTCCATTGACGCCGATGAAGCGCTCTCCGACGAGCTGAAACAGTCCATCAAAGCACTGAAAGACAGAAAAATCGCCGAGAACGAGGTTTTTGCCATGAAACGCCTGAACAACTACTGCGGTCGGTGGGTAAAGGGTTGCGGACTCTATCCCGAGACCAAAATCCGTATCTGGCGGCGCGGCTTTGCCCAATGGGAAGGCCTTATCCACGAGTGGCTGAACTACAAGAGCGAGCCGAAGAAGACCTTGCTGCGCGGCGACCTGCTGCACTATTCTTGGGACACACCCGAGGCTTTCCGCAAGCAGCAGTTCCACTTCGCCGAACTGGGCGCACTGTCGTACTACGAACGCGGCAAGAAAACCGGCCTTCTGCCTTGGATTTTCAGCCCGAGCATCAATTTCATCCGCATCTATATTATTAAAGGTGGCTTCCTCTACGGCAAGACAGGCTTCAGGATCTGCCGCACGATGATGCAGGCCAACCGACACAAATACAACTTATTAAGAAGTAAAATCAAAGAAAACAAAACAACACTATAGACACAAGACACGGGACAACCGGACGTCTCGCGTCCCGTAGTCTCGCGTCTCGAAGTCCCGAAGTCAAAAAAACATAATCATTATGGAAGAAGCATTTGAACAAGAAGTGGAACGCACTGTAGCTGTGCTGAAAGCCGGAAAGACCATCCTCTACCCCACCGACACCATTTGGGGCGTGGGCTGCGATGCCACGAACAGCCGCGCTTGTGACCGTGTCTACGAGGTGAAGAAACGGCCCACAAACAAGAGCCTCATCATTTTGGTGGATTCGGCAGAGCGGCTGAAAGACTATGTGGTGGATGTGCCTCCCATCGCCTACGATTTGATTGCACACGCTACCAACCCGTTGAGCGTCGTTTATGCGCAGAGCAAGAACCTCGCGAAGAACATCTCCGCCGACAAGTCGGTGTGTATCCGTGTGGTGAACAACGAGTTCTGCAAAGAGGTCATCCGCCGACTCGGCAAACCCATCACATCCACCTCGGCCAACCTTTCGGGACAGCCCACTGCCATGACCTTCGGCAACATCAGCGAAGAAATCAAGAATGCGGTCGACTATGTGGTGCAGCTCTACCACGACAGTTTCTGCAAGCCCAAAAGCTCAACCATCATCAAGCTGAACGCAGACAACACTTTTGAGATATTAAGACAGTAAATCGTTATTTTTCGTTATTTTTGCGCCCTTAAAAACCTCATCACTAATGAAATCATTGAAAGTGTTTTTCTTGGCTATTGTCTGTCTTTTTGCAATGACAACAACAGCCCAAAACCAGCAGTCCCAATCAAAGATGCAGATGAACGCCCAGAAATTGGGTACTGTTCTTTATCTCATAGAGAATTACTACGTAGACTCCGCCAACATGGACAAAGTGACGGAAGATGCCATCGTTGCCGCATTGAAAGAACTTGACCCGCACTCGGCCTACATCTCCAAAAAGGATGTGGAGAAGGCTAACGAACCGCTTGTTGGCAGTTTTGAGGGCATCGGTGTGACCTATCAGCTCATCCGCGACACCATCACCGTCATCAGTCCCACAGCGGGTGGTCCGTCCGAAAAGGTCGGCATCATGTCTGGCGACCAGCTCATCAAGATTGACGGCGAAGATGCGTTCGGCAAAAAGATTGACAACGAATATGTGCAAAAACGCCTGCGCGGCAAGAAAGGCACCAAGGTCACCGTGAGCGTGAAACGCGGCAACGACCCCGAGTTGCTTGATTTCGAGATTATCCGCGACAAGATTCCACTGAACAGCATCAATGCGGCATACATGCTTGACAAACGTATCGGCTACATCAAGCTCGACCGCTTCGCGCAAGAATCTGCTCAAGAGTTCAAGGAGGCTTTCGCCAAACTGCAAAACCAAGGCATGAAGTCGCTCATCTTTGACCTGCGCGGCAACACGGGCGGCTACCTCAACACCGCCATCGAGTTGGTGGATCAGTTCCTGACCGAAAACCAACTCATTGTCTTCACAGAGGGCTTACACTTAAACCGCCAAGAATGGCGCAGCACCCAAGCTGGACTCTACACCACAGGCAAGCTGGTCGTCCTCATCGACGAAGGATCGGCCTCGGCCAGTGAGATTCTCTCGGGTGCCATTCAAGATCACGACCGCGGTGTGGTGATGGGGCGACGCTCTTTTGGCAAAGGACTGGTCCAGAGACCTTTTAACCTGTCTGACGGTGCGCAAATCCGCCTCACCACCTCGCGCTACCACACGCCTTCGGGTCGCTGCATCCAACGACCTTACGAAAAAGGTGTGGAAGACTATGCCAAGGAGATGACCAAGCGCCTGGAACACGGCGAATACTTCCATGCCGATAGCATTCACTTCCCCGACTCCTTGAAATACACAACCGATTGCGGTCGCACCGTTTACGGCGGCGGCGGCATCATGCCCGATATCTTCATTCCCGTCGACACGGCGTACAACAGCAAGCTCTACACCAACCTCGTCCGCAAAGGTGCCCTGAACCGCTTCACCACCGACTACGGTCTCAAACACCGCGAGGAAATGAGGGCGCAATACGGCGACTTCGACAACTTCAACAAGGATTTCGTTGTGGGTCAAGACCTCATCGAGGGGTTGAAGAAAGCCGCAGAGGAAGCCAAGGTGGAATGGAACGACGAACAATTTGCCCATTCAGAGAAGTTTTTGCTCCTGCAAATGAAGGCCTTAATCGCCCGCAACATTTGGGAAACACAGCAGTACTACCAAGTTATGGCCTCGGCCGACCCAGGCATCCAAAAGGCGCTCGAGATCCTCAACGACAAAAAAGCCTACAACAAAATATTGAGCAACAAATAATTACGGCAACCTAAAAAGGATCCAATTCCATGAAAAAGACAAGTTTACTCCTAGTAGCTTTTGGTTTGCTAATCGGTACACAAGCCTTTGCCCAAGGGCGCATTGACTTCGGAAAGACAGCTTCCGTGCAACAATGCGCCAACGTGACCGACGACGGCTTCACGGCCAGTTTTTCATTCAGCCATCTGATTGCCAATGAGGTACAAACCGAAAAAGGTGTGTTTTCCAACATCATCTTGGAGGGCACCTATCCTACTGGCAACCTCGGTGAGCCTTCGCTTCCTGCTGTGCATCAATTGATTGCCGTTCCTTACGGTGCACATAACGTCACAACAGAAGTCATCAGCTACACGACAACCGAATACAAGTTGAGCGATTTCAACATCAACAGGCTCATGCCTCAACAGCCTTCGGTCAGAAAGGACCAGAAACCCGAGGACATTAAATTTGCCTATAACGAAAAGGCTTACGCCAGCAAGAACTATGATGTCCGCAACCTTGTGGATTTTGAAATCCTTGGCACGATGCGTGGCATTCAAGTCGGCTCGCTGACCGTGAACCCTGTGGTTTATAACCCTGCCAAGGGTAGCATTATGGTTTACAACGACATCGAAGTGAAGGTCAGCTATAACAGCTACGACAAAACCGCTGCTTACAACGAGTTTGCCCGCACGTTCAGCCCCTACTTTGCCACCATTTACAAACAGATGTTCAATTGGCGCGACGACGTGTATGACCAGCATCCCGACCTATGGCAAGCTCCCGTAAAGATGCTCGTCATCGCCGACCGCATGTTTGAAGAGTGCATGCAGGAATGGATTGCGTGGAAGACCATCAAGGGCTTCTACATGGACGTGAACTATACCGACAAAATCGGCAACACCGCCTCAGCCATCCGCAGTTTCATCCAAGACAAGTATGTTGAAGATGCCCCTACCTTCGTCATCATCTTCGGCGACAAGGAACAAGTGGCAGCCAGTGCGATTGGCAGCCAAAGCGAGTGCGTCACCGACCTATATTATTCAAGTGTCGATGATGACGACTTCCCGGACATCTACCACAGCCGCATGTGTGCCGAAACCGTTGAGCAGATGCAGAACATCATCGCCAAGACCCTGCTCTATGAGCGTTATGAGTTTCCCGACCCAACCTATTTAAGCAACGTGCTGCTCATCGCCGGATGGGACGATTACTTTTGTGAATACATCGGCGCACCGTCCATTCAATACGCTCTGAACTACTATTACAACGCCGAACATGGCTATAACGAGGTAAACTACTTCCTCGGTCGACCCTACGACAACGCTTATGCCAGCCTCAACACTGGCGTCAGCTTCGCCAACTACACCGCCCACGGCTACAACCAAGGCTGGGGCGAGCCTAACCTCGACAACAATGACATCCCCAACATGACCAACTTCGGCAAGCCCTTCCTCGCGATAGGCAACTGCTGCCAAGCCGCCGACTGGGGTATCAACAGCACCTGCTTCGGCGAAGCCATGATTCGCACCAACCAGGCCGCTGCCTACGCCTATATCGGATCTTGCCCCAGCACTTACTGGTATGAAGACTACTATTTCACTGTCGGGGCCACCAACGTTTTCGGACAAGCCCCCACATACGAGGAGTCATCGATGGGCATTTATGACGCAGTTTGGGTCAACGACGCGTTCAACACCGTCGCGGCCATGCCTTTTATCGGCAACCTCGCCGTGTGCTATTCCCATGACCGCGGTCATCATAGGGACGACATCGACACCTACTATTGGCAAGCCTACCATACCCTTGGCGACGGTTCCATCATGCCTTACCGCGTGCAACCTACTGAAAACGAGATCAGTCATGATGCCGTTTTCCCCATCGGAGCAAACAACTTTGAAATCAACGCCTTGCCTGGCTCGTATGTGGCCATCAGCAAGGACGGTGAGCTGCATGGTGCGGGTCTCGTCGATGAAAGCGGTGTCATCCTCCTCGACATCGAGCCTGTCACCACAAGCGGCGAAGTAACGATTTGCGTCACAGGCCTCGACAAGATTCCTTACGTCGCCAACATCCCCGCCGCCGTCCTTGAAGGGCCTTTCATCGCCATCGACAGCTACACACCCCACAACCCGCACGTTGGTGAGGAGAATCCGTTGAGCATCACCTTCAAGAACATCGGTACGGAAGCTATCGGCGGCACGACGACGGTCACCTTGACTTGCGACGCACCCGAACTCACCATCCTCAACGGCACCGCCACCTTCGAGAGCCTCGCACCAGAGGAAAGCGTCACCATCAACGCTTTCAGCTACAACATCGATGAAGGCGTGGACGACCGCGCCGTGTTCACCATTTACAGCACCACTACCTGTGGCGACAACGTGTGGGAAGGCAAAGCCGTGCTGACGGCATGGGAAGCCAAGCTGCAATACGAGAGCATGGATTGGGTCGGAGGATATGTCCCTGGCGAAACCGTGAGCGTCGTCGCATACTTTAGTAATAAAGGGCATTATCGCGCCACTAACGCTGTGGCAAGCATCTCTAGCACAAGCGAATACGTCACTTTTGATAGTGAAACCGTTGAAATCGGTACCATCGACCCCGAGGGTGAGGCCGTTTGCGTGTTCAATGTCATCATTAGTTCCGACTGTCCCGAGACGGAAATCCTTCCGCTCAACTTCACGCTCAACGCCGACAATGGCCTCACTGCCGAGGGCAACGGCAGGTTGCGTAATGCCTGCAACGTCGTCTTCGAACTCAGCGACACCTACGGCGACGGTTGGAACAATGCCTACCTGACCGTCACCTTCGACGACGGCACACCTTCCGAAACCCTCACCTTCGAGACCGGCTTTTATGCCTCATATACCCTTGAAATAGGCAATCATGTGCATGTCAGCCTTTTATGGACCGTTGGTGAATGGGACGGCGAGGTCAGCTTCGTGGTGCGCTACGAGGATGGTGACATCATCTACCAACACGGCCACGACCCACAAGCAGGCTTGCTCTACGAGTTTGACTGCGACTGCCATTTCAGTACCGACAACTTCAGCCCCATTGAGGATTTGACCGCCACCGTCGAAGGTAATCACATCATCCTCGACTGGGAAACCGAAGCCAATCCCATCGGGTTCATCGTCTATCGAAACGGCATCCAAGTGGGCGAGACCACGGAGACCACATTCACCGATGAAGTCGGTACGGAAATGACCTACACCTATTGCGTGGTGGCCGAATATGAAGGAGGATTCTCTTATCCCGAATGCGTCCAAGTGGAATTCCTTGTCGGCTTGGAAGAAAGCGAAAAGCTTATCGCCGTTTATCCCAATCCAGCATACAACTTACTGAATGTCAATATTGAAGATACCGACTTCAGCTTCATCCTGTTCAACGGCATGGGGCAGGCGGTGGCCAAAGGCAACGCCCACGGCATGGCGCAGATCAATGTTGAAGGCATGACCAAAGGCCTCTACTATCTCCATCTCATCACGGGCGATAAAGTTCTCGTGGAAAAAGTCGTCGTGGAATAATTCATCTCTTTGACAATCTTTTTGAAGTTTTTTCATATTGATTTGAGTATTTTTTATATTTTTGCCGTTTGACAATCTTTGATTGCAAAAATCATCTAATAAATTAAATATCAATAAATTACATTAAAATGAAAAAATCAATTATCCTCACAATGGCAATCCTGATGTCGGGTTTGCTGTTTGGAACCCAAGCGATGGCCCAAGGGCGCATCGACTTCGGTAAGACCAGTTCGGCGCAACAATGTGCCAACGTGACCGAGGATGGCTTTACTGCATCCTTCTCCTTTAGCGGCTTGACCGCCAACGAGATGCAGACTGAAAAAGGCCTGTTCTCCAACATCACCATGGACGGCACTTATCCTTCCGGCAATGTTGGCGAACCTTCGCTACCTGCTGTCCACCAACTGATTGCCGTGCCTTTTGGCGCACAAAACGTCAGCGCGAAAGTCGTCAGCTATTCGACTACCGAGTACAGCCTCGCCGACTTCAACATCAACACTCTCATGCCCCAGCAGCCTTCGGTTCGCAAGGACCAGAAACCTGAAGATGTCAAGTTCGTTTACAGCGAAAAGGCTTACGCCAGCAAAGACTACATGACCCGTAACCTCGTCGACTTCGAAGTGCTCGGCACGATGCGTGGCATCCAAGTCGGTTCGTTGACCGTCAACCCCGTGGCCTACAATCCCGCCAAAGGCACCGTGAAGGTCTACAACGACATCGTAGTTGAAGTGAGATACGGCCAATACGACAAAACGGCCTCCTACAACGAGTTCGCCCGTACTTTCAGTCCTTACTTCGCTGGTGTTTACAAGACCATGTTCAACTGGCGCGACGACGTGTATGACCAGCACCCCGACCTGTGGCAAGCCCCTGTGAAGATGCTTGTCATCGCCAACCGCATGTTCGAAGAGTGCATGCAGGAATGGATTGCCTGGAAGACCATGAAGGGCTTCTACATGGATGTGAACTACACTGACGAGATCGGCACCAGCGCTTCCGCCATCCGCAGCTTCATCCAAGGCAAGTACGCCTCTGATGCCCCCACCTTCGTCATTATCTTCGGCGACAAAGAGCAAGTGGCCAACAGTGCCACGGGCAGCGAGACCCAAAAGGTCACCGACCTGCAATACATGAGCGTTGACAACGACGACTTCCCGGACATTTACCACAGCCGCATGTGCGCCCAGACTGTCGAGCAAATGCAGAACATCATCACCAAGACTTTGATGTATGAGCGTTATGAGCAACCTGACCCGACCTATTTGAGCAACGTGTTGCTCGTGGCCGGCTGGGACTCCTACTGGACTTCCTACGATGGTGCTCCCACCATCCAGTATGCCATGGAGTATTATTACAACACCGAGCATGGCTTCAACCAAATCAACTACTTCCTCGGCCAGCCCTACAACCAACCTTACGCCAGCATCAACACAGGCGTCGGCTTCGTCAATTACACTGCACATGGTGGTGAGACGGGTTGGTCTGACCCTGCGCTAACTGTTAGTGACGTGAACAACTTCACCAACGAGGGCAAGCCTTTCCTCGCTATGGGTAACTGCTGCCTCGCTGCCGACTGGGGTTACTACAGCACCTGCTTCGGCGAGGCCATGATTCGTGCCAACACGAAAGGTGCCTACGCCTACATCGGCTCTTGCCCCAGCACCTATTGGTATGAGGACTACTACTTCGGCGTTGGTGCTACCAACGTCTTTGGCCAAATGCCCACCTACGAGCAAACCGCATACGGCGTTTACGACGCTATCTGGAACGACGAAGAATTCAACTGCGTGTCGGCTATCCCGTTCATCGGTAACATCGCCGTGTGCTACGCCCATGCCGGAAGCTACCAAGGCAGCGTCTCCGATAAGTATTACTGGCAGAGCTACCACGCTCTCGGCGACGGCTCCGTCATGCCGTTCCGCGTGCAGCCTACTGAAAACAACGTCAGTCACATGGCTATCCTGCCTATCGGCATGGACTATTACACTGTCACTGCCGCTCCCGGCTCTTACGTCGGCATCAGCAAGGACGGCGTACTCTATGGCGCTGGCCTTATCGATGAGACGGGTACTACCGACATCCAAATGGAACCCATTACCTCTGGTGGCGATGTCACCATCTGCGTGACTGGTCTCGACAAGATCCCGTACATTGCAACTATTCCCGCCGCTGCTTTGGAAGGCCCATACGTCAGCGTCGACAGCTTCACGCCTGCCAACGTCCATGTCGGTGATGAAACCGAAATGAGCATCACCTTCAAGAATGTCGGAACCCAAAACACGGGCGGCACGACCACCGTCACTTTGAGTTGTGACGACAACAACCTCACCATCATGAACGGCACGGCTACCTTCGAGAGCTTGGCTCCCGAATCCACCGTCACCGTGAATGGTTTCACCTACCGCGTTGCTGAAGGCGTGGCTGACGGCACCCGCTTCACCATCAATACCACTGCAGTTTGTGGCAGCAACACTTGGGAAGGCAAAGCCATCATCACTGCTGGCGAGGCCGTCCTGCAATACGAGAGCATGGCTTCTCCTGGCGGCTTCGTCCCAGGCGAGACCCTCACCGTGACCGCCTACTTCAAGAACACAGGCCATTATATGGCTACCAATGCTGTGGCCACCATCGCCAGCACAAGCCAATATGTCACCTTCGCAAATACCACCTACGAAGTCGGCACCATTGACCCGAATGGCGAGGCCATGTGCGTGTTCAACATCAACATCGCGGCCAACTGCCCCGAGACCGAGCAAATCCCGCTTACCTTCGCGCTCAACGCCGACGGTGGCCTCAATGTTGAAGGTTCCGGCACACTAAAGAACAGTTGCAATGTTGTCTTCGAACTCAGCGACAGCTATGGCGACGGTTGGAACGGTGCCAGCCTGACAGTGGCTTTCAGCGACGGCACACCTTCGCAAAATCTCACCATTGACAGCGGCGCTTCGGCCACATACACCATCGAGATTGGCAACGGGGTTCATGTCAGCCTGACTTGGCACAGTGGAAGTTGGGACAGCGAGGTGTCCTTTGTCGTAAAATATGAAGACGGCACCATCATCTTCCAACAAGGCAGCAACCCATCTGCGGGACTGCTCTATGAGTTCGACTGCAACTGCGGTGGTAGCAGTCCCACCACTTTGGAGCCCGTCAACAACCTGACTGGAGAAATCAACGGCTTCAACATCATCCTGCATTGGAACACCTCATTCCTCCGTGACGACATGCTGTTCCACGTCTACCGCAATGGTATCGAAATTGGCCAGACTTACGAGAACACCTACACTGACGAGGTGTATGTCGAGATGGTCTACACTTACTGCGTGGTGGCCGAACTCAATGGCAGCTTCTCCGCTCCAGAGTGCATCCAGATTGAATTTACCAATGTCGTGGAAGAAAGTATCGACAACATCAACATCTACCCCAATCCTGTCAACAACACCTTGTATATCAGCGGCTACAACAGCGAATACAGCTATGCAATATACAATGCTATGGGACAGATGATGGTCAACGGAACCGTCCGTGGCAGCCAACAGATCAATGTCAGTGATATGGCCAAGGGTATCTACTTCCTCCGCCTCACCACTGGCACGCAAGTCAGAATCGAGAAGGTTGTCGTGAAATAAGACAACTTCCTAAAACGAAAAAAGGCAGCCGCTTGGCTGCCTTTTTTCGTTTAGATACCTCGTTGTTTCTTAATCGCTTCGTAAGCCGCATTGATTTCCTGGAATTTCTTTTCAGCAGCTTGCCGTACTTCGTCACCAAGGTTGCTCACCAAGTCAGGATGATTCTTCTTGGCCATTTCGCGATAAGCTTTCTTCACGTCCTCGTCAGAAGCAGAGGAATCAATGCCAAGAATCTTGTAGGCATTATCGGTTTCCTTGATGAACATTGCCTTCACCGACTTGAAATCGCTGTTGGTGACACCCATATAGTCGGAAATCAAATTGACAACATTCAGTTCCTCTTGCGAGATTCTGCTATCCGCATTGGCGATACCGAACAGATAATGAAGTAATTGCAAACGCGAGGCATAATCCATGTAACGTCCCACCTGCTGGCTGACCTCATACAGGTTATAGTCCTTCTCCAAAATTTCGCGCAACATCTTGATGTAGCTTTCGGCGCGTTCCTGCCCGAAATTCTGCAAGAAGAACCGCTTAACATAGTCGAGTTCCGACTTTCTCACATTGCCATCAGCCTTCATCACGGCGGCAGAAAGCACCAAAAGTGTTACGTTGAAGTCGCGTTTTTCCTCCGTATTTCCAAAAGTATCAGTCACTTCGGAGCGAATTCGCTTGGCGCCGTTGCCTGAAAACAAGCTACCGATGGCATAGCCGATGATACCTCCCAAAGGGCCGCCAAACGACCAGCCCAAGCCCATCAATATCAGTTTCAAAAAGAATCCCATTGTTTTTTTCAATTAGGCGGCAAAAATAAACAAAATCTTTGTATTTTTGCCCTCTTAATTCAGAACGATCAAATTCAATCATTCACTTAAATCAACACACATGAAAAAAATTGTCTTTTCCCTCATGTTTGTGGCTTTGTCAGTAATGGCAGTAGCCCAACAGTGGACAAGCACCGGCAAGGATGTTCCTTCCGGTCCAGAGGTCACATTGGTTTCGTCGAGCGAGCAGCAAGTCGTGGTCGATTTCACGCTGGGCGGTTTCAACCTGACCCGTGTGAGCACACCTAACGGCATCGAGCAAGTTGTGAGCGTCCCCAAGATGGCTTCCATGCTTGAAGCGGGTGCGCCCGACCTTCCCCACTTCCCCGTTCCCGCCATCATCGGTGACTTGGCCGAGATGCAGGTGAACGTGACGAAGAGCGACTACACCGACTATGAAAACGTGGAAATCGCTCCCTCGAAAGGCAACTTCAGCCGCCAGATTAACCCTGACGACGTGCCTTACACCTACGGTGCCATGTATGCACAGAACGCTTTCTATCCCGCCACACAAGCCTATCTTGAGACGCCCTACATCATCCGCGACTTCCGTGGACAGGACATCATGGTGCGCCCCTTCGCCTATAACCCCGTGACGAAGACCCTGCGCGTCTATCACCACTTGACCATCACGATGAACAAGGTGAGCGACAACGGCGTGAACCAGAAGGCAGCCCGCAAAGGCAGTTTCAAGATGTCGAATGAAACCAAGGCTGCTTATGAGCACCGTTTCATCAATTATCAAGAAAGCAATGCCAAGTACACCTTCATCGAAGACCTCGGCGAGATGCTCGTGATTTGCCCCGATCAGTACATGGAGGCCATGCAGCCTTTCGTGAACTGGAAGAACCAGTCGGGCCGCCCCACCACGATGGTGAGCCTCTCCGAAATCGGAGGGAACAACGACACCCAAATCAAGAACTACATCAACAGCATTTACACTGACCCCGACCACAACCTTGAGTTCATCCTTTTGGTTGGCGACTATTCCGACATCACCCCCCACTCGATGAGCGGTGGCCGCAGTGACAACTGGTTTGGCCAGTTGGAAGGCAACGACTACTACCTCGAGGTCCTCACGGGCCGTTTCTCGGTGCAAAGTGTCGCCGATGTGGAAACCCATGTGGAGAAGGTGCTTTATTATGAGCGCGACATGCCGGAAGGCCTCACCTGGGTCAACCAAGGCATCGGCATCGGTGCCAACGAAGGTGCCGGACAAGGTCACAACGGCGGTGAAGCCGACTATGTGCACATCAACTACATCCGTGACACCCTGATGCACTACACCTACGAAAACGTCACCCAACAATACAGCGGTGTGGGCTCTGGCACTAGTGCCCAAGCCATCAGCAACGACTTTAACGACGGCAAGAGCATCTGCAACTACTGCAACCACGGCTCTCAAACCAGCTGGGCTGTGGCCAACTACAGCAACAGCCACGTGAACGCCCTCGTCAATGATGACAAGTGGCCCTACATCTGGTCGGTGGCCTGCAACAACGGCCAATTCGACGGCACCTGTTTCGGCGAAGCCTGGCTACGTGCCACGAACAACGCCACAGGACGTCCCACTGGTGCCGTCGGCGGCATGTTCAGCTGGATTTCACAGCCCTGGGTGCCTCCAATGACGGGTCAAGACGAAATGGTCGACATTCTCACTGAATGGAAATACTCCGACCAATACAGACACACCTTTGGCGGTGCTTCGCTGAACGGCAACATGTATATCCTTGACATGCACCCCAGCGACCAAGGCAGCACCCACAACACGTGGATCCTCTTCGGCGACCCGAGTTTGATGGTACGTACCGATAACCCCGTCAGCATGAACGTCAGCTGCAACCCTGCCGTGCTGATGCTCGGCATGAACGAACTTGAAATCACTGCCGAGAACACGGCCTATGGCATCGCCTGCCTGATGATGGATGACGAAGTGGTGGCCACTGGCTACATCCAAGACGGTGTCTGCAACCTCAACTTCGCCCCGATGAGCAATGTGGGCACTGCCACTCTGACCGTCATGGGTTACAACAAAGTGACCGAGGTGATGGCTGTGGAAGTTTTGCCTGCCGAAGGTCCTTATGTCACTGTGAACGGCTATGAGCCTAACTTTGCCGCCGTCAACCTAGAGACCAACCTCTCCATGAGCTTCAAGAACGTGGGCGTTGACCCGACCAACGGTATCACTAACGTTACCTTGAGCTGCAACGACGAGCGTTTGAGCTTCGTCGACGCCACTGCCGAGTTTGACATATTGCCCGCCGAGGAAACCGTCACCCTGAACAACGCTTTCAGCTTCATCGTTGCCGAAGGTGTTGAAGACGGCGAGCGTTTCCAGATTGACGTCAACATGAGCTGCGGTGCCACCACGTGGACCGGCAAGGCCTTCATCACTGCCGGACAAGCCATCCTCGACTACGCTGGAACTTCAGGCGCTGGCGGTTTCGTCCCAGGCGAGAACATAACCCTTGTGGCCAACTTCCAAAACATCGGCCACTACATGGCCACCAACGCCATCTGCAACATCAGCTGCGAAAGCCCGTATGTTACCATCCTCAACGAAAACGTTGAAATCGGTACTATCGACCCGGAAGGCATCGCCTCGTGCGTGTTCAATATCGTTATCGATGCCACTTGCCCTGAAACCGAGACCATCCCGGTCCGCTTTACTATGCAAGCTGACGGCGGCCTTACCGCTGAAGGGAGCATCGTCATGAAGAACAGCTGCAACATCATCTTCGACCTCGTTGACTCTTACGGCGACGGTTGGAACGGTGCCAGTTTGAGCGTCAGCTTCAGCGATGGAACGCCTGCACAAAACCTCACCATGACCAGCGGATCATCAGCGAGCTACACCATCGAAGTCGGCAATGGTGTCCATATCACACTGACTTGGCACAGTGGCAGTTGGGACAGCGAGTGCTCGTTCACCGTGAAATATGAGGACGGCACACAGATCTACCAAGCCACCGGCCCCAGTTCTGGCGTGATTTATGAGTTCGATAGCAACTGTTCCGGTGGTAGCACTCCCATCATCGTCGATCCTGTCAGCAACCTGACGGGCGAAGTTGAAAGCTTCAACATCATCCTGCATTGGAACACCTCGTTCCGTGACGACATGCTGTTCCACGTCTACCGCAATGGTATCGAAATTGGCCAGACTTACGAGAACACCTATACTGACGAGGTACATGTCGAGATGGTCTACACCTACTGCGTGGTAGCCGAGCTGGACGGCAACTTCTCCGCCCCTGAATGTATCCTCATCGAGTTTGTGGATGCCATCGGAGAGACAGAAGCCGAGTTCAGCATCTACCCGAACCCTGTCAGCAACACGCTGAACATCAATGGTGGAAATGCTGAATTCACCTACGCCCTCTACAATGGCATGGGTCAACAGGTGGTCAAGGGCAATGCCCACGGCAACACCCAAATCAATGTCAACGACTTGCAAAAGGGTGTTTACTTCCTCCGCCTCACTTCCGGCACACAAGTGCGCATGGAGAAGGTCGTAGTGGAATAAACGAAACAACCTTCACCAACAAAAAACCGCTCAATCGAGCGGTTTTTTTGTTGGTCATTCAACCTCTATCTCATCCACAAACAACCACGCTGGGTTTCCATATCCGCTGTGGTCTTCAGGCAAGTCGAAACCTTCAATGACGACCTCAACGAATCGTGCCGTAACGGGTTCAAAATCCAGCTCGTAAGCAAAGATTCCGTCTTTCTCTTCCCAAGTGGAGATGGGAAACGCCTTGTTTGCAACTTCCATGAAGTTTTCGCCGTCGTTGGAAACCAACACTTTGGCGTGCTTGGGATTATAAATCCATGCGCCCTTGTTGACCAAGGCATGAAAAAGCAGGTGATGCATCTCAACGGATTGTTCCATATCAATGGTGGCATCCACAGGCGTTCCATTGAAGCCAAGCCATCGGCCTGAATTATAGGCTCCACGGCCCAAATTGCCATCGTTGAGCAAAGAAGCGCCCTCGTAAGCGTACTTTTCGGCAGGCTGCTCGCGTAAGGTGATGGGCTTGCGGGTAGCCAAGTTCGGCGCGACAGTATCGGTATAGACTTGCGGTTCAAAAATATGCTTGGCATAGTTGTAACCATAATGCTCATAAAGGTCACGGATATGGTTGCAACGACTCAAGAAATCTTGATGCTCACGCTGTTCCGGGTTGCACCATTGCAGTTCGGACAAGGCAGCCATACGAGGCAGAGCCATGTACTGCACATGACGGAACGTGGCGATATATTCTGTCCAGATGTTGGCCTGCACACCTATGATATGCTTTTGTTCTTCTGCTGTAAGTTCCTTTGGCATAGGCTCGAAGGAATATACGCGTTCCACCGGCACATAACCGCCAATGCCCAAAGGCTCATTGGCGATGTCGTCACTTTGGTAGTAGTCGAAATAGAGGTAGGATGTCGGCACCATGACGACATCGTGGCCTTGTTTTGCTGCCGCTATACCACCTTCCGTGCCACGCCAACTCATTATCATTGTGCTTTCGCTCACCTTGCCTTCCAATAGTTCGTCCCAACCCAGGACACGTCGTCCCCTCGCCTCGATAAAAGCCGCCATGCGGTCCATGACATACGATTGCAGGTAGTCCTCGGCACTCGATTTCTCGTCGGCCTTGATGCCTAACTCCTTGATTTTCCGTTGACATTTCGGGCATTGTTGCCAACGTACCTTGGGACACTCGTCGCCACCGATGTGAATGATTTCGGATGGGAATACGTCCATCACTTCGGTCAAAACATCCTCAAGGAATCGCATCGCATCCTCGTTGCCGGCACAAAGCACGTCTTCCGACACGCCCCAATGCTTCCACACCTCGTATGGGCCGCCCGTGCAGCCCAATTCGGGATAACAAGCCAAAGCCGCCAGCATGTGACCCGGCAGGTCGATTTCAGGAATGATGTTGATGTGACGCTCGGCGGCATATCGAATGAGGTCGCGGAGTTCGTCTTGGGTGTAGAAACCACCATGGCGTATCGTATCGAAAAGATTGCCGCTGTGCCCGATGACAGTGCCTTCACGGTATGCGCCAATCTCCGTCAGCTCGGGATATTTCTTGATTTCCATGCGCCACCCTTGGTCCTCGGTGAGGTGAAGGTGGAACTGGTTCATGTTGTGCAAAGCCATCATATCAATGTAAATCTTGATGGAGTCGAGTGTGATGAAATGGCGACACGGGTCAAGGTGCATTCCTCGATAGGCGAAGTTGGGATAATCGGTGATTTTGCAGGAGGGGAGTTGAGAGTTGAGAGTTGAGAGTTGAGAGTTGAGAGTTGGAGAGTTGGAAGTTGAAAGTTGTGAGACTGGCAAACTCTTTCTCAAGGTCTGGATGCCATAGAACACGCCCGATGCATCAGCACCTTTGATGACGACTTGTTTGGGAGTAATGCTGATTTCGTAAGCTTCGGCTTGGTCGAAGTCAGCAGACGACAGCTTCAGCACAATGCCATCGGTCTCGCTGCCTTGCATTTCCTGAAGGTTCAAGCCAAAGCCCAAAAGGTCATTCACGTACTCGTCGAGGAACTGTGCCTCGCGTTGAAGGCCAGCCTCGTAATATACCTTTGTTTTCTCGTTCAGCACAAACGGCTGCTCTTCATTGAGTTGCACTTCTTTCGGGAGCGGAATGACACGATAATCAGCCTTGGGAAGCTGTTGTTGGCAGGCGGAAAGCATGAGTGCCGCCGCGAAAAAGGTTAAGATGGATTTTTTCATCGGATGGATTTTGAATTTCGGACAAAACTACACAATTTTCACTTAGATTCGACAAAATATCATTTTTCTGTCAGATTCACTATCTTTGCAGCAAAATATCAACAATGGCCAACCCTTTACTGACAGTGCGCAACCTCAAGGTTTCCTTCTCCCGCGACGGGGAATGGAATGAAGCCGTGCACGGCATTGACCTTGACGTGTATGCGGGCAGGACGTTGGGGCTTGTAGGCGAGTCCGGTTCGGGCAAGTCGGTGAGTTCGTTGGCTGTGATGCGCCTGCTCAACGAGAAAAACAGCCGTATTTCAGCCGACAGCATCCAAATCGAAGGCGAGGAAATCAAGAGCTTCGACGAAAGCCAGATGTCCGACGTTCGCGGCAAGCGCATTTCCATGATTTTTCAGGAGCCGATGACCTCGCTCAATCCGGTCTACAAGTGTGGCTTTCAGGTCAGCGAGATGATTTTGCAGCACGAAAAGGTGAGCAAGAAAGCCGCCAAGGAACGCGTCATCAGCCTCTTCAAGCAGGTGATGCTGCCCCGACCCGAGGCCATCTATGATAGCTATCCGCACGAACTTTCAGGCGGACAGAAACAGCGCGTGATGATTGCCATGGCCATTGCCTGCAACCCTAAACTCCTCATCGCCGATGAGCCTACGACTGCTTTGGATGTCACCGTACAGCTAGAAATTCTGAAGTTGTTACGCAAACTGCAAGTCGAAACGGGTATGGGTATGATTTTCATCACCCATGACCTTGGCGTGGTGGCTGAAATCGCCGACGATGTGGCCGTCATGCATAGTGGTGAGATTTTGGAACGTGGCATGGTGCAACAGATTCTCAACCACCCGCAACATCCTTACACACAAGGTTTGTTGGCTTGTCGTCCGCCCATGGATGTACGCCTCAAGCGCCTACCTATCGTCAAGGAGTTTTTGGACGGACAATGGCAAGGCGGCAAGAAACAGATTTTGAACGACTTGCAAATCACCGAAGCCGAGCGCAAAACCCATCTGGAACAGCTATATTCCAAAGCGCCTTTGCTGAAGGTGGAAGGTCTGAAGACATGGTACCCCTTGCGCAAGGGTGTGTTCAGTCGCGTTTACGGGCATGTGAAAGCTGTTGATGACGTGAGCCTTGAGGTCTACGAAGGCGAGACTTTGGGCTTGGTTGGCGA
>JAEEGL016902075.1_pt1 | contig 21734 bp, 20 predicted proteins | sample 9134231 | NCBI WGS metagenome assembly JAEEGL01 (sample SAMN16246548, study PRJNA631951) | gut metagenome | biome: gut microbiome; feature: rumen; material: fiber-attached | host: Bos | place: Iran: Karaj | collected 2018-10
AGGGACCCTTGACCGCCTCGGCGGCGCAAAGCACCGCGTGGGCGGTGGCCCAGGGTTTTTTCCGCTGGGGCGTAACGGCGTAGCCCTCCGGCAGCATGCCGATCTGCTGGCAGACGTAGCGCACGTCGAAGTACTTTTCCATCCGGCGGCCCACGGCGGCCTTGAAGTCTTCTTCGATCTCGTGCTTGATGATGAAGGCGACCTTGCGGAAGCCCGCGCGATAGGCGTCGTACAGGGAAAAATCAATGATGGCGTGGCCGAATTCGTCCACCGGGGTGATCTGCTTGAGCCCGCCGAAGCGGCTGCCCATGCCGGCGGCCAGGATCACAAGCGTCGGTTCTCTCATGTCTGTCCCTCCTCGCCGGTCACAGGTTCAGTGCGGCCCGGCAGAAGTAGTTGAACATCCGTTCCCGGGCCAGGGAGCTTGCGTCCATGTGGCCGGGATAGACCTCATAGTCGCCGGGAAGCAGGCACAGCTTTTTCAGCGAGCGCAGCTCCTCGTCCATGTCCCCGCCGGCAAGATCCGTGCGGCCGCAGCTGCCCCGAAAGAGAGTGTCCCCGGTGAAAAGGGCGTTTTCGCAGCGGAGGGTCACACCGCCGGGCGTGTGCCCGGGCGTGGCCAGGACCTCAAAGCGAAGGGCGCCGATCTCGATGCTGTCCCCATCGTCATAGTATTCCCCGGTTTCCGGAAGATGAAAAGGAAAGTGGGGATCCTTGCGTGTCTCGGCGTCGTCCCTTGGATTCATATACACGACTGCGCCGGTCTCCCCGGCCACGGCCTCCACTGCGCCCACGTGGTCGTAGTGGCCGTGGGTCAGGAAAATGGCCCGGCAGCGCAGGCGGTTGTCTTCCAGATAATCCAGAATGGCATTGCTCTCATCGCCCGGGTCGATCACGGCACAGTCAAGCGTGTTCTCATCGGTGACCACGTAGCAGTTGGTCTCCAACTGGCCTACGGGGAGAGTTTTGATCAGCATGGGCTCTCACAGCTCCTTTGTGTCCAGGATAATGGTAAAGGGTCCCTCGTTGACGGAGGACACCAGCATCTTTTCTCCGAATACGCCGATCTCCACCTGAAAGCCCCGGGCGCGGCATTCCGCGATCACCAACTCGTAGAGCGGGACGGCGGTCTCGGGGCGGGCGGCGTGGGAGAAGCCGGGCCGGCGGGAGCGGCAGTCGGCAAAGAGGGTAAACTGGCTGATGATCAGCAGGGAAGCGGCCCCGGCGTTGACGGGGTTGACGTTGATCCTGCCCTCCTCGTCCTCAAAGATGCGCAGGCCGCAGATCTTATCCGCGATTTTGCGGGCCTCAATCTCGGTGTCGTCCTGGTGGACGCCCAGGAGGACCAGAAAGCCGCGTCCGATTCGGCCGTGCATCTCGCCCGCGATCTCCACCGAGGCGGAGTCGACTCTTGTAACGACTGCTCTCATTTCGTACCTCTGTTTGGGTCGATCTATTTTCCGTTCCGGGTGACCTCCGTCACGCTGGGGACGGACGTGAGCCGGTTCATGATCTGCCGAAGCTCGGAGTTGTGCTTCACTTCCAGGGTGACGACCACCAGTGCAAGACCCATATTGTCCCGGGCGGAGAGGTTGCGCACCTTGGCGTTGAGGCTGTTGAGCACCGTGGCAATGTCCATGACCAGGCCTGAGCGGTCTTTCGCGGCAATGGTGATGGTCGTGACGTAGCTGTCGGTGATCTGACTGGCCCAGTTGACCCGGATCCAGCGGCCCTCGTCCTCCTGCTGGATGCTGCGGCGGAGGTAGTTCTGACAGTCCTTGCGGTGGATGGACACGCCCTGCCCCCGGGTGATGAAGCCGATAATGTCGTCTCCCGGGACGGGGGTGCAGCAGCGGGAGAACTTGACCAGACAGTTGTCCAGGCCCTCCACCAGGATGCCGTGGACGGCCTTGCCCTCCTTCTTCGCCCGCTCTTCCCGCCGCTCGGCGGCGGCGGAGACCTTGTCCAGGACGGTTTTCTTTTCTTCCTGGACGCTCTTGTACTCATCCCGCAGGCGGTTTGCGACCCGCACCGCGGTGACGCCGCCGTAGCCGATGGCGGCGTACATGTCCTCGGGAGAGGCGTAGGAAAGACGCTTGAGCACCGGCGCCATGATCTCCTCGGGCAGCACGTCCTCCAGGCTCAGCTCGTTATGCCGCAGCTCGTCCTCCAGCATTTCCCGCCCGCGCGTGACGTTTTCTTCCCGCCTCTCCCGCTTGCACCACTGCTTGATCTTGGTACGGGCGGAGCCGCTCTTGACGATCTTCAGCCAGTCCCGGCTGGGTCCGGGGGCGGACTTGGAGGTGCGGATCTCTACGATATCGCCGTTCTGCAGCACGTAGTCGAAGGTCACGATGCGGCCGTTGACCTTGGCGCCCACCATGTGGTTGCCTACGTCCGAGTGGATATTGTAGGCGAAGTCGATGGGTGTGGCGCCGGCGGGGAGGTTGATCACGTCCCCTTTGGGAGAGAAGACGAAGACCTCGTCGGCAAACATGTCGATCTTCAGATCGTGGAAGAAGTCCTGGGCGTCGGACTCCTGCTGGTCCTCCAGCAGGCGGCGGACCCAGGCGAATTTTTCCTCGTCCCCGCCTCTGACGGCGCTGCCGCTGTCCCCCATCTTGTATTTCCAGTGGGCGGCGATGCCGTACTCGGCGGTGTGGTGCATCTCCCAGGTGCGGATCTGCACCTCGAAGGGGATGCCCTCGGAGCCGATGACGGTGGTGTGCAGGCTCTGATACATGTTGGGCTTGGGAGTGGAGATATAGTCCTTGAAGCGCCCCGGAACGGGCTTGAACATGTCGTGGATCACACCCAGCACGTTATAACAGTCCGGCAGGGAGTCTACGATGACCCGGAAGGCGCAGAGGTCAAAAATGCCGTTGATGTCCAGCTTCTGGGCGTACATCTTCCGGTAGATGCTGTAGACGTGCTTGATGCGGGAATAGATGGAGGCGCTGATCCCCTCGGTCTCCAGCCGGGTTCGGATCTTCTCCTCCACGCTCTTCATGAAGGCCTCCAGCTCCGGCATGCGGCGGTCCAGCGTCTCGGTGATTTCCTTATAGCCGGCGGGGTCCAGATAGCGCAGCGACAGGTCCTCCAGCTCCCACTTGGCCTGCTGCATGCCGAGGCGGTGGGCGATAGGGGCGTAGATCTCCATGGTCTCCAGGGACTTGGTCCGCTGCTTTTCCGGGGTCTGATAGTCCATGGTGCGCATGTTGTGCATGCGGTCGGCGATCTTGATGAGGATGACGCGGATGTCCTTGGCCATGGCCATGAGCATCTTGCGCAGATTCTCCATCTGCTCGTCTTCCTTGCTGGTGTATTGGACACGGGTCAGCTTGGTGACGCCCTCTACGATGTCGGCCACCGGCACGCCGAACTGATGGGCGATGTCCGCGTGGGTGAGACTGGTGTCTTCGATCACGTCATGGAGCAGCGCGGCGCAGATGGAGTCCTCATCCAGACCCAGATCCACCGAGATGTCGGCTGCGGCCACACAGTGGGTCACATAGGGAGAGCAGCCATCCTTGCGCAGCTGTCCCGCGTGGGCCAGCTTCGCCATCTCGTAGGCAGCACGGATCCGACCCAGGTCCATGGGATGACCGGAGCTTTGGATTTTTTTCTCCAGGGCGGCGTACATTTCGTCCGGGTCCAGGGGAGTATTGACCTGTTTTCCTTCTTCGTTCATAGGGGGACTCCCATATTCCAAAATGGCTTGTCAGCCGTTGAGATCCTGCGCCTCCCGGCTGAGGCGCTGCATCAGCCCGGTGGCGTTCAGATCGGCTTTCCCTTGGATCGCGACGGTGGCGGCGCCGAAGATACGCCCGTCGGGACTCTGCAGCAGCCCTGCCTCCAGCAGGACCATCAGGCAGAGACAGAAGCGCTCCGGCTCCATGCCCGGGGGACACAGGCGGAGGATCTCCTCCACGCTGCCGCCCAGCGAGATGCTGCCGTCAAAGCGGCGCCAGAGCTGGACGAAATCGGAACGTTCCGGGCAGAAGGCCGAAGCGGCGTAGCAGCTCCGCTCCTCTCCGGAGAGGATGCGCCGGCACAGTTCCGCCCCGTCGTGTCTGCGGATGGCGGAGACCACCAGCTGCAGGGAGCAATGACCGCGGAATTCGTTTGCCTGGGGGGTAAAAGCCACGTCGACCCGATCGCCCTCGGCGATGCCCAGTTCCTGTGCGGAGTGGGAAAAGAAGATGCCGTCCAGTCTGGCGCTGCCCAGACGGAAGCGCAGCTTCAGATGACGGCCGCCGCCTACCTGATCGGCGGTTTCCAGCAGCACGCCGTTCAAACAGAAGACGGGCTTGGGGTTGCCGTTGCCGTATGGCTCCAGCCTGTCCAGCTCCCGCACGTTCTCCAGCGAGAGCAGACCGGGGTCCCGGATCAGCAGGTCGCAGGATACCTCCGGCGTGGGCGCGGGGCGGTTTTCCCGATAATATTCCGCAAGCGCGCGGCGGAAAGCCGGCAGCTTGTCGCTGCGGATGGTCATCCCCGCGGCCAGCGCGTGCCCGCCGAAGCCCAGCAAATGCTCCGAACAGGCGGAGAGAGCCTCAAAGAGATTGAAGCCGCCGTAGCTCCGGCAGGAGCCCTTGCCGTGATCGCCCGTGAGGCAGACCATGATGGCGGGCAGGGAGAACTGCTCTGCCAGGCGGGAGGCGGCGATGCCGATGACACCCTGATGCCATTTGTCGCTGGCCAGCACGATGGGGCCGTCGGGGGTTTTTCCGTCCAGCTTGGACAGCGCGTCCCGCCAGATCTCCGTCTCGATGCTCTGGCGCTTGCGGTTCAGCTCGCAGAGCTCCGCGGCCAGGTCTGCGGCCTCCCCGGGATCGGTGCACATGAGCAGGTCCCTGGCCTTGGTGGCCTGTCCGAGCCGTCCGGCGGCGTTGAGCCGGGGGGCCAGGCTGAAGCCGATGCTGGACGCGGTGAGCCGCTCCGGGTCGACCCCGGCCTCCTTCAGCATGGCGGCAAAGCCGGGCCGCGGGTCGGACGAGAGCATTTCCAGACCCCGGCGGACCAGATAGCGGTTTTCGCCCACCAGGGGCATCACGTCCGCCACGGTCCCCACCGCCACCAGATCGGCATAGCGGTCCAGCATGGCGTCGTCGTCGCCCTCCACGGCGCAGATCAGCTTCAGCGCCACGCCCACTCCAGCCAGATCCGGGTTGGGATAGCGGTTGCCGTCCTGCTTGCAGTCGATCACCGCCAGCGCATCGGGCAGGGCGCCCTCCTTGCACTCGTGATGGTCGGTGACGATCATGTCCAGCCCGATCTGACGGGTGTAGGCGGCCTCTTCCACGGCGGTGATGCCGCAGTCGACCGTAATGAGCAGGGTCACGCCTTCCTGACGCAGCGTATCCAACGCGGCGCAGTTGAGCCCGTAGCCCTCCTCGTTGCGGTCGGGGATATAGCCGATGCAGCGCAGCCCCTTGCTCTGCAGATAGTCCGTCACCAGACAGGTGGCGGTGATGCCGTCCACGTCGTAGTCGCCGTATACGGCCACAGACTCCCGGTCGGCGATGGCCCGGCGGACCCGTTCCACGGCGGCGGTCATGCCGGACATCAGCAGGGGATCGTGCAGACAAGCAAGCCCGCCGTCCAGAATGGCGCGGGCCTCGGAAAGTGTACGGATCCCCCGCAGAGCCAGAACAGCAGAAAGAAGCGGCCCGCAGCCCGCCTGCCTCAGCTCCGCCGGGTATTCCGGACGGTTGTATGGTATTTTCCAATCCTGCAGCTTCATACGATCCCACTTAAGTTCTTTTCTTATTATATTATCATACCAAATCTCATGTTTGATTGCAAGTGCGGAGGGGAACGAATTTGCTATTTGTTGTATGAGGCAAGTCGGTCGATCCCGCCGGGGAGGGAAGGCGCCGTCAGCACGTGCCGCAGCGCGTCCTCGGGACTGGCGCAGAGGGCGAAAAGCTCGAAGCAGCTGCGGCTGAGGAAGCCTCCCTCCGCCGCCTGCTCCAGAAGGCGCATCAGAGCTACGTAGTAGTCCAGCGTGTTCAGCAGGGCCATGGGCTTCCCGTGCCGGCCGAGCTGCTTGAGGGTCAGAGTCTCGAAGAACTCCTCAAAGGTGCCGATCCCGCCTGGCAGGGCGATGAACGCGTCGCTCTCCCGGTGCATGGCGGCCTTGCGCTCGGCCATGGTTCCGGTCCAGAGAAACCGGCTGCAGCGGGGGAACAGCACCCCCGGCTCGTCGAAAAAGCGCGGCGCGATGCCCAGGATCTCGCCGCCCCTCTCGGCGGCGCCCCGGGCGCAGGCGCCCATGAGCCCGCCGTCACCGCCGCCGAATACCAGACAATGCCCGCCTTCCGCCAGAAGCCGGCCCAATTCCCGGGCCGCGTCGAAGTATCTCCCGTCCAACTCCGAAGACGACGCGCCGTATACGCAGATCCGCATATCCCGGACCTCCCATCCCGTTTTTCTCGAGTATAGCATATCTGCCCCGGGAGCGCAAACGCAGTCGGGGAGAAATTGGGACGGGAAGGGGAAGAAGAGGGAATCGGGGCGGAATATTTACAAAAACTTCACCATTCGTGCACGGATTCGGCGGATAGTGGAGTCGTAAGACACAAATGCCGCAGAACAGGCCCCAGGAGGCTCAGACGCCGGGGACCGGGGAACGAAGGAGGAACAGAACATGAAAAAGCTGATGGCGGCGGTTTTGGCAGTCGTACTGCTGCTGGCTCTTGCAGCCTGCGGCCAGCCGAAGGAAGAGGCGCAGACCGTGGGCGGCTGGACGATCCCGGATAACGCCGGGCTCACAGAGGAAGCCAAAACCGCGTTTGACAAGGCCCTGGAGGGGCTGACCGGTGTGAGCTATACGCCGGTCGCGCTGTTGGGGACCCAGCTGGTCTCGGGGACCAACTACAGCATCCTCTGCGAGGCCGCGGTGGTCTATCCCGGTGCGCAGCCCTATTACGCCGTGGTGACCGTGTATCAGGACCTGCAGGGCAAGGCCGAGATCCTCAATATCCGGGCGCTGGACCTGGGCGCGATCCTGGAGAGCGGTGAGATCGCCGACGCGGATGCCCCCGACGGGCAGCTCCCGGGCGGCTGGCAGGTGGACCGGGAGTCCGCCGTGGACGTGGAGGGAGCCGAGCTGCATCTGGCCTCCCAGTTGGTCTCGGGGACCAACCATTGCGTCCTATGCAGGGGCTGGACGCTGACCTTCGTATACGAGAGCCTGGACGGGAGCACGGAGATCCTGAAGACCGTCCCCCTGGATCCGGCGGAGCTGGCCATGCGCGCCGCGGAGGATTGAGAGACTGCGCCGGGGAGAAAAAGCAGTCGATCGGCAGACGGAAACCAACGCCGGGAAGCCTGAAAAGGGGCTTCCCGGCGTTTTGCCGCCGTCCCGGCCGGAACGGCCGCTGCAATTTGTGCGAAATCTGAAAAAAACTGTCGTCAGCATACAATGGACTATTGAGAACGTGCGAGTTTTGTGATAGAATTACAATGATAAAATGCAGCGGATTATAGGCATTTTGCCCGATCGGGCAGAATCCGATTCCCACTGCGAACGTCCCGGCTGCCGAACCAGCGTTCGGGACGGATATTCGGGCAAGGAAACACATTTCGATAAGAGGAGGTCAGTATGGAAACAAGAGTATTCCAAAAGGGCGAGGTCATCTTCCGCGAGGGCGACGCCGGCGACTGCATGTTTGATGTCTACGATGGGAAAGTGGGGATCTACGCAGACTACGGCACCGACAAGGAAAAGCTGCTGACGGATTACCTCCGGGATCAGTACTTTGGGGAAATGGGACTTCTGGACCATGCCCCCCGCTCCGCGACGGCGGTCGCCCTGGCTCCCGACACTCGCGTCGGGGTCATCTCCGAGGAGAGCTTTGGCGAGTTCTTCAAGAGCAATCCCGCGAGAGTGCTGGTGATCATGCAGCAGCTGAGCATGAATCTCCGCAAGAGGACCGACGAATACGTCGACGTCTGCCGCAGCATTTATGAGCTGGCGTCTAAGGAGGGACTGGAATGAACATCAAAACCTTCAACAAGGGCGAGATCATCTTCCGTCAGGGGGATTTTGCCAGAGAGATGTTTGACATCGTTTCGGGCAGCGTCGGAGTCTACGTCGGGCACGGCACCGAGCACGAGACGCAGCTCACCGTCCTGACGGCCGGCCAGTTCCTGGGAGAGATGGGCCTGATCGACGCCTATCCCCGCAGCGCAACCGCTGTGGCCATGGAGGACGGGACCAAGCTCACCGTGATCGACGAGAAGGAGTTTGCCGACTATTTCCAGAGCCAGCCGGAGCGACTGCTGGAGATCATGCGGCAGATCAGCGCAAGACTGCGCGACCGCACCGAGGACTATTCGGCCGCCTGCATGATCCGGGACGAGCTGATCGGGACCCGGAAGGCCCCCGAGAAGCGGAGCCGGACCCTGCGCGAGAAGATCAAGGCCGTGGTGGACTTTTACAACGAGTTTATGTTTACCTCGGAAACGATCCCCGTTGACGGGCTGACTTTCCTCCCGTATCATCACACGCGTTTTTGAGAGCAGGACCGGCTTCCGCCTGAAACCGGGCGGAAGCCGGCCGTGAAGGGGCTTGGCGGAATGGAGCGGCGGCAGATCATTCAAAACAGCATCATTCGAGATCTTGCGGAGGGCGTTATGGCCGTCCGCTTTGACGGTTTTATTGAGCTTGTGAACGGGTCTGCGCTTCAGATCCTGGAGAGAGACCGGGATGAGCTGGAGGGAAAGCTCTTCGCCCAGGCCTTCTTTACCGAGGACGAGAACGACGCGTTCATCCAGAGCGTTTTGGACGCTGTCTATCAGAAGGGGATCCGGCAGGAGAGCTACGTGCCCTATCGAAAGGGCGAGAAGCTCAAGCAGCTGCGCATCGTCTCGTCTTACCTCCACGAGTCGGAGAAGACGATCGGCGTGATCCTGGTCATCAGCGACATCACGGAGCTCACCGAGATGCGCGACGCCATCCGCGCCATGAACACCATCCAGCGCCTGAACGAAAAGCTGGAGCTGCGCAACCGCGTCCTGCAGGAGACTTTCGGCCGCTACCTTTCGGACGACATCGTGCGGGAGATCCTGGAATCGCCCGACGGCTGGAAGCTGGGCGGACAAAAGCGGACGCTCAGCATCCTGATGAGCGATCTGCGCGGCTTCACCGCGCTGAGCGAGCGGATGCCGCCCCAGGACCTGATCACGATGGTCAACCATTATTTCGGCCTGATGTATGAGGAGATCGAGCGCTACCACGGGACGCTGATCGAATTTTTGGGCGACGGGATGATGGTGATCTTCGGCGCCCCCGCCCCCAGCGAGACCCACGCCTCCGATGCGGTGGCCGCGGCCATCGCCATGCAGAAGCGCATGGCGGAGGTGAACCGCTGGAATGCGGAGCAGGGCTATGAGCCTCTGGCCATGGGCATCGGCATCAATACGGATGCGATGATCCTCGGCAACATCGGCTCAGAAAAGCGCACGAAATACGGCGTGCTGGGCGCCGCGGTCAATCTGGCCGGGCGGATCGAGAGCTATACCACGGGCGGGCAGATTCTCATTTCCCCCGGTACGCATGCGGCCGTCCGGGAGGAGCTGCTGATCCGCCGCACCTTCAGTGTTCAGCCCAAGGGCATGGAAAACGCGCTCCCGCTTACGGAGGTCGCCGGCATCGGTGCCCCCTATGGGCTGTATCTGGAGCGGGAGGAACAGGAACCTCTGGCGTCGGTATCTCCCATACCGGTTCGCTTTTCCGTGCTGGAAGGGAAGCACGCGGGCGGCGAGCCCGTGTCGGGGCGGCTTCTTGCTCTTTCCGGGAAGGAGGCCGTCCTGGAGGCTGACTGCGCCCTTGCCGTATACGACAACGTGCTTTTGGAATTGGGCGAGGGCTTGTACGCGAAGGTCACGGCGCTGGATGGGACGCGCTGCCGCCTTTGCTTTACGGCGAAACCGCCGGAATTTCGCTTTTGGCTGGAGCAGCTCCGAAAAACGGACGCTCCGGCGGAGAGGGACGGGCATGAAGAAAACCTTTGAGCTTCGCGTTCTGGGCCCGCGGGGGTCCATGGCGGCCTGCCGGGCCGACACCGCCCTGTTCGGCGGCGATACCTCCTGCTACATGGTCCGGGCGGGGGAGGAGACGGTGTTCCTGGACGCGGGGAGCGGACTGTGCTCCGCCCCGGCCCGTTACCCGAAGCCGCCGGTGATCCTGCTGAGCCATCTCCATCTGGACCACGTGATCGGCCTGGGGATGTTCCCCGGCTTTGTGGTGCCGGGACAGAGAGCCCGGCTGTACGTCCCGTTTTGCGAGACGGGAGAAGAGGCCGCCCTGGAGATGGAGCGGGTCTTCTCGCCGCCCTTCTGGCCCCTGCGGCTGAATGAGCTGGAGGGCAGTCCGGAGCTGCTGCCTCTGCCCCGGTGCCTGCAGATCGGCGATCTGCTGGTGGAGGGGATGGAGGGCGAGCACCCCAACCGCGCCATGATCCTGAGGCTGAGCTTCGACGGGCGCAGCATCGTCTACGCGACGGATTATGAGCACACGGAGCCTTCCTTCAGCCGCCTGGTCGATTTCGCCCGGGACGCCGACCTGCTGCTCTATGACGCCCAGTTCACGGCGGAGCAGTATCCGTCGCGTCGCGGCTTCGGCCATTCCACGGCGGAAAAGGGCCTGGAACTGATGCGCCGCAGCGGAGCAAAGAAGCTCCTGCTGGTCCATCATGCGCCCGTGAGCACGGACGCGGATCTGCTGCAGAGAGAGAAGACTCTGGAAGAAGAGAACGCCGTCTACGCGAGAGAGGGACAGACCTTTACCCTCTGAGTGCATCGGCATGGATCGGAATAAAATAGACTGATCGGGGGAGATTCCCCCCCTGAATGATAGATCATCGAAAAAGGAGAGAGCGCGATGTTGAACATCAGCAAAACTGTCGAAAACGGAGCTTCGGTCTTCGTGCTGCAGGGACGTTTGGATACCGTTACGGCTCCGGAACTGGAAAAGGAATTGAAGGAGACGATCCCGCAGGTCAGCGAGATCACGCTGGACTTTGTCGGACTGGAATACATCTCTTCGGCCGGCCTGCGCGTCCTGCTTTCCACTCAGAAAGCCATGGCCGATCATGGGCGGCTGAAGATCGCGCATGTGAACGAGACGATCATGGAAATCCTGGAGGTCACGGGCTTCTCGGATATCCTGACCATCGAATAAAGGACCGACAGCCGATCAAAAGGGGCCCGCCTCCTCTCGGGGAGAGGGCCTTCTGTTTCTGGGACCCGTGGACGGAGGACCGAAGCGCCGGGCAGCCGGGGCGCTGTGCCCGCTTGGTCCGTCGTCTCATCAGCGGGCGTCACACGCTGACAACGGAGGACTCGCATTGAAAAAAGTACTTGGCATTACGTTTGGCGGACTTCAAAAGAGGACCGTCATTCTTGCGTTGACGATCCTGGCGGCAACGGTCGCCGTGTTCATGGTGGTGTCTTTCTACCAGAACAAGATGCTTACCCGGGTCGTGGGCGAGACGAGAAATGAACAGCAGGAGGCCATCTCCAGGATCTCAGAGGAGACCATGGAGCAGGTGCTGCAGTCGGCCATGGTCCAAAGCACCTCCCTGCAGGCCCGGATCGCTGACAATGATTTCGCGGAGGTCGTGAACCAGGTCTACATGCTGCAGTCTATGGCGCAGGGCCTGTTCGAGAACCGGGACAGCTTTATGCCTCTGACGCCGGGCTTGCCGGACCCGGATCTGAACGGGACTCCCTCGGCCATGGTCCTGTGCGAGGAGGGCGTGGATTACACCGCGTCGGAACTGCTCGGTATTGCCGCGCATCTGAGCGATCCCATGATCGCCATGTTCCGCAATTCTGACAAGATCGACGGCTGCTATATCGGCCTTGCCGACGGGACGGACCTGTGCGTGGATGAAAAGTCGCAGAGCAAGCTGGACGAGAACGGGGACCCGATCCCGTTCCCGGTCAGAGAAAGACCCTGGTATACGGGCGCAGCGGAGGCGGGCGGCCTGTACTTTACCGGCCTGCTGAGAGACGCCTTCAGCGGCAGCATCGTCGTTACCTGTTCCGCCCCCGTTATGGCGGACGGCGAGCTGGTCGGCGTGGTGGGCATCGACATCGTCCTGGACAGCATGGACGATTTCCTCAACTCCGCTTCCGGCGGAGACAGCGCGGCCTTTATCGTCAACGACAAGGGACAGGTGATCCTGGCCTCGGAGCAGAACGCGGTGTTCGCGGCGGAGATCGCGGGGGAGGCGGAGGATCTGATACACAGCGAGAACGCCGAGCTTTCCCGCTTCGTCGACCTGGCGCTGCAGGAGCCTACGGGCCTCCGGATCATCGCATTCGGAGAGAAGCAGTACTACATGGTCGGCGTGCCGATGCCCACAGTGGGCTGGGCAGTCGTGTCTATGGTGGACAAGGAGATCACGGAGCTGCCCGAGAAGCAGATGCTGGAGCGCTACGATCAGATCAACGCGCAGGCCAGCGAGCAATTCCGGGCCGGCACGGCGCAGACCCGGCGTACCGTTCTCTGGATCATCGCAGCCATCGTCGTATTGGGCTCGTGCGCGGCTCTTCTCGCGGCGCGCAGGATCGTGAAGCCCATCGAGGAGATGACCAGGAGCATCGTTCGCTCCGGCCGTACGGGCGAGCTTTTCGAGATGAAGGACTGCTACAGGACCAACGACGAGATCGAGATCCTGGCGGAGGCTTTTGACGATCTCTCGAAAAAGACCAAGCTCTACATTGAGAACATCACCGAGATCACCAAGGAGAAGGAGCGCGTCAGCACCGAGCTGCAGCTGGCGAGCAAGATCCAGAACGGCATGCTGCCTCACGTCTTTCCGCCCTTCCCCAACCGCAGCGAGTTCGATCTCTACGCCATGATGAAGCCCGCGAAGGAAGTGGGCGGCGACTTCTATGATTTCTTCCTGATCGATGAAGACCACCTGGGCCTGGTGATCGCGGACGTGTCCGGAAAGGGCGTTCCGGCGGCGCTGTTCATGATGATCTCGAAAACGATCCTCAAAAACTGCGCCATGCTGGGCTCGTCCCCGGCGGAAACGCTGGCCAAGACCAACGAGACCATCTGCGGCAACAACCAGGCGGAGATGTTCGTGACGGTCTGGATGGGGATCCTGGAGATCTCCACGGGAAAGCTCACTGCCGCCAACGCCGGACATGAGTATCCCATCCTGAAGCGCGCGGACGGCCGCTTTGAAGCGCTCAAGGACAAGCACGGCTTCGTCGTCGGCGGGATGAAAGCGTCACGGTACACCGAATACGAGCTGTATCTGGAGCCGGGCTCCAAGCTCTTCGTCTATACGGACGGGGTACCCGAGGCGACAGACGAGGAAAACCGGATGTTTGGGGCCCAGCGCCTGCTGGACGTGCTGAACCGGGAGCCGGACGCCGATCCTGAGCGGGTCCTCCGGAACGTGCAGGACGCCGTTGCCGACTTTGTGCAGGACGCCGAACAGTTTGACGATCTGACGATGCTGTGCCTGGAGTACAGGGGCAATAGAAAACGCGCGGAGGATCGGGACGATCCTGCGAATGCGAACAGGGAGGATGAGCCATGAACAAGGGTGTGAACACCGGCGAGCTGCTGCTCCGGGAACTGGAGAAGCGCTATACCGTCCGGCGGGAAGATGTCGGGGCGGACGCGCGGCTTTCCAAGAGCGGGATGGCCTTTGAGACGGAATCCTACGTCGTGGAGGGGCTCGGCCATTACTGCATCATGCGCATGAAGGCAATGCTCGGCCTGATGAAGATGGAGACGGCCGTGCTTTCCCCCGTGGGGAAGGACCTTCCCCTCTTCAATCTGGACTGGGTAAAGGCTATGGGAAAGGAAACGCAGATCGTGGAGATCTACGACACACAGCTCCAGCCCCTGGCCACATCCGCCATCGACGCTTTCGAGCAGATCCGGGGCAGAGACCGGGATCTGGAGGACTACAGCTCGGGCAGGGCCCATTGGTATGACGCGATCCTCTATCCCTGTTCCTACCACAAGACCGGCAAGGGCGTCTCCGCGCGTCTGGCCCGGGCGGCCGGGGATTATGTGCAGGCCTATCTGAAACTGACGGAGGATGCGCCGGACTGTGACGTCGCCGCGAAGGAGGAAAAGGTGCGCGCATTTGCCGAAACACTTTTTGAGCAGGGCGGCCCCGCGGTCGATCAGGTGACCAGGCTGTTCGGCCGGGACTGCGCCAAGCGCCTGATCCTGCGTTGGATGTACGGCGTGGGAGAAAAGGAGAATTGAGGGATGAAGCTGGAATTGAAAGGGAGGATCGACTCCAACAACGCGGCCCGGGTGGAGAAGGAACTCCTGGAACAGCTCAACGGCGCCCATGAGGAAACGGTCGTGCTGGACGCGGCGGAGCTGGAGTATATCTCGAGCGCCGGACTGCGTCTGATCCTGCGCCTGAAGAAGACCTACCCCGATCTGCGGATCGTCAACGTGAATTCCGACGTGTATGAGATCTTGGATATGACCGGCTTTATCCAGATCATGCAGGTGGAAAAGGCGTATCGCGAAGTGTCCCTGGAGGACTGCGAGGAGATCGGCCGTGGCTCCAACGGCGTCATCTATCGGATCGACCAGGACAACGTGGTCAAGGTCTATAAGCACGCCGACGCGCTGGCCGAGATCAAGCATGAGCGCGAGGTGGCAAAGCTGGCGCTGATCCTGGGCATCCCTACGGCCATCTCCTATGACGTGGTCAAGGTGGGGGAGAGTTACGGCTCCGTATTTGAGCTGCTCAACGCCCGCTCCTTCTCCAGGATCCTGGCCAGCGAGCCGGACAAGATGGACTGGTGCGTCGGGGAATACGTCAAGATGCTCAAGAAGATCCACGCGACGCTGGTACCCGCCGGGAAACTGCCGGATATGAAGGAGAAAGCGCTGACCTGGGCCCGCTTCGTGCAGGACTATCTGCCGGAGGAAGCCGGCAGAAAGCTGGTGGCGCTGGTGGAGGCCGTCCCCCACGACGACCACATGATCCACGGCGACTTCCACACCAAAAATCTGGAACTGCAGAACGACGAGGTCCTGCTCATCGACATGGATACCCTGGCGGTCGGGCACCCGATCTTTGAGCTGGCTTCGATGTTCAACTCCTTCGTCGGCTTTACGGAACAGGACCACTCGATCATCCAGAAATTCCAGGGCTTTGATTTTGAAACGGGGCAGCGCTTCTTTCACAAGGCCATGGAAGCCTATCTGGGAACCAGCAGCGAAACGAAGGTCCGGGAGGTGGTGGAGAAAGCCAGCATCATCGGCTATACCCGCCTGATCCGCCGGTCCATTCGCCGCGGCGGCCTGGATACGGAAGCGGGCCGCAAAAAGATCGGCTACTGGAAGGCGCGGCTGCTGGAGCGGCTGGAGCGGACCGACACCCTGCTCTTTACGCGCAGCGAGCTGGAGATCGAGGCGCTGACCGAGAACCTCCCGGAGGTGCAGGCCTTTGTGGAGGAGCACCTGGAGGAGGCGGACTGCCCCGCCAAGGCCATGCTGCAGATCGGCGTGGCGGTGGAGGAGATCTTCGTCAACATCGCCAATTACGCCTATGCACCCGAGATCGGGAAGGCGATCGTGCGCGTAGAGGTCTCCGACGATCCCGTTACGGTGACGATCACCTTTATCGACCACGGGGTTCCCTATGATCCTCTGGCGAAGAAGGACCCGGACATCACCCTGTCGGTGGACGATCGGGAGATCGGCGGTCTGGGGATCTTTATGACCAAGAAGATCATGGACGATGTGATGTATTCGTATAAGGACGGGCAGAACATTCTCACCCTGAAAAAGAAACTGTGAAAGAGACGTGTTTGGCGCGATGCTGAAATTTGACACGAGGAACAAAAAGCCAAAGCTGTGGAACCTGCTGATCCAGGCCTGCTTCGTGGGCCTGATCCTGTTCCTGCTGGTCCGCGACGGGGCCGAAAGGCATGCGGCGCTGATCAGCGGGCTGATCGCGGCCTTTTTCCTCGCGGCGCTCATCCAGCTTGCGTCGGCCTTCTTCATGCAGATCCAGTACAATCCCTATTCCTATAACACGATCTACTATATGGGCTTCGGGCTGTTTTTGCTGGCGGTCCTGGTGATCCATATCGTGATCACGGTCCGTCTGCTCCGCTATCCGGAGACCTACCGGGTCCATGAGATCCTGAACACGCTGCTGAACTCGGCCAAGACCTACATGCTGCTCTCCGCCCCTTTCATCCTCTGCTTTTCCGCTGCGCTGTGTGTGTCGAACGTTTCTCTGATCCGGCATGAGGGGAAGCGGCTGGTCAACGTGCTGGGCATCATCCTGTCCTTCCTGCTCCTGGCGGGGGAGGCCTTCCTGTTCTTTGCGGATCGCTACGTCTCCGGCAGCCAGCGGGAGGTCATGCTCCACGACCTGTTCGTCAATCTCTTCGCTGCGGTGTACCTGTATTTTGAGTGCATGCTGATCGGCGCCATCGTGGCCGATCAGATCGCCGCGCGCTATGAGCCGGAGCCGGACAAGGACTTTGTGATCATCCTGGGCTGCGGCATCCGGAAGGACGGCACGCCCTCCCCGCTGCTGCGCGGCAGGATCGACCGGGCCCTTGCCTTCGCCGAAAAGCAGAAGGCGCTGAACGGCAGGGAGCCCATCTTCGTCACCTCCGGCGGCCAGGGGCCGGACGAGCCGATCTCGGAGAGCGCCTCCATGAAGCGCTATCTGCTGGAGCAGGGCGTTCCGGAGGAGCGTATCATCGAGGAGGATCGGTCCACCTGCACCTTTGAGAACATGAAATTCTCCAAGGAGAAGATCATGGCTGTCGATCCCCGGGGGAAGGTCGCCTTCTCCACGACCAACTATCACGTCTTTCGCAGCGGCCTGTATGCCAGGCGGGTGAAGATGCGGGCGGTCGGCATGAGCGCGGACACCAAGTGGTACTTCTGGCCCAACGCCTCGGTGCGGGAGTTCGTGGGCCTGCTGACCGAGCACCGCCTGAAGCAGGCGCTGGTATTCGGCGGGCTGCTGGTGACCTATGTGGCGCTGACCCTGTTGGCCTATGCGTGAGGAGAGATTAAATGAGTAAAAAAACCCGGATCCTTGCGGTCCTCCTGGCCCTGATCGCCTGCGGCGTCTTTTTGTATGGCGGCTGCGCGTGGAACGCGGAGCCGGCCCCTTCTCCGGAGCCGAGCCCCACGCCGGAGACCACTTCCGCGGCAGAGGCAGAACCGGCGGAACCGACTGCTTCCCCGGAGCCGGAGCATGCGGAGCAGCCGGAGACCACCGCGGGGGCGGAGGCCTCCCCGACGGGAAAGCAGGGCACGCGGAGCGATCTGGAGATCATCCGGGAGATGATCTTTTGCTACAACGGCAACGGCAATGCCGGCGAAGCGAGGATCCTGGAACTGCTGTCGGAGCTGGCCGCCCAGAATCCGGACCTGGCCGGCAGATGGGAACGGATCATGGATCTGTGGCGCTCGGGGGAGAAGGACCTGGTCATCCGGGAAGACGTGCTGCCGGACGGTCTGCCGGATACGGACGAGCTGTGCATCGTGGCCCTGGGTTACCAGCTGAACCCGGACGGGAGCATCCAGGAGGAGCTGCGCGGGCGGCTGAAGGTAGTCCTGGCCAGCGCGGAAAAATATCCGAACGCGCTGATCGTCTGCACCGGCGGCGGGACCGCGGCGCTGAATCGGGACGCCACGGAGGCCGGAGAAATGGCCAAGTGGCTGATCGAGAATGGGGTCGCGTCCGAGCGGGTCATTGTGGAGGACAAGTCCCTTTCCACGGCGCAGAACGCCATGAACACCTATGAGATCCTGCGCTCCCAATTCCCCCAGGTCCGTCAGATCGCCGTGATCTCCAGCGATTACCACATCTTCACCGGCGTCATGCTTTTCGAGGCGGTGGCCATCCTCCGGGCGGAACAGCCCGGGCAAGAGGAGCTGCGCGTCTGCGCCAACGCCGCCTACCGCGCGCCCTACGGCTTTTTGCCCCTGTCCTTCCAGGCGGGAGAGCTGATCGAGCTGGCCGGCGATTCGGAAACGGCATTTGCGATCTATAACGGGGCTTGAACCAGAATGGATGACAACAGGATGGGTCGAGGGAAGGCTTGTAGCTTTCCCTCGACCCATCCTGTCATTTTTGCCGCTGCCGGCCGGTGTTGTCGATGGCGGTCTCTCCCTGCAGCAGGAGCTGGGAGACGGGCACGATGGTGTAGCCGTCTTTCTGCAGCGCCTCGATGATCCCGGGCAGGGCCTCCGGCGTATGCGCGGCCGCGTTGTGGAAAAGGATGATGCTGCTGGAGCGCACGTTTTTCAGCACCCGCTGCTGGATCTCCTGAGCCGATATCCCTTGCCGCGCAGATGGACCTTTTCGGGTCGCGCCCCGCACGGGGCTGGCGCTGCCGAAACGCGGGAAAATCCTCCGTCCCACAGTTGAAGAGGACAAATATACATGCTATAATTACTATGCTAGAAGCGTCAAGATTGCGGCTTAATCCTGAAAAATAACACGCCGCGGCAGTCTACAGGAAAGGATGACACCATGAGATCGATCAAAGATATCTATAAGATCGGCCGCGGCCCCTCCAGCTCCCACACCATGGGGCCGGAGACCGCCTCCCGCACCTTCAAGGGGGAGCATCCGGAAGCGGATCGCTTCCAGGTCACGCTCTACGGCTCCCTGTCCAAAACCGGCAAGGGACACGGCACAGACCGGGCCATCCTCGCTGCGCTGGAGCCGGTCCCGGCGGAGGTGATCTTCTCCAAGGAGGACCCCGCCGACATGAAGCATCCCAACACCATGGATCTGGTGGCTTTCCGGGACGGAGAGGAGAGCGGCCGCATGCGGGTTTACAGCATCGGCGGCGGCGACATCCTCATCGAAGGCAGGGAGAATCCCAACAAGCACGAGGAGGAGATCTATCTGGAGAACTCCTTTGCCGAGATCCGCCAGTTCTGCGAGTATCGCTATATCGACCTGGTGGAGTACATCAGCATCAACGAGGGGGACGAGATCTGGGACTACCTAGCCATCGTGTGGGAGACCATGAAGCATGCGGTGGAGGCCGGCCTCAGCAAGGAGGGCATCCTCCCCGGCGGGCTGAAGATCCAGCGCAAGGCAAAGCTCCTGTACAACAAGGTGCTGGAGACTGCCCATCCCGAGGTGCTGGAATGTCAGAAGGTCTGTTCCTATGCCTTCGCCGTCAGCGAAGAGAACGCGGATAACGGCATCATCGTCACCGCCCCCACCTGCGGCGCAAGCGGGGTGCTGCCCGCGGTGCTCTATTATCTGCGGCAGAAGAGGAAGGTTACCGACCAGCAGATCATCCACGCGCTGGGCGTGGCCGGCCTTTTCGGGGAGCTTGCCAAGAAGAACGCCTCCGTCTCCGGCGCCGAGTGCGGCTGCCAGGCGGAGGTGGGCGTGGCCTGCTCCATGGCCGCCGCCGCGGCGGGCTATGTCTTCGGCTATGACCTCAGCCGGATCGAGTATTCCGCCGAGATCGCCCTGGAGCATCATCTGGGTCTGACCTGCGACCCGATCTGCGGCCTGGTCCAGGTCCCCTGTATCGAGCGCAACGCCGTTGCGGCCATGCGCGCGCTGAACTCCACGAACTTGGCCTTCTTCCTGGAGGGGACCCGCCGCATCAGCTATGATATGGTGCTCAAGAGCATGTACCGCACGGGCATCGACATGAACCAGCGCTATCGCGAGACCTCCGAGGGCGGCATTGCCGCCGCCTACATGCGCCGCGGGGGGAGAAAGTAAGGAACCGGGCCTCTTTGCGTGAACTACAAGACAAAAGAAATACGCAGGGCCCTGCATATGCCGATGCGGGGCCCTGTACGTTCTTGATCGCATGAAAGATTCATGCCCCGATTAGGGTGAGGCGGAAAGAAAGGGAGCGTATGGAGGACAGTAAAATCATCAGCCTGTTTTTTTGAGCGCTCAGAGCAGTCGATTGAGGAGTTGGACCGCAAACATGGGCCTGCCGCAAAGAAAACGGCGTCCGACATCCTGAAAGACCGGCTGGATGTGGAAGAATGTGTGAACGATACTTATCTCAGGACCCGGAACAGTATTCCGCCTCAGTCTCCAAATCCCCTGGCAAGCTACGTCTGCCGCATCGCCCACAATCTGGCCATCGACCGTTACCACGCCAATCACGCCGGAAAACGAGGCGGCCTATATCATCTTGTTCTGGACGAAATCGCGGAGTGTACCCCCTCCAGGGTAAACCTGGAAACAGAGCTGGAAGCGAAAGAACTTGGCGCTGCGATCAACCGTTTTCTGCAGAGCCTGGGCAAGGACGACCGCTGGGCTATTGAGACGATTCAATAGCTTAAGCCTTTTTGCTTCGCGGCATATATGCTGCGGAGCCATTATTTTGCCCACTGGCGGCCGGTGTTGTCGATGCTGGTCTCCCCCTGCAGCAGGAGTTGGGAGACGGGCACGATGGTGTAGCCGCCGGCCTGCAGCGCCTCGATGATCCCGGGCAGGGCCTCCGGCGTATGCTCGGCGGCGTTGTGGAAGAGGATGATGCTGCCGGAGCGCACGTTTTTCAGCACCCGCTGCTGGATCTCCTGTGCTGAGATGCCCTTCCAGTCCAGGCTGTCCACGTCCCATTGCACCGCCGTCATGCCCAGCGCCTCCACCCCCTGGATCACGTGGTCGTCATACTCCCCGTAGGGGCAGCGGAACAGCGTGGGGGTCACGCCCGTCACGGCAGCGATCTTCTCGTTGCAGGCGCTGATGTTCTCTGCGATCTGCCGGTCGCTGAGGGAGGAGAAGTGGGCGTGATCGGAGGAGTGGTTCATGACCTCGTTCCCGGCCTCCGCCAGGGCTTTGACGGATTCGGGATACTTCTCTACCCAGTCGCCCACCACGAAGAAGGTCGTGTGCACGCCGTAGCGGTCCAGAATGTCGATGAGGGTCTGGGTGTCCTCGTTGCCCCAGGCTGCGTCGAAGGACAGGGCGACCCACTTGTCGCCGCGCTCCACCGAATAGACCGGAAGGCTCCGCTGGGAAGCGGAAACGCCCACAATGGCGGGGCTGCTCACCGTCCAGAAGATCAGCATCACGGCCAGGATCATGCCGAGTCCGGAGACCAGGCGGCGGTTCTTGTGCAAAAATGAACGAAGATCGATCATGCTCATCACTCCTTTGCTGCAGTCTATGAGCGGGGGAGGAGCGTCATTCCCCGCGGCAAAAACAGACGGCCTTCCCGCGGAAGACAGAAAGAAGCCGGGCATCCTCTGAAACGCAGGGCCTTTTGCCGGAGGCGCCGCCTGGCGGCGAGCCGGAGTGAAACCTGGCTCCGTTCATCATGGGTCGACCAAGGCGACGGGAAGCTCGGACAGCAAGGAATAAAACAGATGATTTTTCTTTCCGATTGTGGTATGCTTGCAATGAGGTGAAGCCCATGAGACTTCTGTATGCCGAAGATGAAAGATCCCTGGCCAGAGCCGTTTCGACGATCCTGGTCAAGAACAACTATTCCGTCGACGTGGTCTATGACGGCGAGAGCGCGCTGGACTATCTTGCGACGGAGAACTACGACGGCGTGATCCTTGACGTGATGATGCCGAAGATGAACGGCTTCGAGGTGCTTCGGAAGATGCGCGCCCGGGGCGACAGCACGCCGGTGCTGCTGCTCACCGCGAGAGCGGAGATCGACGACCGGGTCGAGGGGCTGGACAGCGGAGCCAACGATTACCTGACCAAGCCCTTTGACATGAAGGAGCTGCTGGCCCG